>Ga0209573_1002577_pt1 | contig 22582 bp, 19 predicted proteins | sample TNRBio252014_DNA_FD_185870 | JGI IMG/M metagenome (GOLD analysis project Ga0209573, IMG submission 185870) | Wastewater treatment Type I Accumulibacter community from EBPR Bioreactor in Madison, WI, USA - TNR Reactor_6/25/2014_ DNA (SPAdes)... | ecosystem: Engineered > Bioreactor > EBPR >...
AACAATCAACCTCGATCCGAAATTTGCAGGCAGTGGTGTAAATTATACTTTGGCATTTGTATTTTCTTCAAATGGCTCACTTGGAACACAACCACCGGCAGCCATTGATGATGTATTGCTGACAAGACAGGCAGCAACTGCACTGCCGGCTTGTGTAACTTATACTTCTCCGAGCAATGGTGCTACCGGTTTATCACCATGTAACGTTGCATTGACCTGGAACCATTCTTTAGGTTGTAATGGTGCTACCAGTTATCAAGTATGGACATCTACAGCATTTGGAGGCCCCTATACAATGCAAGGGACTACTAATGCAGGATCTTACAATTTAACAGGATTAGCAGCAAGTACTACTTATTATTGGTATATCATTCCGGTAAACTCTTTTGGTGCAAATACTGCAGGATGTAACTTTTTTCGTTATTCATTTACCACAGGAACAAACCCTGTAGTCAGCGGTGTCCCACCTTACTTTGAAGATTTTGAAGGATGTGTAAACTGGACGATGTATAACGGAGGACTTACCAACCAATGGCATATAGGTAATGGAACCAGTGCCGGTGGCAACAGAGGTATGTATGTTTCGAATAATGGTGGAGCTACCAATACTTATACTGTAAATAATAGTTCTACAGTCCACGCAATGAGCAATACCATTATTGACCTCACTGGTGGTGGTGCTTGTATCAACTTGGCATTTTCTTACCGCTGTGCCGGAGAAACCGGTTATGATTGGTTAGATGTATTTGCAGTGCCTGTAGCTTATGTTCCTACTGCCGGTGTAGGAATCCCCGGTGGTGTAGTTGGTGGCGTATTACCAAACTTAGCTAACCCAGTTCGAATTGCAGGACCAATAAACGGACAATCAAGTTATACTACTTTTACAGCCTCACTCAATGCATTGACAGGAAGGCAATTCCGATTGGTGTTTAGCTGGAGAAATGATGGCTCTGTTGGAACACAACCTCCTGCAGCAGTTGATAATATCAGCATTACATCAACAAGCGGCCCTGTAAATGACGCACCTTGTACAGCAACATTTATTCCGCCATTATCTGCTGCAGGATTATATCTTCCAGGAAGTAATATATGTGGAAGTAATGCAGATGAACCAAGTGCACCCGGATGTTGGACTAACACTGGCGGTGCCAGCCAAATCAACACTGTTTGGTATCGTTTTAGAGCACCAAGCAGTGGATGTGTAAAAATCCGTACTGAAAGAGGCTCATTATATGATACACAAATTGCACTATATACAAGACATCCTTTAACAGGGATTGTTCCTTGTGGATCAGGAAATACATTAACTTATGTAAGTTGTAATGACAATCGTGCAGCTTGTGGTTCTAGTCAATATTTCAACTCTGAAATATCCCAATCCGGCTTATCACCGGGATATGATTATTACATAGCCGTAGATGGAAAAAATGGTCAGGTTGGAACCTTTACCCTCTTTATTATGGATGGAGGTGTAGGATGTACCAATCAGTATCCACCTACACCCGGAGCTGATTGTACTTCGCCCAATATAGTTTGTTCAAATAGTTTGTTTATTCCAAATCCCGGATATCAGGGATTTGGATCACTTTGTGATTTTACAGGTGGCGGAGGCAATTGCCTGCTTTCAGGTGACAGAGGTGGTGCCTGGTATCAGGTTAATATTATTGCTCCTGGCACATTAAATTTCGATATTGTACCAAATGATTTTAACGGCTCTACTGCAACTGACTATGATTTTGCTGTTTGGAAAACTGCAGGTAGTGGAACATTAGCTACTTGTGCATCTATTGCTAATTCAGGAACTCAAACACAAGGTTTAGTAAGATGTAATTATAGTGCATTAGGTGTCACCGGATGTTATAACGTTGGTAATTCACCAGCTATTTACCCTGGGTTTAATGGTGCTTATGAAACAGGCATTCCAGTTGCAGCAGGTGAAACCTATTACATTTTTGTTAGTAACTACAGTAACAGTACTGCTGGATTTTCATTAAACTTTACTTATACTTCACCAAGTCCGGGAACAGTAATATCCTCCAGTGTTTCTAATGGAGGAACAATAATTTGGTCAGGAACGGTAAGCACATCATGGACAGATCCAAACAACTGGGGCGGATGTGCCATACCAAGTTGTAGCGGTGCAACAGGTGAAACGGATGCATTAATTCCTGCATTATATGTCAACCCTCCTATAATTACAGGAACTGTTAATTGTCGTAATTTAACTATTAATCCGGGAGCTACTTTAACAGTTGCCGGAACGGGAGTGCTTGAAATATGTAAAGACTATAAAAACAACGGAAATTTTGTTGCTCAGGCCGGCTCAAGAGTAATTTTTGATGGACCTGCAACAGGAACCTATACAGGTGATCAGAATATTGATGGAAACCTTACCGGTACTAATGCTTTCTACCATCTGGATATTTTTAAAGCATCCATGGCTGATCAGGTATTGGCAAATCAGGATTTTGATGTTCTTGGTAATTTAAAAGTTGGATATAATTCCGGCACATCAGCTACCAACCGTTTGACAAATTTCTTAACACAACCTGGTGGTAGTGGAAAATATGTAAAAGTTGGTGGTAATTTTCTTGTATATCAGGATGCCGGTGGTACAGCAGCGTTTGTTACCGGAGGTGGCTCTGTTTTGGAATTTACCGGCTCCGCAAACCAAGACTATATGAACAGAAATTCACTTGGTAGTGTTTTTGTAAATCAAACTGTTCCCTCTACTATTACAGTGATGCCACATGGTGGGACAGCGTTTGGTCACATGCTTTTAAGTACCACAGGAACATTAACTTTTGCATCAGGAAAAATAGTAGTCAATGGTTCGATTAATAATGCTGGAGTACCTACATCAAACAAAGGTTATGTGGAAATGCAAAATCCGTTGCCGGGTACTATTACTGGTATGAATAACAACAGTTATATTTCCGGAACCGGAACTCCTCCCGTAATATATACACTTAAAAAGGCAACTACAGGTGCAATTGGTATTTATGATTTGCCGGTAGGAACAAGTACAAAATACTCAAACCTATCATTTAATGTTAAAACACTGCTTTCACCAAGTCCTGCCTTCTTTCTTGTTGGATTTGACAATACTGTGCCTGCTTCAAATACTGCTTTTACAGGTAGCAATCCGGATGAGTGCAGTGTTAAATACCATTCAATGGGAGCTACAGCCTTGAATAATGGGTTGTGGAGAATTTTAACCGGTAGTGCTACAGCTGGAACTGCAGGAGTATTAGATATCTCACTAACTGAAAATGGATATAGTAATGGTGCTGGCGGACAAACGGTAATGTTCAACAAACTCGGTAATCCTGCAACTGCTGCCGATTGGTTATTAAATCCACTTCCGGCAAGTGCTTGTATCAGCGGAACGTCTATTCCCGGACCTGTTTCAAGAACAAATATGCAATGGGCAGCAATTAAGCCTGCATCTATAACTATACCATTAATGTTAGGTACTGCACAATCATTTACACCGCTACCGGTTGAATACCTTGCGCTTACTGCTAAAGGTGTACAAAACACGATTAAAGTAGAATGGTCAACTGCCAGCGAGAAGAATAACAAAGGCTTTGAAGTACAACGTAGTACTGACGGACAATCATTTGAAATAATCGGTTGGGTAAATGGTCATGGTACAACCAACTTAATGAATATGTATCAATATACCGATATTAATGTTTCAAAAGGAATTACCTATTTCTATCGTCTGAAACAGATTGATTTTGATGGTATATTTGATATCAGTAAAAAAGTTGCTGCATCAATAAGTGATAACAACATATCTTTTAATGTTAGTCCTAATCCTTATTCTGAACAAACCAATGTTGTGTATCAATTAGAACAAACTTCTGAAGTAACACTGGAAGTTTTTAATAAACTTGGACAGAAAGTAACCACACTACATAAAGGTGTTCAGGAACCAGGAACTTATCAGTATCCTTTCAATGCTAAAAAATATGGATTTTCTGCCGGTGTTTATACAGTTAAAATGACCATTAACAGTCAGATATTTACACGGCTGCTTTTTGAAAATAACTAATTTTAGTTTTTAATTAAATCAATAAGGAGGCTTTTAGCCTCCTTATTGATTTTTATGATGTTACAAAACAAAATGCTTTGCTTTGCTATTGTATCATATAAAGGCTAATTTTGCCAAAGAATAAATATTTTTATGGTACTTTTAAGCACACCAATAGATTATCTGCCAATTGCCATCATGTTTATTGTAGCAATGGGGTTTGTACTCACCACCATCTTTGTTACTCACTTGTTGGGACCAAAAAGAAAATCAGAAATCAAACTCGACACCTTTGAATGTGGTATTGAATCAAAAGAAAATGCACGTCTGCCTTTCTCAATCAAATATTTTTTAATTGCTATTTTATTTGTATTGTTCGATATAGAGGTGATTTTTATGTATCCCTGGGCAGTTAGTTTCTTAAAACTCGGTATGGTAGGCTTTCTTGAAATGCTACTCTTTCTTGCATTACTGCTGATAGGATTTATCTATATAATCCGTAAAGGCGCATTAAAATGGGAATAAAAAAATTGCTATGAGCGACAAAAATTTAACCAACATAAACCAAAAGGTAGAACGATTAGAAGGCTATGAGGGGCCTGGATTTTTAGCTACCACATTAGACAAAGCAGTAGGTCTTGCACGAAAAAACTCATTATGGCCACTGCCCTTTGCAACATCATGTTGTGGCATTGAGTTTATGGCTACAATGGCATCGCACTATGATCTGGCAAGATTTGGTTCAGAGCGTTTGAGCTTTTCACCACGCCAGGCAGATATGCTGATGGTAATGGGAACCATTGCAAAAAAAATGGGACCTGTATTGCGACAAGTTTACGAACAAATGGCCGAACCCAAATGGGTGCTTTCTGTTGGTGCTTGCGCAAGTTCCGGTGGAATTTTTGATACCTACAGCGTTTTACAGGGTATAGACAGAATTATTCCTGTTGATGTTTATGTGCCGGGCTGCCCACCACGCCCCGAACAAATTTTAGAAGGTGTGATGAAAATTCAGGAATTGGTGCACAACGAATCATTACGCAGAAGAAACTCTCCTGAATATGCAGAGCTAATGGCAAGTTACGGAATAAAATAGTGAATAATAATTGTACTGATGTTTAACACGATTGAACCTGAAGCATTTTTTGAGCAACTTAAAACACAGTTTGCAGAAAAAATTTTATTAGTTGAAAAACATTACGATGTTACTGTTGCTGAAGTATCACACGATGTTATAAAAAATGTAATTCTATTTTTAAAGGAACAAGGTTTTCAGTTTTTAACCTCCTGCAATGGCCTGCATCTTCCTGCTGCAGAAAAAAAATTTGGGATGATTTATCATCTGCACGATTTTAAACGTAATCTCCGCATCCGGATAAAAACTTTTACACAAAACGATCCGCCACATTTTCCAACACTGACAGATATTTTTCCTGCAGCTAATTGGATGGAACGTGAGGCTTATGATTTTTTTGGATTTCGTTTTGATGGGCATCCAAACCTTCACAGAATTTTGAACGAAGACAGTATGGAGGGATGGCCGCTACGTAAAGAATATCCGCTTGAAGACCAGGCACGATTTGATAAAGATGATAAAATGTTTGGAAGATAATTTAATTGAAAAAATGAAAGAAGAAATCAAACAAGATCTTATCGGCAGAGAATATACAACGCTAAACCTTGGGCCAACACATCCGGCAACACATGGTATTTTTCAGAATGTCCTTAAAATGGACGGTGAAATAATTATTGAATCAACACCTACTATCGGATATATTCATCGTGCATTCGAAAAACTGGCTGAGCGAAGACCCTATGGACAGATTACCACTATTACCGATCGCTTAAATTATTGCTCCTCGCCTATCAACAATATGGGATGGCACATGACAGTAGAAAAACTGGCAGGTATTAAACTTCCAAAGCGAGTAGAATATCTGCGCGTTATCATCATGGAACTTGCACGTATTGCCGATCACATTATCTGCAACTCTGTAATTGGTGTTGACAGTGGTGCCATGACCGGGTTCTTATATGTTTTCCAGTTTCGTGAACATATCTATGAAATTTACGAAGAAATATGTGGAGCCAGAATAACAACTAACATTGGCAGAATTGGTGGATTAGAGCGTGATTTTTCACAGACTGCATGGCTGAAGATTGAAAAGCTGTTAAAAGAACTTCCAAAAGGATTAAAAGAATTTGAAGATCTGTTGATACGCAATCGAATATTCATGGATCGGACAATTAACTGCGGACCCATTTCTGCTGAAATGGCTTTAGCCTATTCTTTCACAGGACCAAATCTTCGGGCTGCCGGTATTGACTATGATGTTCGTGTTATGAATCCATACTCTTCTTATGAAGAGTTTGATTTTATGATTCCTTTAGGAACCAATGGCGACACTTACGATCGTTTTATGGTTCGCGAACAAGAAATGAAAGAAAGCATGAGCATTATAAAACAAGCCATGCAAAAATTAGATAAACTGGAAGATAAAACTTCTTATAATGCCGAAGTGCCTGAATTTTATCTGCCTCCTAAAAATGAAGTGTATAATGAAATGGAAGCATTAATATGGCACTTTAAAATTATCATGTCCGAAACATCTGTACCTAAAGGCGAAGTGTATCACTGTGTTGAAGGTGCAAACGGTGAATTAGGATATTACCTTATCAGTGATGGTGGTCGCACTCCTTATCGTTTACATATCAGACGGCCTTGTTTTATTTATTATCAGGCCTATCCTGAAATGATTAAAGGAGCATATCTAAGTGATGCAATATTAACCATGAGTTCAATGAATGTAATAGCCGGTGAACTGGATGCTTAAATTTTAAAATGTAACATGAGCGCAAATAATAACATACAATTTTCGGACGATGCTTTAGCGTTAGTTCAGAAAATAATTAACAGATATCCTGAAGGAAAACAAAAATCTGCACTGCTGCCCATACTGCATATTGCACAGGCAGAATTTGATGGTTGGCTAAGTCCTGAAGTAATGGATTATGTAGCATCATTACTGAAAATACAATCTATTGAAGTTTATGAAGTAGCCACATTCTACTCCATGTTCAACATGAAACCTGTAGGTAAGTGTCTGATAGAAGTTTGCCGCACGGGACCATGCTGGCTGATGGGTGCAGAAGATGTTGTTCGCTACATAGAAAAGAAATTAGGAATTAAATCAGGAGAAACAACTGCCGATGGTATGTTTACCTTAAAGACCGTTGAATGTTTAGCAAGTTGTGGCACAGCGCCAATGATGCAAATCGGTGAAACCTATCACGAAAATCTGACCTTAGAAAAAGTTGATGATATTTTAAACGACCATAAAAACCAAGGCAACAGAAGAACGCACTGGGAAAAAGATAAAATAAAACCCTGAAAGATAAAACATGTCACGTAAATTACTTTTAGATAACTTAGACAAGCCGGGCATTCAGTCATTAACCGGCTACAGCGACAATGGCGGATACGAAGCTTTGCGCAAAGCATTACAAATGAAGCCTGAAGAAATTGTAAGTGAAGTACAAAAATCAGGATTGCGTGGACGGGGTGGTGCAGGTTTTCCAACAGGAATGAAATGGAGTTTTATTGCTAAGCCCGAAGGTGTGCCTCGCTATTTAGTTTGTAATGCCGATGAAAGCGAACCCGGAACTTTTAAAGATCGGTATTTGATGGAACACAAACCTCATATTTTAATTGAGGGAATGATTATTTCAAGCTTTGCCTTAGGTGCAAACACATCCTACATCTATATCAGAGGTGAAATGATGTATGTATTTCACATTCTTCAAAAAGCAATTGACGAAGCGTATGCAGCAGGATATCTCGGAAAAAATATTTTAGGAAGCGGCTTTAATCTTGATCTGCATGTACACTGCGGTGCAGGTGCATATATCTGTGGTGAAGAAACAGCATTGATAGAATCGTTAGAAGGTAAAAGAGGTAATCCAAGAATTAAACCTCCATTTCCAGCAGTGAAAGGTTTGTGGGGATGCCCGACAGTAGTGAATAACGTAGAGACCATTGCCGCAGTTGTACCAATAATAAAAATAACCGGTGAAGAGTATGCAAAAATCGGTATTGGAAAAAGCACAGGTACAAAATTAATATCGGCATCAGGGCACATCAATAAACCCGGTGTTTATGAAATTGAATTGGGAGTTCCTGTTGAAGAATTTATTTATAGCGATGCCTACTGCGGAGGAATAAAAAACGGAAAACAATTAAAGGCCGTTGTGGCCGGAGGTTCTTCTGTTCCGGTTTTACCTGCACACCTCATTTTAAAAACTGCTGCCGGTGAACCCAGACTCATGACTTATGAAAGTCTGGCCGATGGTGGATTTGCTACAGGTACCATGCTTGGTTCTGGTGGTTTTATTGTGATGGATGAAGATACCAGCGTAGTAAAAAATCTGTGGACGTTTGCACACTTCTATCATCACGAAAGTTGCGGACAATGTTCGCCATGTCGTGAAGGAACAGGATGGATGTACAGAATATTAAATAAAATCCTCAATGGCAAAGGTGAAATGAAAGATATTGATTTGTTATGGAATATTCAGGGCAACATTGAAGGAAAAACAATCTGTCCTTTAGGCGATGCAGCAGCATGGCCGGTTGCTTCATCTATCAGACATTTCAGAAGTGAGTTTGAAGCATATATTAACAATCACGGAATGAAAGACGTGAAACATTATTACAGATTAAATAATTTACAAGAAGCATAATGCCAAAAGTTACGATAGATGGTCACACCATCGAAGTTCCTGAAGGAACAACCATACTGGAAGCAGCCCGAAAAATTGGCGGTGATATTGTGCCACCAACTATGTGCTATTATTCCAAATTGAAAACATCAGGTGGCTATTGCCGTACTTGCTTGGTTAAAGTAAGCAAAGGCTCGGAAAAAGATCCGCGGCCAATGCCAAAACCGGTTGCATCATGCAGACAAACCGTAATGGATGGCATGGAAGTACAAAATATTACATCGCCTGAAATTTTAGACGCACGCGCAGGAGTTGTTGAGTTTTTATTAATTAACCACCCACTTGATTGTCCTGTTTGTGATCAGGCAGGAGAATGTAATCTTCAGGATCTTAGCTATGAGCATGGACATGAAGTGTCGAGACTTGATTTCAGAAAAAGAACTTTCCCGATGATTGATATTGGTGATAAAATAAAACTGCACATGAACAGATGTATCATGTGTTATCGCTGCGTGAAAGTTGCTGAACAACTATGCCCTGAAAGAGTGCATGGTGTTTTAAACAGAGGATGGGATTCTGAAATATCAACCTATATTGAACAAGCTGTTGACAATGAATGGAGCGGAAACATGATTGATGTTTGCCCTGTTGGTGCATTGACGGATAAAACCTTTCGTTTTAAAAGCCGTGTGTGGTTTACAAAACCTGTAGATGCACATCGCAACTGCCCAACCTGTTCAGGAAAAGTTGTATTATGGTATCAGGGAGAAGAAGTGCTTCGCGTTACAGGCAGAAAAGATCAATGGGGAGAAGTTGATGAATTTATTTGTAATGAATGTCGTTTTGACAAGAAAAAAACAAGTGACTGGGTTATTGAAGGGCCACGACATATTGACCGCCATTCTGTAATCTCACAAAATCACTACGAAGAGTTGAAAAAACTGAAGCAGGATTTATCACGTCAGAAAAAATTAGGAGAAAAAGCACATAATTAAATTTAAGAAATGGAAGTTTCGGTATTAATATTTAAAACAGTTTTTGTAATTGCTGTCTTTCTGGTTTCATTGCTTATAGCTATGTATTCTACCTATGCAGAAAGAAAGGTGGCAGCATTTTTACAAGACAGAGTTGGTCCTAACCGTGCAGGGCCATTTGGTATTCTTCAGCCATTAGCCGATGGTGTAAAAATGTTTATGAAAGAAGAAATTATTCCATCACATGCCGATAAAGCATTGTTTATTTTAGGTCCAAGCCTGATGATGCTTACCGCTTGTATGACAGGTGTGGTAATTCCATGGGGCGATACATTAATCATCAATGGAAAAGAATACTTTATGCATATTACTGATGTAAACATTGGGGTGCTTTATATTTTCGGGGTGGTTTCTATTGGTGTTTACGGAATAATGATTGGTGGATGGGCTTCAAACAACAAATACTCTCTGCTTGGTTCCGTTCGTGCTTCTTCGCAAATGATTAGTTATGAACTTGCAATGGGAATGTCAATCATTGCATTGATAATGGTTACCGGTACTTTGAGTGTTCGCGAAATTGTTGTCCAGCAACAAGGCTTTCACTGGAATGTATTTTATCAGCCATTAGGATTTTTGATTTTTCTGATTTGTGCTTTTGCCGAATGTAACAGAACACCATTTGATTTACCGGAGTGCGAAACTGAGTTGGTTGGTGGTTATCACACTGAATACTCTTCGATGAAACTTGGATTCTATTTGTTTGCCGAGTACATCAATATGTTTATTTCATCTGCTGTAATTTCTGCACTTTATTTTGGCGGATTCAATATGCCATTCATCAGTGAACTTGGATTGTCGCACAATGTATTGACATTGTTAGGCGTGTTATTTTATTTTATTAAGATATTCTTCTTTATCTTTTTCTTTATGTGGGTTCGGTGGACAATACCCCGCTTCCGATACGATCAGTTGATGAACCTTGGATGGAAAATGCTCATACCATTATCTATACTTAATGTTCTGTTAACTGGCGTATTCTTGTTATGGAAAAACGGATTGTTTCATTTTTAAAAAAACAAAATGAAAGGTGACAAAAGAATTATTAATAGTAGGTGGACCAAACGGAAGCGGAAAGACAACCTTTGCGAAATCGTTTCTGGATGAATATAATTATGAGTTTTTAAATGCAGATGAAATTTCTAATGAATTATCAGAAGATGGTTATCAGGCAGGAAATATTTCTGCAGGAAAAGAATACTTTAATCGAATTGAAAAATTAAAAACAAAAAACAAAAACATAATTCTGGAATCAACTTTATCAGGAATGTTTCTAATTAAGCTGATTAAAGAATTTAAGAAGAATGAGTATAATGTAAAAATTATTTTTATCGTTTTAAATTCACCGGAACAATGTATAGAAAGAATAAAACACAGAGTAGTAACTGGAGGGCACTTTGTTCCTGATGATGATGTGAGACGAAGATTTATAAGGGGTAAAAATAATTTCTGGAATATTTATAAAAGTATAGTTGAAGATTGGAAGTTGTTTAATAATACGGAAACAGGGTTTGAGCTAATAGCAGCAGGAGAGAAGAATAAATTTGATATTGTAAATCAGTCATTGTTTGAATTTTTCATAAAAGATATTAAAAAATGAAAAGCATTAAGTTTAAAAAATACAAGAACAATAACCTATTTAAAGAAGCATTGGAGTTTGCCGCCATTGGTAACCGAGGGGTACAACTGGCAATGATTGATTCTCAAAAAAGAAACATTCCAACCGTGTTCGGGATTATGGATATGGTCTTTTACAAACTACCTGACGGTACAATTACTACCAAATCACCATTCAAAAAGAGAAAAAAAATATAAGTACATTTGTAATTATTCTAATTTTATCATGTTAACCAACAGGAGTAAAGTAGTAGTCAATAAAGAAATGACCTTTGCAGAGAAGATATACATTCCTGCAATTGTTGCAGGTTTGATGATTACTATAAAACATTTTTTTAAGAAAAAAGCAACTATTAATTTTCCGGAACAAAAAAAGCCAATTAGTGAAGTTTGGCGCGGTCTGCATGTTTTGAAACGCGATGAGCAAGGTAGAGAAAACTGTACTGCCTGCGGATTGTGTGCAGTAGCCTGCCCAGCCGAAGCCATCACTATGACAGCTGCTGAGCGCAAAAAAGGAGAAGAGCATTTATATAGAGAAGAAAAATACGCTGCTGTTTATGAAATAAATATGCTGCGTTGTATTTTTTGTGGCTTATGCGAAGAAGCATGTCCTAAAGAAGCAATATTTTTAACTAACCGTATGACACCATCGGACACTTTGCGCGATAACTTTATTTATGGTAAAGACAAATTGGTTGAAGGTATTGCACCGGAAGAACGAGTAGATATAAGCTACAGAGCAAGAGCACATAGAAAAGAAGTAGAATGATGGGTTCTTTGAAAAAACTTTTTTCAGGAGTTATTGTCACACTATCACTTGCATTAATGTCTTGTGATAAAGATGTATGCCGGGATTGCTATTTGGTTCGCTCAATGTTGTGTACCTATACCGACACTGCTCTGGCGCCATACATTATTCCGGGTGATACCGTAAAAACTGAACAGCAATGCGATAAGGAAAAAGATTTCAAAGACGATAAATTCAAGGAAGAAGAATACGAATATGATTCGCCAAGTATGTTTTACCCCAATTACACTGTACATGTAGTTGTGACTGACATATATCATTGCCCGGAAAAAACAAATTAATCAATAGCAAATAATCAATTAAAACAATAATTTCGCACCAGTTTTTCATTCTATAATACTAACGTGAGCCAATACGCATTTTACATACTTTCAGCACTTTCGGTAATGAGTGCCTTGTTTACCGTATTTTCCAAAAAACCGGTTTACAGTGTATTGTATCTGATATTCTTCTTCTTTACATTATTCGGCCATTATATTCTGCTTAATGCGCAGTTTCTGGCTGCAGTACATTTAATAGTTTATGCTGGTGCCATCATGGTTTTGTTTTTGTTTGTGATTATGATGTTAAACCTCAATAAAGAAATTGAGCCCAATAAAAATATTGTTTCAAAATTTGCAGCCGTCATTTCCAGTGGTCTATTGCTGATTGTAATTGTTAGTGTACTCAAACATGCAGACGTGGAAGTAAGCAAACTGAATCAACATACAGATATTGGTTTAGTAGAATCTATTGGACATGTATTATACAATGAATATATGCTGCCATTTGAAATGGTTTCAATATTACTGCTCACAGCATTAATTGGTGCGGTGATGCTTGGAAAAAAAGAAATTAAATAAATGGAACCCATTAATATAAATCACTACCTGCTGCTCTCTGCCATACTTTTTTGTATTGGCGTGGCAGGAGTATTGTTCAGACGTAATGCCATAATTATTTTTATGTGTATTGAACTTATGCTTAACTCTGTGAATCTGCTATTGACAGCTTTCAGCAATCAGCATAATGATGCATCAGGTCAGGTGTTTGTGATTTTTATTATGGCCGTAGCCGCTGCCGAGGTTGCAGTAGGATTAGCTATTCTGGTTATGATTTATCGTAACGTTAAATCAACAGATATAGATGTTTTAAATAAACTTAAATGGTAGGTAATGGATTTTTTGGTCTCAGCAATTCCTCTTGTTCCGCTCATCGGTTTTCTGCTTAACGGCATAATCAATAAAAAAATGCCGCAAAGTCTTGTGGGCATTATAGCGAGCGGCTCTGTTCTGATTTCTTTTTTATTTTCCTGCTATCTCTTTTTACAAATCAGCAATGGCACTATTAAGGAATCGTACTATTCTGTATTTTCCTGGATCAATGCCGGAAGTCTGAATTTAGGTCTTTCATTTTTAATAGATCGCTTATCGGTAATCATGCTTTTGGTTGTTACCGGTGTAGGATTTTTGATTCACGTTTATTCTATTGGCTATATGAAACATGATGAGGATTACTCCAGGTTCATGTCATATCTGAATTTGTTTATCTTTTTCATGCTGTTGCTTGTAATGGGAAGCAACTATGTAGTAATGTTTGCCGGTTGGGAAGGTGTTGGACTTTGCTCTTATTTGCTGATAGGCTTCTGGTTTAAAAACAACGACTACAATAAAGCTGCAAACAAAGCATTCATCATGAATCGTATTGGTGATTTAGGATTTTTACTTGGTTTGTTTTTAATGTATCAAACATTTTCATCATTAGAATTTAAAGATGTTTTTGCTGCAGCAGGAAATTATCCTTCAGGTGATGCTACGCTGACTGCAATTGCATTGTTTCTGTTTATTGGTGCAGTAGGAAAAAGCGCACAAATACCACTCTATACCTGGTTGCCTGATGCCATGGCAGGACCTACACCTGTATCAGCATTGATACATGCTGCAACCATGGTGACTGCCGGTATTTATATGATTATCCGAAGCAATGTGATTTATACGCTTGCACCTTTTGCAGGAGAGATTGTGGCTGTTATAGGATTAGTAACTGCATTGATGGCAGCATCAATAGGTCTTAAACAAAATGACATTAAAAAGGTACTTGCCTACTCCACCGTAAGTCAGTTAGGTTATATGTTTGTTGCATTAGGCGTAGGTGCTTATACCACTGCTTTGTTTCACGTAGTAACACATGCATTTTTTAAAGCATTACTCTTCCTTTGCGCAGGCAGTGTAATTCACGCCATGAGTGGTGAACAAGATATCAGACGTATGGGTGGTTTGAAAAAATATTTACCGATAACACATTTTACTTTTCTGATGGGAGTATTAGCGATTAGCGGTGTTCCGTTGTTCAGCGGATTCTTCTCTAAAGATGAGATTCTTGCAGTAACCTGGACTTATTCACCGGTGATGTTTACCGTATTAGCTATCACTTCAGTACTAACTGCAACCTACATGTTCCGTTTATACTGGTTAACTTTTTACGGTGATTTTCGCGGCACACATCATCAGAAAGAGCATCTTCATGAATCGCCTTCGAGTATGACAATACCATTAATTATCCTTGCTGTTTTCTCCGTAATTGGTGGTTATATTGGCATGCCGGAATATATTAATGAAAAATTAGGAACGCACCACGTGTTTACGCAGTTTCTTAACCCAATAATTTATTCTCCAAAGGAATTTATTTTATCACATACATTTGAATTCACTTTATTGATAGGCACTATAATCGGATTAGCCATAATTTATGTTATGACAAAAAACATGTATGTCAGAGATAAAGTGGTGCCCGAAGATGACAGTCAAACAAAATCATTCCAAAAAGTACTTGCCAACAAATATTATATTGATGAACTGTATGAATTGATAATCAGAAAACCGTTAGAAGCATTTGGCGAATTGTTCTATAAAATTTTTGACATTAGTATCATTGATGGAATTGTAAATTTTATCCCACGAGCCACAAACCTGACTTCTTCCGGGTTGAGATTATTACAAAACGGAAGTGTTGGATTTTATTTGGTGAGTATGGTCATAGGAATCATTTTGATTTTTGTATTTAAAATGCTGCTGTAGATGAATAATTTATTACTCATAATTTTATTTTTACCACTTGCCGGTATGGCATTGTCGCTGCTGCCTTCACGCGAAGCGACAGGAAAAACAGCATTAGTATTTTCTCTCATCAGTCTGTTGCTTTCTGTTTGCTTGTTTATTCAATTTGACCCGAATGGCGGCATGCAACAAGTATTGAATTATGCCTGGGTGCCTGATTTAGGAATTAATTTTAAAATAGGTGTTGATGGTATTTCGTTGATGATGATATTACTGACCAACGTACTATCTCCATTAATTATTCTATCATCTTTTGGTCGGAGAATAGAAAATCCCAAGGGTCTTTATGCACTCATTCAGCTGATGCAATTTGCATTGATTGGTGTATTTATTTCCTTAGATGCATTTTTGTTTTACATTTTCTGGGAGCTTGCACTATTGCCAATTTATTTCATCTGCCTGTTGTGGGGTGGCAAAGACAGAATACGTATCACATTAAAATTTTTCATCTACACCATCACCGGAAGCTTATTAATGCTTGTAGGTTTAATCTATCTCTATCTGCAAACACCGGGAAGCCACACATTCGATATTCAGGCGTTTTATGATTTAACGCTTTCATCACAACAACAGTCGTTAGTTTTCTGGTTGATTTTTGTTGCCTTTGCAATAAAGATTCCTGTATTTCCATTACACAGTTGGCAACCGGACACTTATACTGATGCACCAACACAAGGCACAATGTTACTTTCCGGTATCATGCTAAAAATGGGCCTTTATGGTATATTAAGATGGCTGCTGCCTGTTGTTCCTGCTGCATCAGCAGATAACGCTTTCATTGTAATGTTACTGGGAATCATTGGTGTTGTTTACGCATCGTGTATTGCCATCGTTCAAAAAGATTTTAAAAGGATGATTGCTTATGCATCCATTGCTCACGTAGGTTTAATTACTGCCGGATTATTCACATTAAAAGTAGAAGCTCTTGAAGGTGCAGTATTCCAAATGCTCAGTCACGGTATTAATGCTGTTGGTTTATTTTTTATTGCCGACATGCTGATGAGCAGATTAAAAACTCATAACATGAGTGAAATGGGTGGCATTGCAAATAACAATTCGCTGTTTGCAGTTCTGTTTATGATAGTATTATTGGGAACAATAGCGCTTCCGTTAACCAATGGTTTTGTTGGAGAGTTTCTGTTGCTTACAGGAATTTACCAGTTTAAAGCTTGGATGGCATTATTTGGCGGATTAACTATCATACTCGGTGCTGTATATATGTTCAGAAGCTATCAGGCTATCATGTTGGGTAGCCGTCATCTGAATGAAGGAGAGTTTCAACCCATGACATTGAGCGAAAAAACAGTTTTAGGAACAATAGCATTCTTGGTTATTTTATTAGGTGTGTATCCATCTTTTCTGATGAATGCAGCAGCACCAAGTATAAAATCGCTATTAATGATTATTAATGCAGGATAATGTTTAAAAATAAATTAATCTCATTGTGAATACCATCGTTACACTATCTATAGTCGGCATTGCAGCCATGCTTTCAGAAGTTTTTAAACTGAAGCGCATAATGTATTCGCTGGTAATTGCCGGTTTAATTGTTGCATTAGGTTTCTCAATAAACGACTGGACTAATTTCGGTTCATACTTCAATCAAATGGTAATGGTTGACAGTTTCTCTGTTGTCTTTTCATCACTCATGATTGTAACAACATTGCTGTGGATGCTCATGTCGCGTAATTACTTCAACAGTGAGAGTAGTATGAGTGAACATTTTGCACTCATCGTTTTTGCACTTACCGGTGGTGTAATGATGACTACTTTTTCTAATATGTCAATCCTGTTTCTTGGACTGGAAATACTTTCTTTTTCACTTTACATTATGGCAGGAAGTGACAAAACCAATATCAAGAGTAACGAAGCTGCTATGAAATATTTTATCATGGGTTCGTTTGCAACAGGATTTTTACTTTTTGGTATTACATTGATTTATGGTGCAACATCTTCGTTCAACATTCAGGAAATTGCAAACTATACACAACAAAACAAAGATGCACTACCTGCTTTTTTTAAAGTTGGTGTGTTGATGATATTGATTGGTTTATCATTTAAAATTGCTGCAGCACCTTTTCATTTCTGGACACCTGATGTGTATGATGGTGCACCAACATTAGTGACAGCGTTTATGGCATCGGTAGTAAAGATTGCAGCTTTTGCAATGATCTACAGATTATTTGTTTCATGCTTCATAACTATCTATGATTTCTGGACTCCGGTATTCGCTGTTCTATCAGCCATAACCATGCTGGCAGGAAACATCACAGCGGTTTATCAAACAAGTCTGAAACGCATGCTTGCTTATTCCAGTGTTGCACATGCAGGCTACATGCTCATGGCATTAGCAGCACCGGGTATTGCTTCTAAAAACGCATTGTTGTTTTATCTGGCAGCCTATTCACTTTCTGCATTAGGGGCATTTAACCTACTTTATTCTGTACATAAAGTTACAGGAAACGAAGGAATCAAAGCTGTGAAAGGTTTGTTTTATAAACACCCTGTATCAGCAATTATGCTGACTATTTGTATGCTAAGTATGGCAGGTATTCCACCGGTGGCAGGATTTTTTGGAAAATATTACCTGTTTACCGCTGCATTAAAAGAGAATCTTCTGTGGTTAGTGCTCATTGCTGTTTTAAGTTCGCTTATTGGAATATATTATTACTTCAAAGTTATAATTGCAGCCTTTCAACAGCCTGAGACAGAAAATACAGGCTACTGCGAAAAACCATCTGACCTTGCCATATTAGGCATTTGCGCAGTGCTATCCTTGTTGCTTGGCATTGCTCCACAACTAATTTCAGGATTGCTCTGATTATTTATTTTACTTACAGAGCAACAGCAATCAAATAAATTTTATTTTTTCTTCCCATTATACTTGATGCCATTAAGTAATACTATAAAGTATGCTCAAATGTGCTGCCATCAATACTAAAGAATTTTACTTGCCGGTGGCGCAAAGGCGCGCGACCTTACCGGTGAGGTTATAAAAACGTATTAACCCATCAATGCTTTTTATTATTTCAAAGTCCCCTGAAATGCGGGAGACTTTGAAAGTACAGAAAATTAATTTAATTTGTCTCTATTATAATTTTCCCAATATACATTTTTTCTCTATCGCTAACTTTTACAAAATAAATTCCATCAACCATTTTATCTATGCAGATTTTTTTTAGGTTAGAATTATTTATATTATCTGAATAAATCCTATCTCCAAGCACATTATAAATTTCTATTTCCGCATTAGCAAAATTATCTGAGCTTGAAATAGTAAATATTCCTGTGGAGGGGTTAGGGTAAACAATTATATTTTTTGTTTCTGTAAAGAAATCATAGACGCCAACATTACCCATACATGCTACGCTAACATCACCAAAGCTTGATGTAAATGCGTAAACTGGAAATTGATAACCCTCATTAATAACCTGTATAATCAGATTATTTGACATTATGCTAATTGTATCGTTTAGCGTTTGTGGATTAATCTCAAAGCAGCCACCACTATTCCCTATAAAATCAGTTTTAATGATATAACAATCATTATACCCTAATCCAAAACTTGACGTGAACCCAATCATGATACAACCACTGTCGGATGATAAATCCATATCGTAGCATTGTTCACTACCTGAACCGCCATAAGTTTTTGACCACAGCAAAAATCCCAAACTATCAGTTTTTATTAAATAGGAATCCCAATTATTCATGTTAAAACTTTCTGTATAGCCTGCAATTAAAAATCCATTGTCAGGAGTTTGTTTTATCCTAAATCCATAATCATTAAAATTGCCTCCAAACGATTTTCTCCAAAGCAAATTGCCTATGCTATCAATTTTTATCAGACTTACGTCAAAGACAAATAGTCCATTTTGAAAATTCCACCCTGTAATAACAAAACATTGATCATTGGTTTCTTGAATTGAATGTCCAATAAAGCCATTCCCTGGTGCTGAAAGATTTTTTGCCCAAATAACATTGCCTGCAGAATTTATCTTTATTATATTGGTAGAGTTAGAAGGATAATCTGAACTACCAATCAAAACAAAGCAACTATCGTGGGTTTGTATTATTTGAGTACAATAATTAAGACCACTAGCTTGATAAACTTTTGCCCACAGTAGATTTCCCGATGTATCAACCTTTGTAACATAAAACTGACTATAATAATTAAATACAAATTCCTGTGAGGTTCCGGCAGCTATGTAATTTCCATCATAAGCCTGTAAAACAGATGTACTAGAATTTATATATCCTGACCGAATAATGTTTGTGTTCCATAAAATTGTTCCTGAAGAATCTGTTTTAAAAATACCGAACCCTTGGTTAGATGCCCCTCCTGTTCCGGACATACCACCTATAATAAACCCGTGATCGTCAGTTTTAGCAATTGCCTGAACACTATTTGACAAAAGTGTCTTTGTCCATAATGTATCACCAGCTGAATTTAATTTAGCAAGAAAGCCTCCACCCGAAGCAGAGCTTACCTGGCTTCCTCCAATGATAAATCCACCATCACCTGAATTAATAACTGTCAATCCATAATCACTGTTATTACCTCCATAGGTTTTTTGAAAAACAAACTGGCCATAAGAAATAAATGTTCCGAAAATAAAAAGCAGTGTAGAAAGTTTCTTATTCATAAGTATGGCATTATTATAAATACAATTCTATTTCCTTCCAGCAAAATTAATGTTAAAAGTAAAGTATTTCCCTTACTCAAGTGTATCACTTTTACGACCCATTTTCTCCAGGAGAATCTCTATGCATTTAAAAAGAACTAGGGTAACCAAAAACAGAACTACTTGAAAATATGAATTTCACCTGTCATGGGCGCGCCTTTGCGCCCATGACAGGTGAAGGTAAAAGCTTATAGCTCTCTAATTTTCGAAACTAAAATTCAACGATAACTTTATGTGTAGAAGATGTACGTCCGTCAGTTACTTTAATAAAATATACACCTTTAGGTAAATTGCTTAAATCAACTTCCACAGATTGTTCTTTGTTTGTTTGTTGAAAATTGACTTTCTGACCAAGTGTATTAACAACTTCTAACAAAGCATTGGTACTGCTAATATTGCTAAGTAAAAATTTACCTGAAGAAGGATTTGGCGTGATGGTTATTTCTGATGGCGCTGCTATCTGGCTTATACCTGTTGTTCCTGAAATTGGTTGATAGCGCAATACCGGTGTTTGTGCAGTTCCGTCAATAGTTGTTATGCCATAAGTAAGCAAAGGTTGTTTGATGGTATCATGAAACCAATAATAATAATCATCAGAAACCAAATAATCTATAACAGGTACACCCATCATATAGATTTTAATATGAAATGTTTCAAGAGCATGAATACGCAACACATTGTTGAATGTGCCGGTTGGCAAAATCAAGGTGCCTTGCTGATCGGCATTGATAGCAAGTGACCCGCTTTCAAGCGTGCAGGAATCTTCGCCCAACCCAAATGGTGCATAGCGTCCGGAGTAAGTTGAGTTTACGGTTTGACCTGCTGTCATCGGAAAATGAAATTCTGTTGCGTAGGTGCCTGCATTATAAACGCCATAGTTAGATGCGCTGCTATACCAGCCAATACGGTTGATGTCATTTGCAGTATTCTGATAATAAAAATAACCGGTTGCTCCACTCTCGCCACGTGCCAGGGTAGCGCCAGGAAAAGAATCAACACCATTTCCTGTTATAGTTGCCGGGTCGTCATAGAAAAAAAGGTAGTTGGTGCCTGCATTCATAAGCAGTGCATTATCCCAAAGTGTATTGGTAACAGGTCCTGTACCGTTTTGATTGAACCCAAATGTGTTGGCATCAACATAGCGTATGGTATCACCAATAGCAGGTAACTGATGTGTTGCAGAGATGGTAACGAGTTGTGCACTTGTTTTAATTGCAGCAGCACAAAATAGTGTGGCAATGAGCGTAAATGTTTTATTCATGTTATCATTTTTTTGTGAAGCAATATTAAAAAAATATTTCAATGTTGCATGAATTGCTATCAATAGTCTTTACTACATTTTTAAACATCCGGCAATATGCTAAATGCTATCCATAAAAATTCCATACTTCAAATTCTGATTTCCCTGACGAGAGTAATGAGATACAAACTCCACAAAGTTTTGCTGATGCAAGTCATTTTATTTTTCATCTGTTTCTGCCATCTTGCATGCCTTTATTTTACTTTAAAAAAAATGACAGAAATAATGTCGCCTGCAGGCTCGTTCGAGTCGCTGCAATCTGCTATACAAGGTGGTGCCGATGCAGTTTATTTTGGAATAGAACAACTGAACATGCGCGCACGTGCTGCAAACAATTTTACACTGAGCGATCTTGCTGAAATAAAAAAAATATGCACTGCAAAAAATGTCAAAACCTATCTTACATTAAACACCGTAATGTATGATCACGACATTATGCTGATGAAAAAAATTATTGATGCGGCAAAGAAAAATGATATTGATGCTGTCATAGCATCTGACCATGCCGCACTGATGCATGCCAGAAAAATTGGTATTCCGGTACACATTTCAACTCAGGCCAATGTCAGCAATATTGAAAGTGTACGCTTTTTTGCAGATTATGCAGACACTATTGTGTTGGCACGTGAATTAACATTGAATCAGGTTGCTGATGTTGTGAAACAAATAAAACGTCAAAAAATTAAAGGACCTTCGGGCGAATTGATAAAGATAGAAGTATTTGCACATGGTGCCTTATGTATGGCCGTTTCGGGCAAATGTTATCTGAGTCTTCACTCTGACAATGCCTCTGCAAACCGTGGTGCATGTATTCAGAATTGCAGACGTGAATATATTGTACAAGATAAAGAAAACGAAATTGAACTTGAAATTGACAATGAATATATCATGTCGTCAAAAGATTTATGCACTATTGATTTCATTGACAAACTTATTGAAACGGGCATCAGTATTTTAAAAATTGAAGGCAGAGGCCGTGCTGCCGACTATGTTTATACAACTACAAAATGCTATAAAGAAGCTGTTGAAAGTTATTACATTGGCAGCTATAATGCAACAAAAGCTGAACATTGGAAAAAAGAACTGGCAACAGTTTTTAACCGTGGCTTCTGGGGAGGTTATTTTCTCGGAAAAACAATGGGTGAATGGAGTAATACAGGAGGTTCGCAGGCAACTACCAAAAAAATTTATGTCGGCAAAGGGGTTAAATATTTTCCAAAAAGTAAGGTGGGAGAGTTTAAACTGGAATCAGGAACGCTTTCTGTTGACAATGATATAATGATTACCG
>Ga0209573_1002579_pt1 | contig 22549 bp, 25 predicted proteins | sample TNRBio252014_DNA_FD_185870 | JGI IMG/M metagenome (GOLD analysis project Ga0209573, IMG submission 185870) | Wastewater treatment Type I Accumulibacter community from EBPR Bioreactor in Madison, WI, USA - TNR Reactor_6/25/2014_ DNA (SPAdes)... | ecosystem: Engineered > Bioreactor > EBPR >...
CCGGCCGTCAGCCACGGGTCCACCGTCGTAAGCAGCGCCTTCGCCGCCGGCGTGCTCATGCCGAACAACGCCGCCGAACCGAGCGCCGCTACGATGCCGGTCTGGGCGTGCTCCTTCGTCATAGTGGGACCTCCTCCCGCTGACGCCACCGCCCCACCTGTTCGTTGCTCCCCATTCCGCCGGAACCACAAACCCACAGTTCTGGGTGGGCCTATACTCCTGCTCTGAAAGACCCGGTGGTTCTATGGGAAGGGCGACGAAATCCGCCGCCACGGTGCACGAGCGCGCCACTTTCCTGCGCGTGCGGCGGGCCTCGTCAATGACGGTGTGCTTGTAGCCTGTGGCGAGCTTCATGGCGGCGCGGTCCATGTTCTCACAGGCCATGCTGACCACCTGGAACGGCGTCTCCTGGCGGAGGCTCGCCCACGTGCCGCGCTACCCTGCTTGTCCGCATCAATAGGCAGGATCAGGAAACCGTCCCGCGCGAAACCGCAAGAACCATGGCCCCGAGAACCTCGCCCCTGCTCCGCAGGTCGCCCTCAATCTCGGCAAGCTGGAGCCCTTGAAAGGCTCCATGCGCAGCAAGCTCAAACGCGCCGGCTGGGACCGCCTTCCTCCTCGACCTCCTCGCCCAACTCCCTCGTGCCCAAACGCGATACGCCCCGCCATCTAGCCCGTTGCGCCTCGGTGATCTACATCGTGGTAAACAACATCGATCACGGTGCCCGGAGGGACCAGTTCTGGTACCCGTACCGTGAATCGGCTGCCAGACCAGCCGTACTTCTTCATCTTAATCCGTCTCATGACGTGCGGAGCATCGTCCGCGATGACTTGACCGTCAGGCGACGTCACCAAAACGTGGACATGCGCACCATACCGCGACAAGAACCCGCCTCCGCCATATATTCTCCCGCGGATCACGGTCTCATTGTCATATTCGTCGAGATAGACATCAACGTCTGTTGCAGGGACCTGAAAGCCGTCCGATACTCGCACGTCGACGGTGCCAGCATCCACAGCATTTGATCCTTCCGAGGCGCATGCTGACAGAGAAACCCACAGCACGCACGCTATCATAATCGTAGTTTTGTTTTTGTTCATTTCAGCCGCCTCCGTGCTTGACCCAGTTAACTGGACTGTATGCTCCTCTTATCGGAAGACCGTCGCCCTGCGGTTCGGCTCTTGATACGTCGTGTCCACCTGCGCTTGCTCCCGTTTCTCTTCCTCGTCCTGTTCGACAGCAAACCACTTGTAGATAGACGGGATCACCACCAGGGTGAGAATGGTCGCCGTGATCAGCCCCCCCACCACCACGGTCGCCAGCGGGCGCTGCACTTCACTACCGGTACCGGTCGCGAACAGCAGCGGAACCAAGCCGATCATCGCCGCCGTTGCAGTCATCAGCACCGGCCGGAACCGCAGGCAGCCGCCTTCGATCGAGGCCTCGTCAATCGAGCGGCCTTCCCGAACGAGTTGATCCAGATACGTGACGAGCACCATGCCGTTGCCGACGGCGATCCCGAACAACGCGATGAAACCGACGGACGCTGGAACGGAGAGATTTTGTCCCGTAACCCACAGGCCCACGATCCCGCCCACGAGTGCCAGCGGGATGTTCAGCATGATCAAGCCAGCGCTCTTCAGAGAGCCGAAGTTCATGAATAGCAAGAAGAAGATCAGCCCGAGGGTAAGAGGGATAACGACGGCAAAGCGCGCATTGGCCTCTTCCTGCAGTTCGAACTGGCCGCCCCACTCGACGAAGTATCCAGGTGGGAGCTGCAGTTTTTCAGCGACGAGCTGCTTGCCTTCCGTGACGAACGAGCCGATATCACGACCCCGAACGTTTGCCTGAACCGTGGCGAACCGCTGGTTGTTCTCACGTGTTACCTGGCGGGGGCCAATAACCTCCTCGATGAGCGCGAGCTGCGATAGCGGCACGATCTCGCCCCGCGGCGTGCGTACGATGATCTGGCTGATCGCTTCCACAGTCGCCCGCGACTTCTCGACGTAGCGCACGACAATGTCGAAGCGGCGAACCTCTTCGAACACCTGCCCCGCTCGCCGGCCGCCCACCGCCGTGCTGAGTACAGCCTGTACGTCATCCACATTCAGGCCGTAGCGGGCGATGGCGTTGCGGTCGACGACGATGCGGAGCTGAGGTGCGCCGGTCAGTTGGTCGCGCTGAACATCGCTGGCGCCGTCGATGCCCCTTACCAGCGCTTCCAATTCGGCCGACTTCGCTTGCAGAACGTCCGAGTCAGGGCCGAACAACTTGACGGCAAGTTGGGCGCGCGTTCCTGTGAGCAGTTCGTCGACCGCCGCAGCGATCGGCTGGGTGAAGTTGAACTGTGCTCCCGGAAAATTCTCGAAGGCTTCAGCCATCTTTGCGTAGAGCGCGTCCGGCGTGTCGGCTGTCGTCCATTCCTCCTGGGGCTTGAGGGCTACGAAGGCCTCGGCGCTGTTTATTGGATCTGCGTGGGCGCCAACTTCTCCACGACCCACCCGTGTGACGACGCGGGTGACCTCTGGAAACGACGTCATCAGGCGCTTCTCGAAGCGGATAACGGTATCGCGCGCCTCCTCCAGGGAGATGGATGGTGCCATCGTGACCCTGACCAGAAGGTCACCCTCATAAAGACGCGGAACGAACTCCGAACCGATCCGCGGCAAGATAAGTCCCCCCACGACCAGCATCGCCGCAGCCAGGGCAATGGCCAGGCGGCGATGACCGACGAAGTAAGTGACGAGCGGCCGATAGCCACGCAAAAGGCGCCTGACGACCCACGGCTCGTGGTGCGTCGTTTCCTTGTCCAGTGCGGATGGCCGCTCAGGCCGTCGCATCAGAAGTTCTGCGAACACCGATGTGGCAATCGCGGCAAAAATCAACGAACCGAGCATGGCCAAGGCCAGCGTGTAGGCGAGCGGGCGAAAGGTCTTGCCTTCAACGCCCTGCAGCGTGAACAAGGGGATGAAGACGACGATGATGATGAGCAGGGCAAAGGCGATCGGCCGCAGCACTTCGGCCGCTGCCCGGGCGACGATTTCACGCTTGCTCTCGGTCCAGTGACCCGACTTCAGCAGTCTGTCGATGTTCTCGACAATGACGATCGAGCCGTCGACCAGCAGGCCGATGGCGATGGCGAGGCCACCCATCGACATGAGGTTGGCCGAGATCCCCAGCACGTTCATCGCGAGAAACGTGAAGGCGATGCAGAACGGGATCGACAGGGCGACAACGAGAGAAGGTCTAACCGCGCCTAGGAAGACGAGGAGCACGAGCGAGACCAACACGATGCCTTCGACGAGAGCGCTGGTCACCGTCTCGATGCACTTCGCTACCAGGACCGACTGGTCGTAGTACGGGACGACGACCAGGCCTTCCGGTAGCTGCGCATTGATCTCGGCAAGGCGCCGCTTTACGTCCTCGATGACCGTAGAGGTGTTGGTGTCGATCAGCTTCAACACCAGGCCAGCGACGGCTTCTCCTTGGCCATCCAAAACCGCCAAGCCCTGCCGGGGCGCCCCGCCGACCGCAACCTCCGCAACGTCGCGAACGTATACCGGCGTGCCATCCGCGCCCTTGACGACAATGCTTTCGATGTCTGCGATGCTGCCGGCGAGGCCGACCGACCGCACCACCAGGAGTTCGGCGTTTCTTGCGATCGTCTGAGCGCCGGCATTGGCGTTATTGGCGCTGATCGCGTCAGCCACCTCGTTTATGGTGATGCCATAGCGCAGAAGCGCGTCCGGCTGAACCTTGACCTGGTACTGTTTCTCTTCTCCACCGAGCGAAAGCACTTCGGTGACGCCGGGAACGGTCTGCAGGTTGTATTTGATGATCCAGTCCTGGGCCTCGCGGATCTCGCGAAGGTCGCGCGTTCCCGTCTCGTCGGCGACGAAGAAGAAAAGGATTTGGCCGAGGCCCGTTGTGATCGGACCCATCTCTGGTTCGCCGAACCCTTCCGGGATCTCCTCTCGCGCAAGCTGCAGCCGCTCGCCCACGAGTTGCCGGGCGAAATAGATATCGGCGCCGTCCTCGAAGTAAATATTGACCACGGAGAGACCGAAGTTGGACGTGGACCGGATCTGCTTCAGGCCGGGCAGACCGTTCATCGCGACTTCGACCGGAAAGGTGACGTAGCGTTCCACCTCCTCGGGGGCCAAGCCCTCGGTTTCGGTAAAGACCTGGACCAGCGCCGGCGTCACATCGGGGAAAGCATCGACAGGAAGGCTGCGGAAACTGGCCAGCCCGGCGCCGATCAGGCCGATGACGAAAGCGATGATGAGCAGCCGGTTGGAAAGTGTCAGATAGATGAAGTGCTTCATCAGTGGCCGTGCCCATCGCCGAATGTTGCTTTCGCCATCTGAGCCTTCAACGTGAATGCGCCTGTCTGGACGTAGCGTTCGCCGCTCTGCAGGCCATCCAGAACCTCGATGAAGTCCCCATTGCTGCTGCCGGTCCTGACCGGGCGGGGCACGAAGCCGTCCTCGCCAGCAGCGAACACCACGGTATCTCCTTCGTGCGACTGCAGAGCTGTCTTGGGCACGCGGACCTGCGCCATCTTGCTCTCGACGGCGATACGCGCCGTGACGAACGAGCCGGGCCGTAGGCGCATCGAGGCGTTGTCGAGCACCGTCAGCGCCCGCGCGGTTCGCGTTTCTTCACCAACATTGGGAGCGATGAAGCGGATCGTCCCGATCGCGGCGCCGCCCTCAGGCAACGCGACCGACACCTTCTGGCCGATGCCGACACGCCCCAGATCCTTCGGGTAGATGCTGATGTTCAACCAGACCGAGCTGAGGTCCGCGATGACGAACGCCGGGCTATCTTCACCTATGCGCTCACCCAGCGTGGCATGGCGCTCGACAACGATGCCTTCGAACGGCGCGGTCAGAGGAACAACGGTGAGCTCCGACTCCGCCTGATTTGGCAACCCGTCGATGTAAGCATCGTCGAAGCCTAGCGCGTGCAGCTTCTGTTCGTTGGCGCGCTTATCGATCTCCGCTTCGGCCAGCGCCTGTTTGGCCTCGAGATACTCCTGATCGGAAGTGACCTTCGCTCGCCGCAGCCCGCTCTCGCGCTCGAAGTTGGTGCGGGCCAGAGACAAGCGCTCCAGGGCCGAGAGATATGCTGCCTTGGCCTCGGCCAACTCGCGGCTCTGCATAAGAGCAAGCCGCTCTCCCGCTTGCACTGGATCCCCGAGCGACTTGTCGACCTTGATGATGATCCCCGGCACTCGCGGCGTGACGTGGGCGAGCCGGTCACCGTTGAAGGCGATCTCGGCGGGGAAGTCGATGAACACGTCCAGTGGTCCGGGCTCAGCAGTGCCCACGCCGATGCCGAACTCCTGTAATTGCTCTGGAGTGAGCTTTACACCTTCGGCATGGCCTTCGCCTTCGTCCACATGCCCGTCGGCGTCTTCCTTCGTCTCGGCTGCATGCCCGTCACTCGCCGATAACTTTGGCACCCCACGGGTATCAGCCGCGCTTGCGGTTTCAGCCAACGGGCCGCGTGCCGCTAGCAAGCCCCCGGCCATCACGAGTACGGCTAGGAGCGGAAGAATGCGCATCATTTCCTCTGGGCCTCCGATATCATTGCACCGCCTCGACCGGGCGAGCGATGAGCCGCTCCAGGTCAGCGAGAGCTTTGGTAAGTTCGGAGCGCGCTTCCACCCCTTGAACCTGCGCTTCGAACAGCGTGCGCTGGGCGTCCAACAGGTCGATCAGACTGAACTTGCCGGCTTGGTAGCCGGTCGTCGTCGCGCTGAAGACCGACTGCGCCGCCGGGATGATGCGCCCGTCAAGGCTGCGCAGAGATATCTCCGCGCGCTGGACGGCATCGTAGGCGGCTCTGAACTCCGCGCGCTGCCGGGCGAAAAACGCTGCCCTTCGCCGCTCTGCCTCGGTACGCCGGGAAGTGGCGGCCGCGATCGCGCCCTGGTTCCGGTCAATCACCGGCAGCGGCACGGCCAGTCCTGCGATGAATGCGTAATCGTCGTTGTCGGCGAAGCGTCGTGCCCCCACGCTGGCGGTGATATCTGGAAGAGCCGACGCGCGAGCGAGCCCGAGCTCAGCCTCGCGCAACGCAATCTCGTCGGACCAGCGCGCTGCTTCAGGAGCGCCCGCCAGTAGTCTTTCCAGCACTTCAGGCGGTGGTAGCTCCGCTGCCGGCGGGCGGTCTTCTTCAGCCCGCGAGACTGGGGCGCCGCCCTCCCCCCATAAGGCGGAGAGCGCCGCCTGTGCCGTCGACAGTTCCTGCTCGGCCCTAAGCGCCTCCGCACGAGCCGAGGACTTCACCACGTCGATGCGGGTTCCCTCCACCGGCGAAACCTTGCCCGCGCGAACGCGCGCCTCGACCGCAGCGGCAAGGCTGTCGGCCAGCCGCGCCAGCTCGTACGTCAGGCCGACCTTCCGCTGCGCGGCAAGCAGGTCGGCGAATACCTTGCGGGTGGACGTGGTCAGGTCCAGCCGAGTGGTCTCGTAGTTCCACCCCGCGATGCGCCGCTCGTAATCGGCGGCCGTGGCCCGACGCCGGATCTTTCCGGAGACGTCGATCGGCTGTGACAGGGAGACGGTGTACTCGGCAGACTCGAAGTTCTCCCGGTCGCCCGTCCCGGCAAAGTTCTCCGCCTCCCCGACCAACTCTGGATTGGGCCACAGCGATGCTTGGCGGGCATCGCCTTCCCTGGCGCGTACGGCTTCCGCCGCGGCCGCCAGATCAGGATTGCCCGCCAGCACGCGCTGGAGGGATGTTTCAAGCGTAATGGCGGTGGCTGCCCGAGTCGCATCAGGGCGGCCGCCGACGGTCGCCTCCGTGGTCAGCTGGCGGAATTCCGCCGCTGAGGGTATGCCAAGTACTCGAGGCGGTGGTAGTGAAGGTGTGCCCTGGATCGGTGAAGAGCACCCTGTAATGGCAGGTGCAAGAACGCCCAATAGCGGGAAAAGCAGCAGCCGCGACATGAAGTCCCTTCCTGAGACAGTGATCCTGAAGCCAGGACGCGTTTACGGCCTGCGCTTTCGTGATCTCAAATCTCAGGAGGGCTCAGGTAAGAAGGCGGACGCTTCGCAGCGAGACTAAGAACGGATCGTTGCCGGATGTACCGAAAGTTGACCAACCGCCACGCGAAGCGGCGGTTGTTTCACCGATAGCATAGCCGGAGGTCCAAACGAGCGCTTCGCCGGCGGTAGGCGGACCGGTGAGCAAAATGGTTTGCGGCGCCTCACCTCGCTTACTGGACAGCGTCGGAGCTGGTTCCGGTGGAAGGAGGCGATCCGTACACCCTTCGCAACAGGAGGCAGCGAGCTGAGCGGCGCCAACTTCGTGGACGGTTGCTGGATGCTGGCAAGAACCCGAGGCTGCAAACTCGACGGCGGCCCGACCATCCTGCTCGCTGCAAATCACGAAGCCTGCCGCCTTCCCAGGCTGAACGGCCACGTGCGCGAACACGAGCAGCAGGCCTATCAACAGGCGAGGTGCCCACGGCAATCTCAGGAGCATGACCCTCTTCTACGGGCACATGCTGGGAGAGGTCAAGGCGGTGGTTGTTTCGGCATCCCGCTCGGTTGACCCTCCAGTCGGTGCAGCCCCTATCTTTGCGAGAGCACAGCACAGGAGCTCGGAATGGCTGACAGTTGCGGAGACTCTTGCCAGAGGGCCGACGTTGCGGTTGCCGCGCCGGGCTATCGGCGGGCGCTCTGGATCGTTGTACTCCTGAACCTGGGGATGGGCGTTGCCGAGATGATCGGCGGCTTCATCGCGGGCTCCCAGGCGCTGAAGGCCGACGCCCTGGACTTCCTGGGCGACGGCCTCATTACACTTTTCGGGCTGCTTGCGATCGGCTGGAGTCTCGCGTGGCGCGCCAGAGCGGCGTTGATCCAAGGCATGTTCCAGGCAGCTCTGGGCGCTGGCGTCCTCGGCACGACCGCCTATCGCGTCTTGGTCCTGCATGCGCCCGAGGCAGGCGTGATGGGTGTCTTCGGGGTAATCGCCCTTGCTATTAACGTTGCCGCCGCTTGGGTGCTGATACCGCACCGCACGGGCGATGCCAACGTGCGTGCAATCTGGCTCTGCAGTCGTAACGACGCGCTCGGGAACGTTGCCGTGCTGGTTGCCGCAGGCTTGGTCGCCTGGACGAACACACCCTGGCCCGACCTTGCTGTCGCCGCCATCATCGCCGGGCTCTTCCTGCACTCCTCCTGGGAGATCATCGGCCACGCGCGCGCCGATCTGAACCGCGCGGCCGCGCCCTTGACCGGCTGAACGCTAGGCTCCGCATTCTCACGAGGAGGCTGTGCCACCTCGGTCCCCATCCCCGCCCGGGGGCCGGCCCAGCCGGTGCGTTGGCTCGTCGAGGATCCTGATGATCCCGCAGGCGCCGGCGCGATGCTCGGGGTTCTGGCGGTCGTTGCACATCTGGCGGATGCCTCGCAACTGCCGCTCCAGGCGCCGGAGGGCGTCAACTTGGTGGGCCACCCGGCGGATCTGAAGATCCAGTAGGGCGAGCACCCCTTGGCAATCGGTGTTGGGTTCGCTTCGGCAGTCGAGCAGCACCCGGATCTCTGGAAGCGCCATTCCCAGCGAGCGACAGTTACGAATGAACATCAAGCGGGCGACATCCTCCGCCGTGTAGACCCGGAAGTTGCCGCTGCTGCGCTCCGGCTGTGGCAGCAACCCCTCACGTTCATAGAAGCGGACGGTTTCGGCCTTGCAGCCGGCCCGCTTCGCCAATTCGCCGATCTTCACGCCGCCCTCCTACACGCGCCGAACAAAGCCTTGACCCTGAAGTCGGTGCAGGGTGTTGCCTTGCAAAGGGCCGGGTTCCGGAACCTGATGGAGGGGCACATGACGGTGCGCGGAAGTGGAACGTTGCTGGTCATAGTGATCGCCGCTGTTTCGGCAGCCATGCCGGCGGCGGCTCAGCAGGCCCAGGCCGACTCGAACCCCTGGTCGCGATGCTGCGGGATGGGCCAGTGGGCGATGGATCCCGATGACATGGGACCAGGGATGATGGGGCGCGACGGCATGGGCGGGATGGCCGGGAGCATGCCGAGGCACCGTCAGGCGATGATGTCCGGAGTGCCGCCAACGTACGACAGCCTGGTCAACCCGCTGCCGCGGACCCGCGAGACGCTCGATCGCGGGGCGAAGGTCTATGCGGAGAACTGCGCGTCCTGCCACGGCCCGACGGGCCGGGGCGATGGCGAGGCCGGACGTGAGCTGTCGCCGCCGCCCGGCAACCTGGCGTGGCTGTCGCGGATGCCGATGGTGCGGTGGGATCCCTTCATGTACTGGACGGTCGCCGAGGGTGGAACCGAGTTCGGCACCGCCATGCCGGCGTTCAAGGACACCCTGCCCAAGGACGACATCTGGGCCGTCATCGCCTACATCCAGGCTCGCCTGCCGCAAGCCACGCAAACGACGCCATGACGCCCAGCTTTGAGGGTCCCGCGACACCGCGACGGCGAGCGCGAGCAAGACAGTTTGCCGGGTCGTTACGATGCGATCGCTTCTAGCTTTTCCATATGCATCAAACACATCAGTAGCGTTATAGCGCAGCATCCGAACCAGCCCCATGCTCCTCATGGGAGGCACTCTGAGCCCGCCGGACATGATTGCGAACCAGGTCGCCGATGAGGTGGGCCGCAATGCCTAGAAGAGAGCCAAGCGTCAAACCGGAGATCGAACCTCGCGCCGCCGGAACCGTTTGTCCCGAAAGATCAGCATGCCCGGAATGGATGATGAACGAGTTTTGGACCGTTCTCGGCCTCGCCCTGCTCCCGGCGCTCGGGAATTTCTCGGGCGGCGTGATCGCGGAGTTCTTCTTAAGCTCACGCCGCAAGCTCAACCAAGCGCTGCACGCCGCCGCTGGGATCGTCGTCGCCATCGTCGCCGTCGAGCTCATGCCGGCGGCGCTGGAGGCCGCGTCCGCGTGGGTCATCGCCCTCGCCTTCGCCCTGGGCGGCCTCGCCTATATCGGACTCGAAACCGTCGTTGAGCGCATGCAGGAGAAGGGGGCAAAGGCGTCTGGGCAGACCGGCATGTGGATGGTCTATATCGCTGTCGCGACGGACCTGTTCAGCGACGGCCTCATGATCGGGGCCGGGTCCGCCGTCTCGTCGTCCCTGGCGCTCACCCTCGCTCTCGGTCAGGTTCTGGCCGACGTCCCGGAGGGTTTCGCCGCCATCTCCAACTTCAAGGACAAGGGCGTCCCCCGAGCCAAGCGGCTCCTGCTCGCCGCCTCGTTTGCCTTGCCCGTGCTGCTCGCAGCCATGCTTGCGTTCTTCCTGCTGCGCGGGCAGGGCGAGGCGCTGAAGATGGGGGCGTTAGTCTTCACCGCTGGTCTCCTCACTGTAGCGGCCATCGAGGACATGATATCGGAGGCGCATGAGGCCGCGGAGGACACGCGCGGCTCGGTCCTCGCCTTCGTCGGCGGCTTCGTGCTGTTCACTCTCGTCTCCGCTGGTCTAGGGGGCGAGGCATCGTAGGCGAATGCGATCACGCCAGACCTGCCATCGCGCTGTGGATCGGGCTCTTCGGTCTGGATCGCCCGTCTGTTCGGCCCAAACCCGTTCGTCGCAAGAGCGCCCGCCTCCTGTGACGACGCCTCGGAAGCGCTCGGCCCTGCGCCCGGAGCCGAACCGGGATTCCATACCAGGCTGGCCTGGATGACGGCCGCACTGGCCCTGCCCCTGCCGACCCTCGCCCTCCTCTGCATCAGGAACGCCAACCAGGGAACGAAGCACATCCTCGCCGCCATGGTCCTCTCGCGGTGCTCTTGCTCTCGGTTTTTCTTCAGAGGTAAGCGGTATGCTGCCGCTGCCGCGCTGCCGCTAAGCTCATGAGAACGTACGCGAGCTTTTTGCGGTTGTTGCTCGCGGGTTGCCCTACCGACGCCTGCGGCTTGACCCGGCTCGGTTGTTGGTGGTCCACACCTCCCGGATGATGTAACCCACATTTGTGTATTACTGGCTTTATGGTTTTCCCCAAGCTTCGGCTTCGCAAGGTTGTCCGGTCATGCCGAACAACGCCGCCGAACCAAGCGCCGCTACGATTCCGGTCTGGGCGTGCTCTTTCGTCATAGTGGGACCTCCTCCCGCTGACGCCGCCGCCCCACCTGTTCGTCGCTCCCATTCCGCCGGAACCACAAACCCACATTTTGGGGCCGGACCGGCTAAATACTCCTTTGCTTGGCGGCCTTGCCTGAACCGTAAAGGTCGGAGGCTCAGGTTGAAGGGCTCCGATAACGGCGTGCTCGCCCGGGGATTCTTGCCGAAGCTTCCGGGCCGGGGCTTGCAAGCAAAACCCACATACCTGGTTTCCCTCATTCGCGGATGATGCCAGCCTCGGCTTCAAGTTCCTTCGTGCGAGCATCGATGAAGGCCTCGATCTCCGCGACCATCTTGTGCCCAGTCGCGCTACATGCGGCCTTGAAGCGGCGATGCTTACTCTCTGGGAGGTCGAGGCTCAGCCGCTTCACCGGCTCCGGTGCCGGCCGTTTGCCCTGGCCACTGCTGGCCGCAGAGCGGTTGTCGTGACCGAGGCCGCCCTGCTCAAAGGCGGCAATCTCCCTGTCAGTTAGTGACTTCGGCTTCGGGGCCTGGGAGAACGTCTTCGTCACCATACTGCGTGATCTCCAGGCTGAGGCGGCTGATCTCGGCTTCGGCGGGGCTGCCGGGCGCCCATTCAAAGATGGTCTGCCCCATGGTCATGCTCTCGGCGAAGGCTACCCGTTGCTCGATGTCTGCATCCAGGATTGGGATGCCGGCTTCGGCTGCCATGGTCCGAATGTCGCGGCCTATGATCGTCTTTCCTATTCTGCGGGAAACCACAAACCCACATTTCAGGGCGGGCTTATACTCCTGCGCCTCACGGACCTGCCTGACCGTCAGGTCGGAGGCCCAGGTTGAAAGACCCGACGGTTCTATGGGAAGGGCGACGAAATCGGCCGCTATGATGCACGAGCGCGCCACTTCCTGCGCGTGCGGCGGGCCGTCAATGACGGTGTGCTTATAGCCTGTGGCGAGCTTCATGGCGTCGCGGGCCATGTTCTCACGGGCCATGCTGACCACTTGGAACCGCGTTTCCTGGCGGAGACTCGCCCACGTGCTCGCGCTGCCCTGCTTGTCCGCATCAATAAGCAGGATCGGGGAACCGTCCCGCGCGAGCGCGGCCGCGACATTGACCGAGAGCGTGGTCTTGCCGGTCCCGCCTTTCTGGTTCACAAACGCGATGATCATGCGGTCCCTCATACCCTGATAGACGAGAAAGCGCAAATGTGGGTTTGATGGTAAGCACGTTCACGCCTTGAGATGCGCTCGTACCGCGTCATGCATGGCTTGCCGGCGTCGGCCCGGTTGGTCAGGTTGCCACGGCGACGAGGCGGGTGATGGCCACCAAGGGTGCAGCGGGTGGGAGGCGTAAATGTGGGTTCAAGGGGAACCACATTTACGGGTTGGGGTTGCGCTCGTACCGCTTCTTGCAAAAGGCGATGAAGGCCTTGTCCGGGTGCTGGAGCTCGATGCACCCGCTGTCGACCCACCACACCCGCCACTCTTGTTCGAGGAAATAGGGGTCGTAGCCCGGCGCGACGGACCGCACGTCGTTGTACGTCTCCGGGTCGAGCAGGGGGAACGAGACCGGCGCTCGCGGCTTCATGCTTTCACGATTGCGGAACATGACAAGATCACCTTCCAAATTAATGCTGTAGTCGGGAAGGTGGTCGTGGAGTACGAGCTCCTTGAGCATCGAGCGGAACACGCGCAGCGGGGAGTTCGAGCCGCACTTCTTCTGCAAAGTCGCGAGGCGAATGGTCCAACAGTCCTGCTGCCCGCAGTGTTTGCGAGCAATTTCATACACTCGTCGCTCTAGTGGTTTGCGCAGTCGGAAGTAGTCGCGGTGGAGAGTTAGAACTTCATTCCCCAGCACTGCGTTATACATCCAGTCTGAGAGTGATATCTTGACGCTAACCATTCGCCCGCTTTCTGTCTTGCGGACGATGCGCCAGCTATCAACGAGGCCAAACCCTTCAGTAATTTCCTCCCCTTTCGTCCTTATATTCGTAGTAATCCGCGTGCCGGAGAGACGTTCCAGGGCTTCCTTGAGCCGCCGGTAGCCGTCGCCGCTGGTCTCCCGGTTTGTGGAGACGAGGAGGTCGTATGCCGTCAGGTGCATCTCCTTATGAGGCTTTTCTCCCGCCCGCACCTTCGCCATGAGCTGAGAGATGCAGTAGATCAGGACATCCTTGTCATGGATCGTCGCAAGCCCGCGGATGCTCGGGGCGATATCGATTCGCACGCCGTTGTGCTCGTAGGTCAGCAGGCGGTGGTCCGGCTTCGTGGCCAGGGAGAAGATCGGATGCTCCATCGACGCCATGTCATCCTTGGGGATGGCGTCGAGCACGTCGCAGATGAAGAAATCCTGATTAGGGTGCCGGTCAGGAAGGAGAGGGGAGCGGTCCTTCCCGCCCCGTTCCAGCTTCGTGGTTTCAGTGACGTTCTCTGCCATTTCGTGGTTTCGTTTACACGTGCGCCCGCTTCGTGGTTTCAGTGACAGTCACTCTAACCTCGTGGTTTCAGTGACGCAAGCGCCCGCTTCGTGGTTTCGGATTCATCCGAACGTGGTTCTGGATTCACTTCTTTCGTGGTTCTGGATTCAGCCAAGCGAAAATTAGCCGGATTTACCGTTCGGCATCAGCATCTTAGCCATCCGGGCCGGTCCCGTAACACTTACTTAACACCTAATTAACACACCCGACCTGGGGATAACTGGCGCACACACACCTAGGCACCGGCATAAAAACAACGGCATCGGCCCTTCAGGCCGATCAATTCTTCTGCGCCCCTGGCCCTTCGGGCCACCCGCGCCCCCCACCCACAGCTACGGGGTTCGCTACGCTCACACGTTCAAAAAAGAGGTGAGGGGGCTCATTGCCGCCCCCTCACACTCCCCCGCTAGGATATTTCCAGCACGATGATGCGAAGGTAGAATCCAGGCCACGGTACAGCCGGGGACGGCGATGACCGTGCACGGTGATGGATCGCCAGGCAAAGCTCCGTAGGGTTCTCCCCGCGGGGCTTTGCTGCGTCCAGGCCCCGTCAACCGTTGGCAAGCCTGCTCGATCACCGCCCTTCGCCTCGCGGCGCACGGGGAGGCGGACATCGCCAGACCCATGAAGGGGCTCGGCGCCGGCATCTACGAGATCGCCCTGGCGACGCCTACAGGGCCGTCTACGCCGTGCAGCTCGGAGACGATCTCTGGGTCGTGCATGCCTTTCAGAAGAAATCGAAGAGCGGCATCAAGACCCCGAAGCAGGACGTCGACCTGCTTTGGGAGCGGATCAAACGGCTGAAGGAGCAATTGTGATGGGCGATGAGCTGGACCTCGTCAGAGGCACCGACGGTCCGTTTCGTGACGCAGGCCTAGCCGACCCCGACCGCTTCACCATCGACGGCCTGGTAAAAATCCTCAACCACCTCGACCGCCGGCTGGAAGTCCACGTCACCTTCAGGCCGGCGGCAACGACGGGCGATCCTACCCCGGCTCCCGGGGCCGAATGAGGGTCAGCGGTCGGCGGTGTGCAAACAGCCTGGCGCCGAAGCGCGTCTGCGCGAACTGGTCCGCAACCGCGACCAGGCTGCGCCCAGACTTCGACGACCGCGTGCGCCAGCTGCATCGCCTGCTCGATCTGACGGGCGTTCATGCCGGCTCATTCGCTCGCGACGCCGAGGACGTCGATCCCGGAGGCTTTTGCCGCGGTCCTGAGGTCCTGGTCGAGAGACGCGAGCGGCAGGCGCCGGCGCTGGGCGAGTTCCAGATAGGCCGCGTCGTAGACGCTCAGCTTGAACTGCGAGGCAAGCCGCGCCGTGGCGTCCCACACCCGCTCGGCGGTGTCGCCGTCCAGGGTGATCGGCAGCTCGCGCAGGAATGCGGCCAGCGTTGCGCGCGTCTCCGCGGCGATCCGGCGCCGGCGCTCCGCGGCGAAGAGCCCGTTGAGGGCTTCGAGGGGCCACAGCAGCGGCGCCACACCGCCCGTCTCGGCGATCCGGTCGAGCAGATCCATGACCGCAGGCGTCTGCTCGTCTTCGAAACACCATGCCAGCGTCACCGAGGCGTCGAGGACCAGGCTCACGGCCGGCCTTCGTCCACCAGATCCTTGATCTTGATCCCGCCGAGGGTTACGCCGCGACTTGCCTCGCGCAGGCCTGCGGCGGCGCGGCGAGCCTTCTCGCGATCGAAGCTCGGGGTCGCCGGCACCAGCCTGGCGACGGGCACGCCGCGCTTGGTGATGGTGACCTCGACGCCCCGCTCCACCTCGGCGAGGAGGGCGCTGAGCCGGTTCTTGGCCTCATAGGTCGGGACCTGCATGTCGGACATCCTGAATAGCTAGATAGCTAGCTATAACTTACATCCGCACGGAGGGGGTGTCCATGCCGCACCAAAAACGGCCGCGGGAGCCGAGTCCGGGGACGTCTGCGAGTTCTTGAGGCGCCCTCCTGCGGCCGATGCCGCCAACAGACCAGCGCCAGGCCGCCGGCCAGGGCGAGGAGCAGGAGGGGCTTCTGCGGCGTCTCGGCGACGAGGGCGGAGAGCGCCTGCAGCTTGTGGTCCGGCGGCAGCGGCTCGGTGTGCTGGACCACCACCAGCCAGGCCGCAGCCGGAAGCAGGACCAGGATGCCGGCGGACATGCGCCAGCGTTCGCTTGGGCTCATGTCCGCTCCCTCGTCTCGCCGGTCCAGATCGCCAACCCCTGGCGGCGCAGCTCGCCGTGGACCAGCCTCAGCTTATCCTCGCCGACGACGCTGCGCAGCAGCAGCAGCACCTCGACCAGCATCGCCGCGTCCGCCGTGGCATCCCGGCCGCCGGCCGGCGTCGGCTCGCTCCGCGCCGCGACGATCAGCCGGCGGAGCTCGGCGAGCTGCCGGCTCACCTGGTCGCCCTCTTCGAGGCGCCGGCGCAGGTAGGTCGTCAGCGGCAGCTGCCGGCGGGCCGCTTCGTCCTCGTAGCGCCGCTTCTGGTCGACGTGGAGGCGCAGGTTGACCGGGTCGCTGAGCGCCATGACCCCTGTAGTCCGTCCCGTAGAACAGGCAACGCAGCAACATCAGATGGTTGCACGGCTGACTGTAGATGTAAAACACTACAGCGAAAACCGCCCTGCCTCTAAAAGACGTTCTTTATCAACGGCTTGGGTCACCCGCAGGGGTGCGTATGGTGTGGCGCCCGTTTAAGGACCGAAACCCAGCTTCTTCTTGAGCCGAAACGCCCGGAAAAAGCGCCGCTGACCGCTTAAGGAGGGTACTGGATCGACCCGATCGGCGCAGCCGATCGCTCTTATGCGGTGATCGTGCTAGGATGCTGCCGGGATGACGCAGGAGTCGTACAGGATGATGCATCTATGCTCAGGGAATAAGACGTAGATGTTGCATTATGATACAGCTTACGTGCGGAGATAGGGTGAGGTGGTGAGCGACGATCTCGAAGCCCGGATCGAGGCTTTGACCGGCAGGACGGCGGCCGCACGCTTGCGCGCGGTCATGCCGGTGATCGACCGCAAGGTGCGCGAAGGGGTGAGGCACGAGGACATCGTCGAAGCCCTGCAAGCCGCCGGACTGAGCGTCAGCCTCAACACCTTCCGGGTGAACCTGTACCGCTACCGCAAGCGCAATCGGGCTGAGGGCGCGGCTTCGACGAGCATGCACCCAAAAACTCACGGTTCGCCGTCGACCGCCTCGGGTGAGGCCGGACCTTCAGCCCTTGATGCGGATGCGGCCTTCGAGGCGGCGCTCGATCCGAAGCAGCGTGAGGCGCTCGCGAACAGGTATCTGACCCGGCGGCCACCCATCGTTCGCAAAAAACGGAGTGACCTGGCATGAAAGCAGCCGTGATCAATTTCTCCGGGAACGTCTTAGGCGGCCGCGTGGCAGGCGTGCCGCAGCTTCCCGCGCCTTACCCTTCCGCCCCATCGAGTTCGTCTCCGGGCTGCACGGCATTGCCCTTGCCGGCGCGCGCCAGGATCTCACGCGCGCGTCCGGGAGCTGCCCGGGCTGCGCGCGCGGCGAAATAGCGCTCCGCCTCGGCCTGCGCCCCCACGCGCGCGGCGATCGCCGTCGCGATGTACTGGTTCAGGCTGACGCCGGCGGCCTCGGCCTGCGCGGCGGCGCGCTCCTTCAGGTCGTCGGGCAGCCGCAGCGGAAAGCTGCTCATCGCTTCATCCTCCTCAGTACCTCGCCCGGCCGCTCGGCCGGGATGCCGAAGCGCGCGGCGCCGTCGCGCAGGTCGGCCAAGTTGAACGTGGCGATGGCGTCGGCGCCGCCGTTTACCGCGGTCTCCAGCACCAGGTCATCGTCCGGGTCGCGCGCGCCCGGCCGGACGCGGAAGTCGAAGGCCACCGGCACGCAGAGGCCGGCGAGCGCGTCGAGCACCGCGAGCACCTCCTCCGCCGGGATGCCCGCCATCGCGAGTGCGGGCGCGCGGGTGAGCACGGCCTCGTACTCGAGGACCAGCGGTGTCGAGAGGAGGAGGCGCACCTCCCCGTCGAGCGCCGCCAGCAGCAGACGCCGCGACGCGCCGGCGGCACTGGTGAAGCCCGCGACCACGACGTCGGTGTCCAGGACCACGCGCAGGACCATGACATCGTATATGATGTCACACGCCCCGCCTTGTCCAGCTACTCTGTTACGGACCCGTCGGGCCAATCTCGATGCGGCCTTCGCCGCGGTCACGGCGGAGTAGGGGCCCTGCATGGCGGCCCCGAACACGCATCGCGAAGCCCTGATCGCCGAGCTGCTGGGCGACGTGGGCGCCATGCTGGATCGGGCGGACGATCTGCAGGCCGCGTTCCCCGTCGCCGCCGAAGCCGCGGCCGGGAAAGTCCGGGTCGCCGGAGAGATGGCCGCCGGCGGCGTCACCGCGCCGGTGGGCGGTTCCTGGCCGTCTTCGACCAAAAGGCCAGCACGGCCCTGCAGGGCGTCCAGGAGGCCGCCAGGGAGGCGCAGGAAGCCGCTCGGGTGGTCGACAGGGCGGCGTGGCACTTTGCCCTGCTCGCGGGCGCCGTAGGGCTCGCCGCCGGCGCCCTGGGCGGCACCCTGGCCGGCCTGGCCATCGGCCGCGGCCTGCTCGGTGGCTGACGAGCCGGGCGACGACGGGATCGGCCCGCAATCGGCCGCGCGGATCATCGCTGCCGTTATGAGCGGGCCACTGAACGCGAGCACGATAAGGTGCTTTCTTGCGCCGCCCTCTTCACAGCAATTCTTTGAAGCTGCCGATCTTCAGCCGAAAGCGGTGCGCGGTCGTCCATGCCTCCTTGATGGCGTCGGCCTGGGCCACGTCGAGCAAGCCGGAGCGGATCATCGAAACCATGAGGTCCTGTGTGCGGAACACGACAAGGCCGGGCAGCAAGGCGCGCGCTTGGTTGGCGGCCTGCCGGTCGTCGATGGCGAGCGCAAAGCCGCTGCCAGCGGCGTAGGCAATAGCGGCGCTCTCCCCTGCTCCCAGCCGCCGGGTCTCGCTGAGCTGCCTGAACAGGTCGAGCGCGGCCAAATCGGTAACGCTGTGCTGCTCCAGGAGTCCGGCCGCCAGAGCGGCTTGCAACCGGGCCTGCTGTGCCGGGTAGTGGTTGGCGATCTCGACCGCGGCGTGGTCGGTGATCACGAAGCGATCGGGAAGCCCGCCGATCAGATCCATGCGGTCGATCCGCAGAAAATTGACCAGCACCGACGTGTCCGAAACGACGACGCGGTGGCGCTGCCCCTCTCCCCCTGGCATTTTAACGCAGGCCCTTCAGCTGCCCTATTCGCTGCGCGCGGCGTCGGCCAGGTTGAGCATGGTCTCGCCCGACAGTTCCAAATCGCGGCTGAGTTCCAGCAGCCGGCCCTGGGAGATTTCCTCGCGGCGATAGGCTTCGATCGCCAGTTGGACGATCTGGCTTCGCAGTTCCCGCGCCGGCTTCGCCTCTCTCCCCTCCAGGTCTTCCAGCATGTCCAGGAAGCGTAGATAGCTCCGGCCGGTCTCCTCCCGGCCGAGAAGGTCCTGGCATTGGGCCTGTGACAGATGCCGCAGGCTGCGGAGCCGGTAGACGGCCGCCTGATAGCTGACCCCGAAGTGATGGGCGATCACCGCCGCGTCCTGATAGGTGATCTGCTGCGAGCGCGGCGCCGGCCGAAGCTGGGCATCAATGCGCCCGCCTGTGGCCGCATCGAACACGGTCTGCTCGATCCGGCTCGGCTGCCCCTTGTCCAGGTTCTTGAGGATCTCGGCGATCCCCTCGGCCGGCATCAGAAAGGCGGCGGCGAAGGCATTGGCCCGCTTCTCGACCAGCTCTCCGGCATTGCCGGCGCTAGACACGGTGACGGTGCGATCCCGGTCCAGGAGCGCGTGCGCGTACTCATGGGCATAGGAGAACCGCTTGCGCGCCCGGACATGCGCGGCATTAACCAGGATCGCCAGCCCGATTTCGGGATGGCACAGGAACAGCCCCGACATGCCGTCGGGCAGATCGGCACCGGATGCCCAAACCCCCTGCCCTGCAATCAGGTCGGCCATATCGGCGATCGGGGCGGCGCCAAGGCCAAGCCGGCGCCGCTCCTGGTCGGCGACGTTCTCGCCCTGGGTGATGGCCTCGCCCTGGCTGCGGGGAACGCGCTCCGGATAGGTCGGCAGGCCGGACAGGGATTCGCGGTTCAACAGCCGCTCCAGCACGGCGCCTTCGCGGTACAAGGCAACGCACCGATCCACTTCGCGGCGGATTTCCGGTCTTTGCGCAATGCCTGGCGCCGCCCGATGAAGGGCGACGAGCACGTCCTCGTCCTCGGCCGCTTCGGAAAAGAACCACGTCACCGGCCGGCCGTAGAGCGTGGCAAGCTTGGTCAATTCCAGAGTCGAGACGGCGCGGTTGCCGGCTTCAATCTGGGTTACGGCGGTGCGCGGGGCCGAAAGCGCGTCGGCGGCTTGCTGCTGGCTGAATCCTGCCAGCTCCCGCGCCTGGCGGAGCCGGCGCGGGAGTTCGATCGGGTTCATGGCTGGCCCTCCTGGCGATGCCCTTACGGGCTTGGTGTTCTTATCGGGAATATAGCCTTGTTCGAATTATTTGTCAATTTTTGCCGCCGTTGTTCTATAATCGAACATACCGAAGCGATTCGCGACGAAAGGAGGTGAGAGGTATGAGTAGCAAGAATCAGTACGTTGTCCGGACCGGCGACGGCTGGGGCGTTCGCGGTGAAGGCAGTAAGCGCCTGACGGCGGCGTTCGACACGCAAGCGGAAGCGATCGAACGCGGCCGGGACATCGCCCGCAACCAGCATAGCGAACTGCGCATCCAGGGCCGGGATGCACGGTTTCGCGAAGCCTGGAGCTACGGCAACGATCCTTATCCGCCGAAGGGGTAGGCAAGGGAGCGGGCGGCGCCGGCCGCCCCCTTCTTGCTCGCACGCTTTCGTGCTAGCTCATAAGCACGAAAGCGTGCTTATGAGCTAAAGTGCCGTTTCCCATCCGAGAGAACGCGCGGTTCTCCAAGACGGCGCGCTGCGAGCCAGCCGTTGTCGCGATCGCCGGCGGGTCGGAAGTCCGCAAGCCTTTGACCGCGCGAGCGGGACGCCCCTGAGCAAGTCAGAACCCCACCTGGCGGGATGATCTCAGGCTTCCACGTCGGAGAGGGTCACCATAGCCGGCCGTGCCGTTCGCGTCCCGCACCTTGGGGTTGCCGCCCAGATTTCCGATCAGTGAACTTCGTTTAGGGTGGCCATGTCTGTATCCCTCCTGCCTGGGGAACGAACCCGGACGCGGCTGCCGCCACGCCCGGGCCGGACGAGGTGGTCTAGGCGGCGCGCCGCCGGCGCATTTCCTCCGCCAGCACCCAAAGGGCGCGATTGAGCTTCACGTTCTGGTCAATGCCGCCCACGGGTCGCGTCGTCGTCCTGCGGCCGTTGCGGTTGCGGCCTGGAAGGCCGCCCTTGGTCATGTTCTCCTGAACCCGGTTGAACGTGCGCCACAGGTCGGCGCCGCGATCGTCGAACCGCCGCGCGGTCAGGAGCTGCGCCTCGGTGATGGGCGCCGGGCTGTCGTCGTTGTCGTATTTCAGCGCCAGTGCGGCGCGGGCGAAGGCCGCCTGCTCGCCGCTCTCGAGCCGCAGCGCTTCCATGCTTTCGCGCTGCTCGGCGACTGTGCCGAAGCCGTCCAACACCTCGAACGCGCCCTCGATGACCTGGCCGACGACGTCGCCTTTGTGGGGGACGCGAACCTCGCCGACGGTCTCGCCGCAGACCATGCCGTTCTGACAGACGAAGCGGAACATCCCGGCGAGCATCTGATAGCTGCTCGAGCCGTCGTGGCTGTTGAGAAGGATGATTTCGTTCGCCTCGCTGCCGTTGATCTGATCGGCATGGCGCAGGCGGATCATGTGCCTGGTGAACTCGCGCCTGGAGACGTTCCGCACCCGGGTTTGGCACACGAAGAACGGCTCGAAGCCTTCCCGGCGCAGGCCGCGCAACACCTCGCCGGTCGCGATGTAGGTGTACCGCGGCGAGCGGCTCGTGCGGTTCGACCGCGAAGATCGACGGCGCAACCCCGGCGATCTGGTCATCCGCAAGCGGCGATGCCGAGCGCAGAGCCGGAGAGCGGGACGCGAAACGGGAAGCAAGCTGCATGGCGTGACCTCCTGCAAGTGGCTCATTCGGTGCTCCCTGGGGCTGTTGCCGCCACCTGATCCCGGAGAGCTGTCGAACAACCGTTCGTATCGATATGATGCAATTATCGTATAAAAGTGAGATAAAGTCAATACTTGCAAGTATAACGTGCCCAATAAATTCCCTATTGGCTCATTAATACTTAAGAGTTTGCTTGGTGGCGAGGGAAGGGAGCGGGACTGCTTAAAGCAAAACGTGGCGGCCGAAGGCCGTCTCCGCATCATGATTTGCGAGCTGTGCTGAGCGCGCGCCGGTTGGCTGGATGGTCTGCTCGGCGGTGTCGGTCGGTCGCGGTAAGCCCGTCCTGGCGCACGGGCCGGCGGGCTCAAGGGCGAAACCGCAAGCCGCATGCGGAGCGCAGCCGCAGGCGAGCACCGAACGAGTGAGGATTTCGAGCGCAGCGCTCCCTTGGCCGGAGACGCCGTCCCGTGTGCCAGGGTTCGAGGGCGTGAGCGACCAACCGGCACGGGCGAGCCGCCGGCGAGGAGCGAAAGGAGCTACTGTTAGAGGAAGAGGGGGTGGAAGCTCGACGGGTGAGGCGGCTCTATGCGTCAGTAGCGACGGCCAGACCCCAAGGCACACCCGGTTCCCGGTTCAGCCTCTTCTCGCCGCGATCAGCGGTTTCCCCCGCTGCGCCTCTCAAGCTCCCCCGTTTTCGCTTCCGAACCGCTCGAGGCGAACGTTGATCTCGTGGCGGGGAAGACGACAGCGAGGATGGGCGGCGATCGCCTGCAACCCGATATGCAGGCTCCCCATGCTTGCCGCCGCCTCGTCGTTCATCCGGTCGAGCAGCCAGAGCACGCCGTGGCATTCGACCTTTTCCGCCCCGGCAAGAACGCGCAATTCTCGGTCGCCGGTCAGCAGCGCAAACCGG
>Ga0209573_1002580_pt1 | contig 22545 bp, 21 predicted proteins | sample TNRBio252014_DNA_FD_185870 | JGI IMG/M metagenome (GOLD analysis project Ga0209573, IMG submission 185870) | Wastewater treatment Type I Accumulibacter community from EBPR Bioreactor in Madison, WI, USA - TNR Reactor_6/25/2014_ DNA (SPAdes)... | ecosystem: Engineered > Bioreactor > EBPR >...
GGTAACGCCGCGCCCCGGGCCGTCGGTTCCCGCCCGCATCGAACCGCCGCGGACGCTTCCCCTTGGGCGGGAACGCGAAGGCAATATAGGAATATATTCACTGTTGTGTCAAGGGGCGTGCTGGCGGTTGGTTCAGCCGGTTCTTGTGATGGCCTTTGGGGGCTCCGTCCTTGCGAGGAGATGGGGGCTTTCCAGCCGTCATTGCGAGGAGGGCGCAGCCCGACGCGGCAATCCAGTGAACCGTTGAGGTTCAAAGCATCGCTGTTCTGGATTGCTTCGTCGCGATGCTCCTCGCAATGACGAGGTGGTAGGTGACTTAAGACGACGGGGCGAGGGACGGCGCAGGGTAACGGCGGTGGTGGTTTCTCATCGTCATTGCGAGGAGGGCGCAAGCCCGACGCGGCAATCCAGTGAACCGTTGAGACCAACCGCACCGCTGTTCTGGATTGCTTCGTCGCGATGCTCCTCGCAATGACGGGGAGGGGGTGGCTCAGACGACGAGGCAAGGGCGGCTGAGGGTGACGGGGTCTGTCGGGAACCGACCGAGATGGATTCCGGACAGGCCTGACGGCCTTCCGGAATGACAGTCTCTGCCTCTCGTCATTGCGAGGAGGGCGTAAGCCCGACGCGGCAATCCAGTGGACGTTGAGGATAGCTCGCGCCGCTTTTCTGGATTGCTTCGTCGACCCCCTCCTCGCAATGACGAGGTGGGGGTGACTCAGGACGACGAGGCGGGCGGCTCAGGGTGAAGGGCTCTTTCGGGAACCGACCGAGATGGATTCCGGACAGGCCTGAAGGCCTTCCGGAATGACAGTCTCTGCCCCTCGTCATTGCGAGGAGGGCGCTAGCCCGACGCGGCAATCCAGTGAACCGTTGAGGTTTACCGCACCGCTTTTCTGGATTGCTTCGTCGCGATGCTCCTCGCAATGACGGGGAGGGGGCGGCTGAGACGACGAGGAGGGCGGCTCAGGATGACAGCGGTGGTGGTTTCCCCTCGCCCTTGCGAGGCGGGCGCTAGCCCGACGCGGCAATCCAGTACGGCGGCAGCCGCAGGGCCGGGTGCCGCTTCAGCGCAAGCGGATGCTGCCGCCCGTCAGACTCACATCAATCCCGAAGGCGCCCTGATCGAGCCGCCAGGGCTGCACGCGCACGCGGCGATATCCGCCGGCGTTGTAGGGATCGCGCGCCGCAATCGCCTCGGCCTCGGCCCGGCTGGCGGCGCGGAGCACGAACAGCCCGCCGCCGGTGGACTGGCCGGCATCGTCGACCGTCGGCCCCGCGAGGAAGAGATGACCCGAGGCCTCGATCTCGGCGAGATAGGCCAGATGCGCCTCGGTGGCGGCGTGCCGCCCGGCCGCCGTCGCGGTCGGCTCGGCGATCACCACATACAGAAGCCGGCCAAGCCGTCCGGGGCCGATGCTCATCTCAGGCCGCCGGCGGGATCGGCTCGTGACCGGCCAGCGTGATGCCGTAGCCGTCGAGCCCGACGATGGTGCGCCGCTTGTTCGAGACGAGAATCATGCTGGAAACCCCGAGATCCTGGAGGATCTGCGCGCCGATGCCGTAGTGCCTCAGTTCGCCCGACCAGCCGGTGGGCGCATCCTCGCCGGCGCGCGCCTTCACCGCGCGGCTGAGCGAGGTGGCGCTCGGCTCGCGGATCAGCACGACGACGCCGCGGCCGCGGGCGGCGATCATCCGCATCGTCGCCTCAAGTTCGCCGCCCCGGTGCGGCCCCTGCACATCGCCGAGGGTATCGGCCAGAAAACTGTGCTGATGGACGCGCACCAGCACCGGCTCCTCGCCGGTCGGATCGCCCATCACCAGCGCCAGATGCTCGGCATAGCCGATCTTGCTGGCATAGACCTTCATGGTGAAGCCGGCGCCAAACCGGCTGTCGAGCGGCGCTTCGGCCACCTTTTCCACCAGCTTCTCGGTGCGGCGGCGATAGGCGATCAGGTCGGCGATGGTGCCGATCTTCAGCCCGTGCGTCTGGGCGAAGGTCACCAGATCCGGCATCCGCGCCATGGAGCCGTCGTCGTTCATGATCTCGCAGATCACGGCCGAGGGGTTGAGCCCGGCCATGCGGGCGATGTCGACGCCGGCCTCGGTATGGCCGGCGCGCACCAGCACGCCGCCGTCCTGCGCCACCAGCGGAAAGATGTGGCCCGGCGTGACGATCGAGCGCGGCGTGGCGGCGGGATCGATCGCCGCTTCCACGGTGCGCGCCCTGTCGGCGGCGGAAATGCCGGTGGTCACGCCCTCGCGCGCCTCGATCGAGACGGTGAAGGCGGTCTTGTGCGGCGCGTGGTTCTGGGCCGACATCAGCGGCAGGTTGAGCCGCTCCACCTGCTGGCCGGTCATCGCAAGGCAGATCAGCCCGCGCCCGTAGCGGGCCATGAAGTTGATGGCCTCGGCACTGGCCAGCGAGCCGGGGATGACAAGGTCGCCCTCGTTCTCGCGGTCCTCATCGTCGGCGAGGATGAACATCCGCCCGTTGCGGGCGTCCTCGATCAGTTCCTCGATGGAGGAGAGCCAGGCAGGATGGGTGTGGGACATGGCGCACTCGTCGGACAGAACCGCAGGATTGCCGTCTGACCTAGGAGATCGGCCCGCCCCGATCAAGCGCGGTGCGGGGGGCGGGCGCTATTTCTTCTGTTTCGCCATCTCCGCCTTCTGAATCTGCGCCCAGGTGTTGGTCTGCGAGATCATCTGGCGGACGTTGTGCACGTTCTTTTCCGCATCCGTCGGCGACAGGTCGCGGCGCGCCACCGCTTCGGACTGCTGGAACTTGCCCGACAGCGCCAGCACCAGCGCCAGATTGGCGCGGACGCGCGAGTCGGCGCGCGGGTGGTTGGCCGCCTCGCTCAAAACCCGCTCGGCCTCGTCGAGCCGCCGCGTCAGCGCATAGGACAGGCCGAGGTTGGACAGGATCGCCGGTTCGCCCGGCGCCACCTTCAGGGCGGCGAGATAGAATTCCTGCGCCCGTGCATGCTCTCCCATCTGGTCGGCCACCGTGCCCTGCGCCGAGAGCACCTTCCAGTCCGGCCGGTCGGGCGCATGGGCATTGGCCAGCACCTCGGCCGCCTCGCGGAACCGGCCGGTATCGGCCAGCGCCTTGCCATAGGCGGCGGAAACCTCGCGGTCGTTCATGTTGCTCAGCGCCGCCTTCTGCAACACCGCCACCGATTGGCCGTGCTGGCCGAGCAGGCGCAGCACCTGCGCGTATTTCAGCGACACCGCCTTCTGGCCGGGGTTGCGGTCATAAGCCTTGCCGAGCGAATCGGCCTGGCGCTTCAGCGTTTCCTGGCTGGAGCCGACCGGTTCGCTGATCAGGGCGGAAAAATCGGGAGCCTGAAGCTTGCAGGCGCCAAGCCCGGCAGCCAGCATCAGCACGGCGGCAAGGCGGCAGGCGGGCCGGGCGGAAATTTTGCGCGCGGGCGATGGAAAGAGCGGACGTTTCGACATAACCTGCCACCTTCTGGCTGCCGCACGAACAGGCATCCTTCCCCAGCAATAGATCGTTAACCCTAAGCCTTGGTTAATGACGGCGCCCACCCCTGATGCCGGACCCTGCCATGCTCCATCCCGCCCTGCTCGCCTCCGCCCCCGCCGGCTGCCGCCCGCTCCATCTGGTCGATGCGGAGGGCTATGCCGCCCTGCTGCCCGGCCTTGAGGCCACCGCCCGCCGCTATCTGGAGGCGACCGGGTTCAGGCCGACGCCGGGGCGCATCGCCGTGCTGCCGGGTGGGGAGAGCGGCGTTTCCGGCGCCGTGATGGGCATCGAGGGGCGGGAGGCCCGCACCGTCGATCCCTTCCTTGCCGCGCGCCTGCCCGCCGCCCTGCCGGAGGGCGATTATGCCTTTGCCGCCCCCCCCGCCAACCCGGCGCTGGCAACGCTGGCCTTTGCGCTGGCCACCTACCGCTTCACCCGCTACCGCAAGGCCGAGGCGCCGGGCGCCCGGCTGGTGGTGCCCGCCGGCGTCGATGGCGCGCGCCTCAGCCGCATCGCGGCCGGCGTGGCCTATGGCCGCGACCTGATCAATACCCCGGCCTCCGATCTCGGCCCCGATGCGCTGGCCGCCGCCGCCATCGCCACCGCTGAAGCGTTTGGCGCCGAGGTCGAGGAGATCGCCGGCAAGAAGCTTTTGAAGAAGAATTTCCCGATGATCCACGCCGTCGGCCGCGCCTCGGCCGAGGAGCCGCGCCTGATCGACATCACCTGGGGCAACCCCAGGCACCCGAAGGTGACGCTGGTGGGCAAGGGCGTCTGTTTTGACACCGGCGGGCTCGACATCAAGCCGGATACGGCGATGCTGCTGATGAAGAAGGACATGGGCGGGGCAGCGGCGGCGCTCGCCGCGGCGCGGATGATCATGGGCGCCGGCCTCAAGGTGCGCCTGCGCGTGCTGCTGTCGGTGGTCGAGAACGCGATTTCCGCCAACGCCTTCCGCCCCGGCGACATTCTCAACAGCCGCAAGGGCCTGACGGTCGAGATCGGCAACACCGATGCCGAGGGCCGGCTGGTGCTGGGCGATGCCCTGGCCTATGCCGATGAGGAGGCGCCCGATCTGCTGGTCGATTTCGCCACCCTGACCGGCGCGGCCCGCGTCGCACTGGGCCAGGAGTTGCCGCCCTTCTTCACCGACGATGAGGGCCTGGCCCGCGAGATCGCCGAGATCGGCACCGCCGAGAACGATCCGGTCTGGCGCCTGCCGCTGTGGCGCAATTACGAGAGCCTGCTCGATTCGAAAGTGGCGGACATCAACAACACCGGTTCGGGCGGCATGGCAGGCTCGATCACCGCCGCGCTGTTCCTGCGCAAGTTCGTCGAGAACGCCCGTTCCTACGTCCATTTCGACATCTATGGCTGGGCTCTGGCCGAAAAGGGCGGCTTGCCGATGGGCGGCAATCCGCAGGCGGCGCGGCTCATCCATGCGCTGGTCGAGCGGCGTTACGGACGGTAAAGCATGGGGCAGGGCGGCTGGCGCGCGCCAAGCTTTGCGCAAGGATTGTCGGCTAGTGTGCGGGCATGTTCGACGATGCCGGCTCTTCGCATCCTGCCGACGCCGGGTCATCCGCCCCGATGAGCGCCGCCGAGCGGCTGGGCCGCCCGCTTCCTCCCGATCCGGCGGCCTTCCGTTCGGTCGATACCTGGGTGTTCGACCTCGACAATACGCTCTATCCGCCCCATGCCGACCTCTGGCCCAAGGTCGACCACCGCATCACGGTCTATCTTTCAAGCCTGTTCGGTATCGACGGGCTTTCCGCCCGCGCGCTCCAGATGCACTATTACCGCACCTACGGCACGACGCTGAACGGGCTGATGGCCGAGCATCCCGAGAGCACCGACACGGCGCAATTTCTCGATTTCGTCCACGATATCGACCGATCGACCCTGACGGTCGATGACGGGCTGGCCGAGGCCATCGCCCGGCTGCCGGGGCGGCGGCTGGTCTTCACCAACGGCTCGCGCGGCCACGCCGAAAAGACCATGCTGGCGCTCGGCATCGCCCATCTTTTCGATGGCGTCTTCGATATCGTCGCCGGCGGCTTCGCGCCCAAGCCCGACCCGCGCATTTATGACCGCTTTCTGAGCACCCATGCGGTCGATCCGGCCCGCGCCGTGATGTTCGAGGACATCGCCCGCAACCTTCAGGTGCCCCGGCTGCTGGGCATGACGACAGTGCTCGTGGTGCCGGGCGCCGGCACCACCGACCATCGCGAGGCCTGCGACCAGAGCCTGTCTGCGCCGGACTATGTCGACCATGTCACCGACGACCTTTCGGGCTTCCTCCGCCGTCTCGTTGCCTGATGCGCGCATTCGTCTTGACTTGAGCGCCCGGTTTCTGGCCAAAAGACGATCCGACACTGGATCATCCGCACGCAGGAACCGCCATGAGCTTTGCCGCCCTTCAGTCCACCCTCGAAACGGCCTGGGATAACCGCGCCGAGATCACCGCCGCGACGAAGGGCGAGGTCCGCGATGCGGTGGAGACCGCCCTCGCAGCGCTCGATTCGGGCCAGCTGCGCGTGGCTGAGAAGCTGGCCGGCAAGTCTGGCCCTCAGGCCTGGCAGGTCAACCAGTGGCTGAAGAAGGCGGTACTTTTGTCGTTCCGCCTCAACGACATGGACATCATCCCCTTTGGTGCGCACGACCACGGCGGCACCCATTACGGCTGGGACAAGGTGGCGCTGAAGACTCAAGGCTGGGGCAAGCCCGATTTCCAGGCGGCCGGCTTCCGCGTCGTGCCCGGTGCGGTGGTGCGCCGCTCGGCCTTCATCGCCCGCAACGTCGTGCTCATGCCCTCGTTCGTCAACCTCGGCGCCTATGTCGACGAGGGCACGATGGTCGACACCTGGGCCACGGTCGGCTCCTGCGCCCAGATCGGCAGGAACGTGCACCTCTCGGGCGGCGTCGGCATCGGCGGCGTGCTGGAACCGCTTCAGGCCAACCCGACGATCATCGAGGACAACTGCTTCATCGGTGCGCGCTCCGAGGTGGTGGAAGGGGTGATCGTCGGCGAAGGCTCGGTGATCGCCATGGGCGTCTTCATCTCAGCCTCGACCAAGATCATCGACCGCGCCACCGGCAAGACCCATGTCGGCTATGTGCCGCCCTATTCGGTGGTCGTCTCCGGCAACCTGCCGGGCAAGCCCCTGCCGGACGGCACGCCGGGCCCCTCGACCTATTGCGCCGTCATCGTCAAGACGGTGGACGCCCAGACCCGTTCGAAGACGGGGATCAACGAACTGCTCAGGGACTGATCCGGCATGCCCCTCGATCCCGTCGCGCTGACGCAGAACCTTGTCCGCTGTCCCTCGGTCACGCCGGCGGAGGGGGGTGCGCTGGCGCTGCTCGCCGACCTGCTCGGCGCGGCCGGGTTCGAGGTGCACCGCCCGGTGTTTTCGGCGCCCGGCACGCCGGATGTCGAAAACCTCTACGCCCGCTTCGGCACGGGCGGCCCCTGTCTCGTCTTTGCCGGCCACACCGATGTGGTGCCGGTGGGCGATGCCGCGCGCTGGACCGTGCCGCCCTTCGGCGGCGAGATCCGTGACGGTATGCTTTATGGGCGCGGCGCCTGCGACATGAAGGCGGGCGTCGCAGCCTCGGTGGCCGCCGCCGTCAACCACATCGCCGAACACGGGCTTGCTGCCGGCTCGATCGCCTTCCTGATCACCGGCGACGAGGAAGGCCCGGCCATCAACGGCACCGTCAGGCTGCTCGACTGGGCGCAGGCCCGCGGCGAGCGTTTCGATGCCTGCGTGCTGGGTGAGCCGACCAACCCCGATGCCCTCGGCGACATGCTCAAGATCGGCCGGCGCGGCTCGCTCACCGGTCACATCAGCGTGACCGGCAAGCAGGGCCATGTCGGCTATCCGCACCTGGCGCTCAACCCGGTCGACGCCATGGTCAGGCTGCTGGCGGCGCTGAAGGCGACCCCGCTCGACGGAGGCACCGCGTTTTTCGACGCCTCCAACCTCGAAATCACCACGGTCGATGTCGGCAACCCGACCACCAACGTCGTGCCGGCCGCCGCGCGGGCCAGCTTCAACATCCGCTTCAACGACCTGTGGACGCCCGAGACGCTGGCCGACGAGATTCGCGCCCGCCTTGCCGGGGCAGGGGCCGCCGCGCCCTACGAGGTGCGGTTCGAGCCGACCAATGCCGTGGCCTTCCTCACCCGGCCGGGACGCTTCGTCGATCTGGTCTCTGCAGCCGTGGCGGCGGAAACCGGCCGCACGCCGAAGCTGTCCACCACCGGCGGCACCTCGGACGCGCGCTTCATCAAGAATTATTGCGAGGTGGTCGAGTTCGGCGTCGTCGGCCGCACCATGCACGGCATCGACGAATGCGCCGCGGTGGACGACATTGTTCGCCTCACCGCCATCTATCGCCGCGTCCTCGCCGGGTTTTTCGCCGGCTGAGCCTCAGCCCACCGGCAGCCCGTGCTGGGCAAAGCCCAGCGCCGCATCGATGCCGAGCCCGTAGTGGATGGTGCGGAAGCCGAGCGCCCGCGCCTGCGCGATGTTCTTGTCGCTGTCGTCGATGAAGACGCAGTCGCCCGCCTCCAGCCCGTAGCGCTGGAGCAGGATGAAGAAGATCTCCGGGTCGGGCTTGCAGACCTTCTCGTGCGCCGAACAGACGATGCCGTCGAAGCTCTTGAGGAAGGGGAAGCGCTCCTGCGCCTCGGCGAAGGTGTCGCCGGCGAAATTGGTGATGGCATAGACCGGCACGCCGCGCGCCTTGAAGCCTTCGAGCAGGCGCACGTTCGGCTCGATCACCCCGGCCAGCATCTCGTGCCAGCGGCTGCGGAAGGCGCGGATTTGCGCCTCATAGGCCGGATGGGCGCGCACCGTCTCCTCGATCGCCTCGTTCCAGTCGCGGCCGCGATCCTGTTCGAGGTTCCAGGCGCCGGTGCAGACGTGGCTGAGAAACCATTCCATCTCGGCCGCGTCGCTGAACATCTTGTGGTAGAGATTGCGCGGGTCCCAGCGGACCAGAACGTTGCCGACGTCGAAGACGACCTTGAGCGACATGAAAACTCCCCGGTGAATCACCCCGATCCTAACCAAAAACCCGGGGCAGGAAACGTCCCGGGTTCGAAAGCCGGCTCACAAAATGTTACAGAGGAGCCGAAGGCTAGACCTTCTCGCCGGGACAGGCGGTGGTCGCCACGCCCTCGTGCGTCACGTTGTTGCTGACGCGCGGGCGCATCGGCAGGCTCTCGGTCATCTTGATGCCGTTCTTGGCGACGATGTAGCCGACCACCGGCATGTGGTTGACCGTCACCTCGGCCATGACGATGGAGGTGCTGGCGATCCTCAGGTCGGTCGGCACGTTGGCCGCGCCGTTGGTGCAGCGCCCCAGCGCGGTATAGGCGAAGCCGGTGGCGTTGGTGTTGTTCACGTCCGACCAGTCGACGAACACCGCCTTGGCGGAGTCGATGCGATAGCTTGTCACCCGCATCGCCAGCTTGTCGACCGGATAGGGCGCCAGCACCGCCTTGGCGGCGGCGAAGATAGAGGCCATGTCGCTGTTGGTGACATTGGCCGACTGGGTGACCAGATCGGACAGTGTGCGGGCCAGCAGCGACGACTTGCGCTCATGGCCGATCGCCATGCTCAGTTCCACCGTGCCGAAGTACATGGTGATCAGCACCGGCAGGATGAACGAGAACTCGACGGCGGCGACACCGCGCTCGTGCCTGAGGCCGCGCCGGATCAGGCGGCTGAGCCGCCGCGCACCGCGTCGGGCAAGCGAAACAGGAGGCGTATGCATCATGGTCAAAGCTCCTTGCGAACCGCTGCGCCTCAGAAGGGCTCGTTCTTGAACACCGAGGTGGCGACCAGCAGGCGGACATTGCCGTCCAGCGCGCCGCTGCTGCCGCCCATCAGCGACATGTAGTCGAGGTAGATCTTGCGCGGATAATAGGCGCGCACGACGACGATCTGGCCCGTGGTGCCGGGCTGGAAGCGCGGCAGGTTGGTCTTGTCGAAGGCGTTGTTCTTGATCGGCATGCTCAGATCGGCGCCGGTAAAGGCGGTATAGGCACGGACGTCGTAATAGACGTCGCCGCATTTCATGAACCAGCTGATGTTGGCGCAGAACTGCGTCTTGAAGGTGTTCACCTGCGTCGTTGAATCGGCGATCTTGGCGATCTGGCCGGTCATGATCAGACGGCCGGCCGAACTGGCGGCCGATTCCATCACCTGACCTGTGAAGAACACCAGGCCCGTCTCGATGATCGCGAACAGGATGCCGAAGAACGGCACTGAAATCAGCGCGAATTCCACAGCCGTGGCGCCATCTCTGGCGCGGCGGAACCGGCGCAGGAGTTTTCCGGCGAGAACGTATGCACGCACCATCGCAGTCCCTCTGTCGATCATCCCGGGGATGGCCCGGGCATGAACCCATCTGTCGCAGACGGTACATGCGGGAATCTTGCCGTTTGCTTTCCGGCAAGGCTGGAAATGACGGCAATACGCCGCCAATCCGGGTCGATGGTTAAGAAAGTCTTGAGAGGATCGACGGCGGCTGCCGGCCGGCGCAGCCCGGGCCTCAAGCGATCCAGTGCGCCGCCGCGTGCGGTCTGCATGCGCTGGTTCGACTGGTCGATGGTGGCCTTGAACGACTTGTCGTCGTCCCCCAGTTCCATGGTCGTGCCGCAGTCCGGGTTGCACGACAGGGTCTGGCGCGCCGTGCCGTGCATGACGATCAGCTTGTCCTTGCTGGTCGAGCGCACGACGAGCTGGGATTCGGAGATGATGCCGCCCTTGGCGTCAAGCGCGATCATGTTGGTCGAGCCATAGGTCTTGGCCGTCACCACCATGATCTGGTTGCGCTGGATGGTCACGTCGGCCACCGCCGGATTGCCGATGACGATGGTCTCGGTGCCCTGCGGCAGCTTCAGCAGCTTGGCGTTGTCGAGTTCGACATAAATAGGATCGCCTGCGCGCGCGGGGAGGGCGAGGCAGGCAAGGGCGACCAGAAGCGCTACACCCGCCGTGATGGGACGACCCTTGGCGACACCGGCGCGACGCGAAACCATGCAACCCTCCAAACCAGCGGATGCGCGATCGCACCCTGAACCTGCCGGATGCTCGCCGATCTTGGTGAACAAATCGCTAAGTCGGCGCAGATCGTCGCAAGACCTCGAATGTGCCAACCCGCGCTGCCCCAACAGTCGAGCGCAGAGACGGGCGGAGGACGGCAAGGGCTGACGAAGCGTCGGTCTTGGGGGCTGTGCGATCATCGCCGAGTTCTTCGCGCCCAGCAGGCGCAACACTTGTTTTTATTTGCGTATAAAATTCAAGGAATCTGTCATTTTTCCTGATTAGACGCCTGTATAAACCAATTATTAGAAATACAATAGCCTGTAATGGCAAACTACAATGCAAAAAATTGATCATTTAAAATGCCAAATAATGATTCAATATAAAATTAAGCAGGTTTTTTGGAGTGTTTTCCGGGGTCGAAAGCTTTGGCTGAATTAAGCAATTTGCAATGGGTGTTACGTAGGATCATTTCACGGTTTCGAAGGGGACACGGGTCCAAGGTCGAGCCTGGAGCAAACTCGGTAAGGAGCTACCATCATGAAGACGCTGTTCAAGACTTTCGCCAACGACGAATCGGGCGCCACCGCGATCGAGTACGGCCTGATCGCCGCGCTGATCTCCGTCGTGATCATCGGCACGCTGACCTCGCTCGGCACCGACCTCAAGGCCAAGTTCTCGGCCATCGATACGGCGATCAAGAACGCCTCGTAATCGGTTTCGGTCCAGGGCCCGCCGGTCCCCGGCGGGTTCCCGTTCCAAGGGTGCCGCATCCCTGAGCTGGGGGCGGCGCCCTTTTTACGTTTCGGCGCGTTGCCTGTCATCGGCCTGTATCGCTAGGTAATCGTTAAGCAAACAGCGAAGGTATTGAACAGGAACGTGCTTTTTGCCTTCTTTCAGAAATGGCCACAAGCATTCGTCAATAATTGCCGCGTACGGTCGATCCATACCCTGATTGAGGCTGCCGTCCGGTCGGGGATTTGGAGCAAAAAGAAGTAGGAGCTTAGACACATGAATATGCTCATTCGGAACTTCGCCGCCAATGAATCGGGCGCCACTGCCATCGAATATGGCCTGATCGCCGCGCTCATTTCCGTGGTGGTCATCGGCACGCTCACCTCGCTGGGCACCGACCTCAAGGCCAAGTTCTCCAGGATCGACACGGCGATCAAGAACGCCAGCTGATCTCGGACCCGTCACGATGTGACGCGAGAAGACGGCAGTAGCCAGTTTCGGGCGCGGATCCTGAGCCGATCCGCGCCCTTCTCGTCTCTGTCGTACCGTTAACCCGATGGCGATGAATTGCCGCTAGCCTTTTCCCATCCGCAGGTCCGCGTCGATTCGACGCCGCACCGCGTGAGTCAAGAGGGCGAGAATGTCTGTCCAAGTCATGCTGCTGCTGGTCTTCTTTACCTGGCTGATGGCCTATGCCGCCACCAGCGATCTGGTGACCATGACCATCCCCAACAAGCTGTCGCTGGCGCTGATCGCCGGCTTCCTCGGTTTTGCTCTCTGGTTCGGCATGCCTCTGGTGACGGTCGGCTGGCATCTGCTGGCCGGGGTTGTGGTCCTGACCATGACCTTCAGCATGTTCGCCGCCGGCTGGATCGGCGGCGGCGATGCCAAGCTGGCCGCAGCCACGGCGGTCTGGTGCGGATTTGCCGGTGTGCTCGAATACGGTGTGCTCGCTTCGCTGTTCGGGGGGCTCTTGACCGTGATGCTGTTGATGGCGCGCGGCCTGACCCTGCCGCCGGTGATGCGCGACTGGGCCTGGCTCCAGCGGCTGCACGACAAGAAGACCGGCATTCCCTATGGCATCGCGCTCGCCGCGGCCGGGCTGTTCGTCTTTCCAGAAACCGAACTGTGGGCGATCGCGATGGCGCGCTGATCCGCGCACGATCGACTGGTTGCGGAATGGGGGCCTTCGGGCCCCTTTTTGTTGGGCAGTGCCAGCACAAGATAAAAACACTGAAAATTGTGCCATCAAAAATTAACTATACCTGATCCGGACGGGCATTAACGATTTCGTCATCATCCGGACTAAGCAATTCGCAAGCTTTGCTCTGTAGGGTGACCCTCGACTTCGACAGGAGACCGAACGGTCCAAAATTCGAAGCCTGGAGCAAACTAGGTTAGGAGCTACCTCATGAAGAACCTGTTCAAGACTTTCGCCAACGACGAGTCGGGCGCCACCGCGATCGAGTACGGCCTGATCGCCGCGCTGATCTCCGTCGTGATCATCGGCACGCTGACCTCGCTCGGCACCGACCTCAAGGCCAAGTTCTCGGCCATCGATACGGCGATCAAGAACGCCTCGTAATCGGTTTCGGTTCAGGGCCCGCCGGTCTCCGGCGGGTTCCGGTTCCAAGGGCGCCGCACCCCTGAGCTGGGGGCGGCGCCCTTTCCCGTTTCCGGGGTATCGTTGCGTCGGAAAGGCGCGGTGGCCGGGATTTACAGGAAGCGTTAACTATACTTTGAGGATTGCCTGCTCAAATCGCACAGTCGCCGCAACCGCGTGACGCTGCTTCTGTGAGTTGATGAGATGAAAACCTCCCGTCTGATTGTTGCCGGAGTTGCGGGACTTGCGACCATCGGGGCCTATTTCCTGTCGTCGCCCTCCAAGCCGCCGCCGGCGCCGATCATCGTCCAGCAGCAGCAGCAGGCCGCGCCGGCCCAGACGGTGGACGTTCTGGTCACGGCCGTCGACATCCAGATGGGGTCGATCCTCAAGGCGCCGGACCTGAAATGGTCGAAATTCCCGCCCGATGGCGTCAACCCGCAGTTCATCTCGCTTCAGCCGGGCGAATCGCCCGAGACGAAGATGAAGGATGTCGAGGACACCATCGCCCGCTATCCCTTCGTCGCCAACGAGCCGGTGCGGCTTGAAAAGCTGATCCGCTCCAACGGCTCGGGCTTCCTCTCGGCCATCCTGCCCTCGGGCAAGCGCGCCGTCGCGATCACCACCGAGACGACCGGCGCCTCCACCGCCGGCGGCTTCATCCTGCCCAACGACTATGTCGACGTGATCCGCGTCTACCGCGACCCCGATCCGAAGAAGACGGGCGACGCGATGAAGAGCGAGATCGTCGTCAACAACGTCCGCGTGCTCGCCATCGGCCAGAACATCCAGGAGCGCGGCGGCGAGAAATTCATCACCAGCCAGACCGCGACCCTCGAACTCGACCCGCGCCAGACCCAGCTTGTCGTGCTGGCCCAGAAGTCGGGCTCTCTGTCGCTGGCCCTGCGCTCCATCCAGGACGCCAATCGTCCCGAACCGACGATCGAGGCGACCGAAACCAAGGGCCTGACCATGATCCGGTTCGGCGTTGCCAACGAAGCGGTGAGGAAATGAGCCAGACCGTCGCCCCTCTGCTGAAGGATCGTTCCCTCATGCCCCTCGCCCGCCGTTCGCTTGCCGGCCTGCGTGCCGTCGCCGCCGCCGCGCTTCTGGCCGGCCTCGGCCTTGGTGCGCCGGGTGCCCAGGCCCAGACCGCCGCGCTGCTTCAGGAGCAGCTGCCCGCCCCCAAGGTGCGGCCGATCCCCTCGGATTCGACCGCCTCGCGCCGCATCGACCTGGCCGCCGGCAAGTCGCTGATGATCGACCTGCCGCGTGACGCCAAGGAAGTCTTCGTCGCCGATCCGCAGGTCGCCAATGCGGTCGTGCGCACCGCCCGCAAGATCTATCTGATCGGCCTCAAGGCCGGCAGCACCACGGTGTTCATCAACGACGTCGAGGGGCGCCAGATCATGGCGCTGGATGTCGGCGTCGCCCGTGAGCTGACGCGCGAGATCAACATCCTGCGCGAGGTGCTGCACACCGCGCTGCCCAATGCCAAGGTGCAGGTCAACGGCGTCGGCCAGAACATCGTGCTCTCGGGCACTGTCGATTCGCCGCTCGAAGCCCAGCGCGCCGTCGACATCGCCAACGATCTGGTCGGCAACATCCAGGGCCTGTTCTTCTCGCAGAAGGGCTCGGTGGTGAATGCCCTGCGCATCCGCGGCAAGGATCAGGTGATGCTCAAGGTCACCGTTGCCGAAATCTCGCGCGCCGTGCTCAAGCAGCTCGGCATCAACTTCAACGGCACCTGGAGCGTCGGCGATGCCCGCATCAGCGCGCTGATGGAAAATCCGCTGGCGATCCAGCGCCAGAACCTGTCGGCCACCGAGCTGTCGGGGATTTTCAACTACGGTACCAACAGCACCAAGACGCCCTCGGTGAAGGCGCTCGAACGCCATGGTGTGCTGCGCACCCTGGCCGAGCCGACACTGACTGCGATCTCCGGCGAAAACGCCAAGTTCCTCGCCGGCGGCGAGGTCCCGGTGCCCTCGAACGAATCGTGCGATCCGCTGACCAACCGCTGCTCCATCGGCATCACCTACCGCCCGGTCGGCGTCTCCCTCAACTTCACGCCGATCGTGCTGTCGGAAGGCCGCATCTCGATTCATGTCTCGACCGAGGTGACCGAGATCGACGCCGACAACCAGATCACGCTGCGCACCACCAACGTTCCCGGCTTCCGCACCCGCCGCGCCGAGACCACGGTGGAACTGCCCTCGGGCGGCGTTCTGGCCACCGCCGGCCTGATGATGCAGTCGACCCGCCACGGCATCACCGGCATCCCGGCCCTGATGAACCTGCCGATCCTCGGCACGATGTTCCGCTCGCGCGACTACCAGCGCAACGAGAGCGAACTGATGATCATCGTCCAGCCGTTCATCGCCAAGCCCTCCGATCCGGGCCAGATCGCCCGTCCCGACGATGGCTTTGCCGATCCGTCCGATCCCTCGTCGGTGCTGATGAACCGGCTGGTGAAGACCTATGGCCAGGGCGTCAACCGTCCCAATCCGTTCCGCGGCAGCGCCGGCTTCATCACTGACTGAGGGGTTTTCGATTGTCCTCCGCCCGCACCGCCCGCGTCCGTTCCGTCTTCGGGGAAAGGCCCGTCATGACCGCCCGTTCCGCCCCTTCCGCCAAGGTCCTCATGGCGGCCCTCGCCATCGCCTCGACCGGTCTGGCCGGCTGCGCCAGCACCCGCCCCAGTGCCGATCCGCAGGCCGAGATTCCCGACAACTACACCGAGCGCCACCCGATCGTGATCGGCGATGTCGCCCGCTCGCTTGATGTCTTCCTCGCGCCCAATTCGGGCCTCGACCATCGTCAGAAGCACGACATCGCCGAGTTCGCCAAGGCCTATCGCCAGAGCGGCAAGGGCGCGATGGTGATGACCCTGCCGCCGGCGGCGCCGGCCTCGGCCGTGCAGCATACGGTCGCGGAAATCCGTGCCGTGGCCGGCAGCAACGGTGTCGCGGCCGGGCAGATCCGCACCGTCAGCGGCCCCACCCATCCCTCCGCCGCCTCGGTCCGCCTCACCTTTTCGGCGCTCGATGCCAAGGTCGTCTCCAAGTGCGGGCAGTGGCCGCATGATTTTGCCGGCGGCGCGACCCTGCAATCCTGGGCCAACAAGCCGTATTACAACCACGGCTGCTCCTACCAGACGATGATGGCCGCGCAGGTGGCCAATCCGATGGACCATGTCCGCTCGCGGCCCGACGACGGCGGCGACATCGGCAAGCGGCTGCACGACATCAAGAGCATTCGCGAAGGCAAGGATCCGTCGACTTCGTGGAAGTCGGAATCCGACAAGATCAACAAGGCGTTCTGATGACCGCTTCCGCAGGGCCCGTCACATGACCAGCGATCTCGACCAGACTCACGGCTTTTCGGACGAGGTGATCTCGCCGCTGCCGCGCGTGTCCATCCAGGTGTTCACGGAGACCAACGAGGTCACCTCGGTGATCCAGCAGGCCTGCCAGGACCGCCGCATGGCCAAGGCGCATGTGAAAATCCAGACCGGCGGCGCCGCAGCCGCGGTCGAGGCCTATCGCAGCGCGCCGACCCCCAACGTCATCGTCATCGAATCGCGCCTCAGCGCCACCACGCTGCTCGGCCATCTCGATGAACTGGCCGGCGAGTGCGACGAGGGCACCCGCGTCGTCGTCATCGGCCACGTCAACGATGTCGTGCTCTATCGCGAGCTGCTGCGCCGCGGCGTCTCCGACTACCTGATCGCGCCGCTGCACATGCTGGCGCTGATCAAGAGCCTGTCCGAGCTGTTCGGTCAGCAGGCCGGAGCGCCGGTCGGCCGCGCGATCTCGGTGATCGGCGCCAAGGGCGGCGTCGGCGCCTCCACGGTGGCGCACAATCTCGCCTACTCGATCGTGCAGGAAATCGACCTGGCCACCTGCATCGTCGATCTCGATCTGCCGTTCGGCACCGCCGGCCTCGACTTCAACCTCGATCCGGTCAGCGGCATCGTCGATGCGGCCAACGACCCCGAGCGCGTCGACTCCAACCTTATCGACCGCATCATGACCTCCTGCGGCGAGAAGCTGACCATGCTGGCCGCCCCGGCCACGCTGGAACGCACCTACGACTACTCCTACAAGAACTTCGAGCCGGTGGTCGACATGCTGCGCTCGGCGGTGCCCAACATCGTCTACGACGTGCCGCACGTCTGGACCGACTGGTCGCGCCGCATCCTTGCCAGCTCCGACGAGATCATCGTCGTCGCCGCGCCCGATCTGGCCAACCTGCGCAACGCCAAGAATCTCGTCGACACCCTGACGGCGCTGCGCAAGAACGACCGGCCGCCGCATCTGGTGCTCAACTTCGTCGGCATGCCCAAGCGCCCCGAGATCGCCATCGCCGAGTTCGCCAAGGCGCTCGGCGCCGATCCGATCGGCATCATCCCGTTCGACCCGGCCCTGTTCGGCGTCGCCTCCAACAACGGCCAGATGCTGTCCGAGGTGCAGGCCAAGCACAAGGCGACCGAGGCATTCCCGGAAATCGTCCGCGTCGTCACCAACAAGCTGGAGAAGGCGCCGGCCAAGCGCGCTTCGCCGGCCTCGATGCTTGAACCGCTGTTGACGAAATTGAAACTTCGTAAGGCTTGAACTGGCCGGTAAGGCCGGTTCGCCGGATCTGTTGCAAGGTGTGAGAGGGCGCATTCGATGTTCGGAAAGCGCAGTTCGTTCGGTGGTGGCGGCGCGTCGCAGGCTGGAGGCTTCAAGCCTCTGGCCCAGCCGTCTGCGCCCGCGCCCCAGGCTCCGGCGGCCGAGCGCGCGCCGACGCCCTCTGCTGCCCCGGCACCGATGCAGCCGTCGCGGGCGGCGCCCGAGCCGCGCCGCGAGGACAAGTCGGAGGACTACTTCCAGACCAAGAGCATGGTCTTCGGCGCGCTGATCGAGGCGATCGATCTGGCGCAGCTCTCGCGACTGGACGCCGAATCGGCGCGCGAGGAACTGCGCGACATCGTCACCGAGATCATCAGCCTGAAGAACGTGGTGATGTCGATCGCCGAGCAGGAAGAACTGCTCGAAGACATCTGCAACGACGTGCTCGGGTTCGGCCCGCTCGAACCGCTGCTGTCGCGCGACGACATCGCCGACATCATGGTCAACGGCGCCAACCGGACCTTCATCGAAACCGCCGGCAAGATCCAGCTCACCAACATCCGCTTCCGCGACAACACGCAGCTGATGAACATCTGCCAGCGCATCGTCAGCCAGGTCGGCCGCCGCGTCGACGAAAGCTCGCCGATCTGCGACGCGCGCCTGCTCGACGGCTCGCGCGTCAACGTCATCGCCCCGCCTCTGTCGATCGACGGCCCCGCGCTCACCATCCGCAAGTTCAAGAAGGACAAGCTGACGCTGGAAAACCTCGTCCGCTTCGGCTCGATCTCGCCGGAAGGCGCGGAAATCCTCAAGATCATCGGCCGCACCCGCTGCAATGTCGTCGTCTCCGGCGGCACCGGTTCGGGCAAGACCACGCTGCTCAACTGCCTCACCCGCTACATCGACGACGACGAGCGCGTCATCACCTGCGAGGACGCGGCGGAACTCCAGCTCCAGCAGGCCCATGTGGTGCGCCTCGAAACCCGTCCGCCCAACCTCGAAGGGCAGGGCGCGGTGACCATGCGCGATCTGGTCAAGAACTGCCTGCGTATGCGTCCCGAACGCATCATCGTCGGCGAAGTGCGCGGCCCCGAGGCCTTCGACCTGTTGCAGGCGATGAACACCGGCCACGACGGCTCGATGGGCACGCTGCACGCCAACTCCCCGCGCGAGGCGCTCAGCCGTATCGAATCGATGATCACCATGGGCGGCTTCTCGCTGCCCTCCAAGACCATCCGCGAGATGATCTGCGCCTCGGTCGACGTGGTGGTGCAGGCCGCCCGCCTGCGCGATGGCTCGCGCCGCATCACCCACATCACCGAGGTGATGGGCATGGAAGGCGACGTCATCATCACCCAGGACGTCATCGTCTTCGACATCACCGGCGAGGATGCGCACGGCAAGCTGATCGGCCGCCATGCCTCCACCGGCATCGGCCGCCCGCGCTTCTGGGATCGTGCCAAATATTACGGCGAGGCCGAGCGCCTTGCCGCCGCGCTGGATGCTGCCGCCTCCAAGAACGCCGACGCCAACGCGGCCTGACGGAGGGGATCATGGAATTCGAACTGCGCCAACTGATCGTCATGGGGCTTGTCGCCCTCGCCGTCGGCGGCGTCGGCTGGGCGTTCATCATCCCCTACATGGAAGGCGACTTCCGCAGCGAGGCGCGGCAGAAGAAGCTGGTCGGCAACGTCAAGGCCAAGCCGGGCGATGCCGGCGGCCGCAACACCGGCACGCGCAACAAGCAGATTTCCGAAACGCTCAAGGAAATCGAGCGCAAGCAGAAAGACCAGAACCGCGTCAGCCTGGAAGACCGTCTGTCGCAGGCCGGCCTTGCCTGGGACCGCAAGAAGTTCTTCACCATCTCGATCGTGCTGGCGATCGTCTGCGGCCTGCTGGCGCTGTTTGGCAGCGGCAACATCTTCATCGCCGCCGGCTCGGTGGTCATCGGCGGCTTCGGCATCCCCAACTGGCTGCTGATCTTCCTGCGCAAGCGCCGCCTCAAGCAGTTTCTCGAAGAATTCCCCAATGCCGTCGACGTCATCGTCCGCGGCGTGAAATCCGGCCTGCCGCTCGGCGACTGCATCCGCATCATCGGCAGCGAGGCGGCGGAACCGGTGCGCACCGAGTTCCGTCAGATCGTCGAATCCCAGAGCCTCGGCCTCAGCCTCGCCGAGGCGACCAGCCTGCTCTACAAGCGCGTGCCGTGCTCGGAATCGAACTTCTTCGGCATCGTCATCGAAATCCAGTCGAAATCGGGCGGCAACCTCGCCGAGGTGCTGGGCAACCTCTCCAAGGTGCTGCGCGATCGCCGCAAGATGCGCTCGAAGGTGCAGGCGATGTCGATGGAGGCCAAGGCCTCGGCCGGCATCATCGCCTCGCTGCCCTTCATCGTCGCCAGCCTCGTCTATGTCACCAGCCCGGAATACATCCTGCTGCTGTTCCAGACCGACACCGGCAAGCTGGTGCTGGTCATCTCCGGCATCTGGATGATGATCGGCGTCGGCGTGATGAAGAAAATGATCGCGTTCGACATCTGAGGCGGGGACATGGCAGACAAGGGCATCACCGGCTATATCCTCGATCCGCAGTTCATGGGCTCGCTGCTCACCGCTGTGGCCGTGGGCGCGACCATCATCACCGTCGCGCTGCCGCTGCTGGAGCGCAACGAGTTCAAGTCGCGCATGAAGACGGTGGCGATCGAGCGCGAGAACATCCGCCAGCGCGAACGCGGCAAGCTGGGCAACATGAAGGGCGGCACCCGTGCCGGCCTGCGCATCGAACCGAAGAACTACATGAAGCAGCTCGTCGAGCTGCTCGACCTGAAGAAGAACGCCAGCACCGAGAACTCGAAGAACGCGTTGGCTCAGGCCGGTTATCGCGGCATGTCCGCCGAATACACCTTCCTGTTCTTCCGCTTCGTCATGCCGGTTGCGCTGTTCTTCCTGACGCTGCTTTATGTTTTCGTCATCCTCAAGGTCGAACGCTTCAACGCCTCCGGCAAGATCGGCATGGCGATCTGCGGCGCCTATCTCGGCTTCAAGGCGCCGGAAATCTTCCTCAAGAACCAGGCCCAGAAACGACAGGTGTCGATGAAGCTCGCCTTCCCCGACGCGCTCGACCTGTTGCTGATCTGCGTCGAATCCGGCATGTCGATCGAACAGGCCTTCCGCCGCGTCAGCGGTGAAATCGCCACGCAGTCGGTGTCACTGGCCGAGGAACTGGCGCTGCTGACGGCCGAACTGTCCTATCTGCCGGACCGCCGCACGGCCTATGAGAACCTTGCCGCCCGCACCGGGCTTGAGGCGGTCAAGTCGGTCTGTACGGCACTGGTGCAGGCCGAGCGCTACGGCACACCGATCGGCACCGCGCTGCGCACCCTCAGCCAGGAGAGCCGCGACATGCGCATGAACGAGGCCGAGAAGAAGGCCGCGGCGCTGCCGCCGAAATTAACGGTACCGATGATTTTGTTCTTCCTTCCGATCCTGTTCGCCGTCATCATGACGCCGGCGCTGACCCAGGCCTTCGGCTGGAAGTAACCGAGGGCGCGGCGTTCCCGAATCGAAAATCCGCGAGCCGCCGCCCGTCGCATGAGTGTTGCCAGTTTTCTCTTCTACTTTCTGGCGGTGGCCGCCCCGCGCCTCGGCATGTTCGTCGTCGTCTTCGAACTGGCGCGGCTGCTGCCGCTGGCCGAGACCGGTCTGTTCGTCCTCGTCGTCACCGTGGGCGAACTGCTGGAAATGTCGGTGGCCAACTGGCTGCGCATCTACATCCAGAACCGCGAGGCCGGGCGCGAGCGCATCGGCGCCTATCGCTACGGCCGCATCCTGGCGCTGACCCTGGGCATGACCCTGGTGGCGATCCTCGCCGCCATTCCCGCCGCCTGGCTGGTGGCCGGCCCCCGCTGGCCGGAATTTGCCGTCGCCACGATCATCTACATTGTTGCGTTCGGCCTGCTGCGCTACGGGCTCAACCTGCTCCAGACCATGCAGCAGCACAGCGCCTATGCCCGTGTCGAGTTCCTGCGCGGGGCGATGATCCTCGCCGTGGTCGCCGGCATGGCGCTCGATCAGCCCGAAACCTTCCTGATGCCCTCGCTCGCCGTCTCCTGCGGCACGCTGGCGGTGGCGCTCGCCGGCATCCGGCTCACTCTGCCGCTGGTCGAGCGGCCGCGGCTGGCGGCCCGCGGCTTCCGCGCCGCCGCCCGCTTCGGCACGCCGATGATGGCCGACACCATCCTCGCCTACACCATCTTCTCCTTCGATCGCTTCGTGCTCAACTCGATGCTCGGCCCCGCCGCCGTCGGCATCTACGGCGTCGCCTATGCGCTGGGCCGCCAGCCGATCGATTTTCTCGCCGGTCCGATCAACAACGTCACCGTGCCGGCGCTGTTTTCCGCCTATGCCAGCCATGGCGAGGAGCGGGCACGCCAGATCCAGACCGGCACGGGCATCACGCTGTTCATGTTCTGCGCGGCGCTGCTGGTCGGCGTGGTCATGCTGCGCGAGCAGATCGTGCATCTCCTGCTCAAGGAGCAGTTCTGGGCCGATACCGTCTGGCTGATGCCGGTGATCACGGTCGCCTCCTGCTTCATGATCTTCAAGGCCTACCTGTTCGACAACCTCTTCCACATGACCGGGCGCACCGCGCTCAAGTTGCGCATGATCCTGCCGGTCACCTTTGCCAGCGTGCTGATGTCGGTGGGCTGCATCTGGTGGCTGGGGCTCAAGGGCGCCGGCATCGCCGCCGTGGCGGGCGGGGCGCTCGGCATGCTCGCCAGCGCGCGGATCACCCGCCGCTTCTTCCCCTTCCCGCTGCCGCTCGACCGGCTGGCGGCGATCGTCGCGGCGGCGGCAGCAGGTGCGCTGGCGCTGGCCATCGGCGTGCGCCTCGGCAAGCCGTTCGGGGAACTGGGCGAGACCATTCTGGGTACGCTCGGCTTCTGCGTCGTCTACGCCGCCGGGCTCGAACTTTCCGGCATATCGCTGCGCCGCACCCTGTCGCGGCCGTGGGACCCGCTCGGCGTCCAGAGCGACT
>Ga0209573_1002582_pt1 | contig 22540 bp, 16 predicted proteins | sample TNRBio252014_DNA_FD_185870 | JGI IMG/M metagenome (GOLD analysis project Ga0209573, IMG submission 185870) | Wastewater treatment Type I Accumulibacter community from EBPR Bioreactor in Madison, WI, USA - TNR Reactor_6/25/2014_ DNA (SPAdes)... | ecosystem: Engineered > Bioreactor > EBPR >...
CCACCGCTAAAGAAGTGGAAGCCAACGGCTTTATGATCGGGGAGACACAACGCGCTATGCTCAAAAACATGGAAGAAATGTACCTCCAGATGATCGAACTCAATAAGCGCGTCAAAACACTCTGCCGGAAAGAGACAAGCGTTCTTTTAAAGAAGTTCTTTGTTATCGGTTGACGAATCGAGTCAACCAACCATTGACGATGACAATTTCTGCACAACATTTGTTGTTTTTTTGTTCGGGAATACCCATTTTTGACCACGTGAAAATTTCCACAGTGCGGGCAGATTTTTGGATTGTTCATAACCCAAAATTAGAAAAATCCCCTTGTGGATTTTTTTTATCATGTCAAGTGTAGCACGCCCCCACAGACTTACTAAAGAGGCCTAGTAACTGAATGTTCTTGGGGTTTTCCGTCTGCCTCACATGAAAAGGAAAGTAAGAGAAATAGTATAAAAAATCCTGCCTTGATATAAATAGATAGTTTTGCTATCGAAAACATAGTTTATGATGTGATTATTAAAATATTAAGGCTAAATACCATTACTTTTCGGATGCGAAATTAATAATAATTGAGAAAACCCTCCGAATAAAATTATAGTTTTCTGGCAAAAATAGGGCTTAGAAAATGCAGGATATGGTAGGTTTCACTATTTTTTGTTAAGGATTTTCACAAAAGAGACAATACCTTCATCTATCAATCCTAAAAAAGGTTGTGGGTACAAACCTCCCCATAAAGCTATAATAACCAAAGGTATCAGCATAATCTTTTCACGAATGGTTAAATCCTTTAACTTTTGTAGCCAAGTATCCCCTCCCATTACAGCTGTTTTTCCCATAAACATGCGCTGAATCGTCCAAAGAAAATAACCGGCTGAAATTAGTATTCCAAAAACAGAGGCAATAACCCATAATGGACTGATTAATGAACTTTGGAATGCACCCGCAAATACCAATAATTCTGAAACAAAAGGAGCTAAACCCGGCAGCCCCATCCCGGCGAAAAATGCTATAAAAACGACAAAACTATATTTAGGCATTAGTTGCCAAAGTCCTCGGAAGTTATTTATTTGGTAATTATGCACTCGATCATACAATACGCCAACAGTTAAGAAAAGCATTGGTGAAATAATACCATGTGTAAACATCTGATACATTGCACCATTGAAAGCCGTAGCTGTCATCGCCGTTAATCCCAATAAAACAAATCCCATATGTGCTATCGATGAATAAGCTATCATCCTTTTGAGATCATTTTGAGCTAAAGCATTGAATCCACCATATATAATACTAACTACGGATAAGCCTGCAATAAATTCTGCATAGGAAATGGCTACATCCGGGAAAAAACCCCAACATATACGCATTAAGCCATATCCACCTACCTTTAATAGCAAAGCCGCTAACAGAACCGAAATAGGTGTTGATGCTTGCACGTGTGCATCCGGTAACCAAGTATGGAGCGGTACTAAGGGTAATTTTACGGCAAATGCTAAAAATAAGCCCCAAAATGACCAAAAACGAACATCAGTAAGTAGGAAAAAACTGTCAGCAACCAGATTACTAGAATCTGATAAATGTTGAAAATTAAAGGTATGAACTAATATATCGGATTTCGGCATTGTAGGATCAATATATGAAAAGTGCATCCCAACCATGACCAAGAGCATAATAACTGAACCAAACAAAGTATATAAAAAGAACTTAATCGCTGCATACAAACGCTTTTCTCCTCCCCAAATTCCAATCAGAAAATACATCGGTATTAGCATTAGTTCATAAAAAAGATAAAATAAAAAGAAGTCTTGCGCCAAAAAACTTCCTAATAACGATGTATTCAGCACCGATAAGAGTATAAAATAGGTTATCGGCTTATCTTTAACGTTCCAAGAAGCTAATACGACAATGGGTTGAATTATCAAACACAATATAACCATTAATATATTTAAACTATCTAATGCTAAGTGATAGTTAACTTGGAATATACCCCATGAACCGAATGAAACCCTAATCCACTGGTATTTTTCTTCCCAAATTAGTTCCATTAACGCATCTTTATATTCATATCCTATGGGTATAAACAACAGGACTTGTAATATAGTGATGAATAAAGCAATGGATTTTACCCATTTGATTTGTGTTGATGGAACTGCCAAATAGGCAAGAATTCCTATTAATGGCAAAAAAATTAATAAACTGAGCATAGGTATAGAAAGTAATACCGCGTTAACCGGAAAATATAAAAAAAGCCTGAAGATCAGGCTTAAAAGTAGGAAATTATATTTTTATTTAGGTGTTTACTGCTGATGAAAGTCCGTCATTAACAGAGATGATTTTCTGATTAGCGTCCGTTTCTATTCGGGGACGTAGACCCAACAACTCTTCTAAATCATTTTGGAAGATAACCTCTTTTTGAAGTAAAGCAGTGGCAACACGATCTAATAACACCCGTTTTTCGGTTAATAATTTTTTCGCGGAGAGGTAGGCTTTTTCGATTCGTAGGCGTGCTTCTTCGTCGATGACTTTCGCCAAATCTTCGGAATAAGGCTTACCCATGACGAATTCTTCTCCTTGACGATCCACAAAAGACACATTACCTACTTTAGGGGACATACCGTAAATAGTAATCATGTTATAAGCCATACGTGTAACTTTCTCCAGATCACTTTGCGCTCCGGTAGATACTTTGCCGAAAACAATTTCTTCCGCTGCTCGTCCCCCCAGAGCCATAATCATCTTATCAATGATTTGGTCTTCGTTCTCCAGATAACGCTCTTCAGGTAGATATTGGGCAAAACCTAATGCAGCAACACCTCTCGGTATGATAGAAACTTTTACCAAAGAATCGGTTAAGTTAGGCAAGAACCAACCGCAGAGGGCGTGTCCGGCTTCATGGTAGGCAACAACTTTTTTCTCTTCGGGTAGAATGATACGACTTTTCTTTTCTAACCCCCCGATCACGCGATCAATCGCATCATGGAAGTCGTCCATATCCACAGCACTTTTATTCTTACGAGCGGCTATGAGTGCAGCTTCATTACAGACGTTCATAATGTCAGCCCCCACAAATCCCACCGTTTGAATGGCTAATTTTTGTGCATCAACATCAGGGGCTTTTACGAGTCGTTGGAGGTGAACCTTGAATATCTGTTCACGTTCTTTCATATCGGGACGATCAACAGCAATCATGCGATCAAATCGTCCGGGACGTAAAAGGGCTTTGTCTAAAATATCGGGGCGGTTGGTTGCCGCCATCATAATCACACCCGAATCGGTATTAAAACCGTCCATTTCAACCAAAAGTTGGTTAAGTGTATTCTCTCTTTCGTCATTAGCACCAGTGAAATTACCCCTTCCTCTGGAACGACCTATAGCATCAATTTCATCTATAAATATAATACAGGGTGCTTTTTCTTTGGCTTGTTTGAATAAATCCCGCACTCTGGCTGCACCAACCCCTACAAACATCTCCACAAAATCAGAACCACTCAAGCTAAAAAATGGTACTTGAGCTTCACCTGCTACGGCTTTAGCGAGTAAGGTTTTCCCCGTACCTGGAGGTCCTACAAGGAGTACACCCTTCGGAATATGTCCTCCCAAACGAGTGAATTTTTGTGGATTTTTAAGGAATTCTACAACCTCTACGACCTCTTCTTTGGCTTCTTCTAAGCCTGCAACATCGCTAAAAGTGATTTTAACCTTGTTCTCTTTATCAAAAAGCGAGGCTTTACTTTTACCAATATTGAAAATCTGCGAACCACCCATACCCCCGCTGATTCTACGCATGAAGAAGATATAGATTGCAACCAAAATCGCTATTGGCAACAATAACTGTAAGGGTCCTGAAAAATAATCCACTCTTTCTGCAACAGCATACGGAATTTTATTCTGTTTTAGGACTTTTACTAATTCATCACTGGAAATCGTTTTGAAATAGTAGCTGAATTCTTCGCCCCCCCAAAGGCTTCGTTGTTCTGATTTTTTCTGTTGATCGGGTTTTATTGCAGAAGGATTCAGATAAACCTCAACAATTTTAACTTCAACGTCTTTTTCGTTAACAATTGTTACACGTTTGATTGCATTTTGAGGTACAAGTTCTTCATAGAACTTAGATTCAGTGATTTCTTTTTCATGATTTTTACCGGGCATGAAAAAGAAAAAAGACAAGATAATCAGCAAGATAAAGGCATAAATCCAATACAAATTGTTGGGATTGCCCTGCTGACGATCTTTGCGTGGGGGCGTATTTTTGGTGTTGTCGGACATTCGATAGCAATATTAATGAAACAGTAACGTTTTGTAGGTGTTTGATAGTTCAAAAGTCCTGATATACAACGATTATTAACGAAATGATTACCTTGCGGCAACTTGATTAATCATAGATAATTCATATGCTCGATATAAGGCAGGAGCAATTTTATATGTTTCAGCACTGACCGTATTCTTAAGCCGGTGCAAAACATTAAAAATAGGCTCAATACCAATTTCAGCCACCCATTCAAAGGGTCCTTGAGGATAATTAACTCCCAATTTCATGGCTTGGTCTATGTCAATCGCGTTGGCAGAACCTTCTGCCAGCATAAAATAAGCCTCGTTAATGATCGTAGCAATGGTTCTTAAAGCCACCAAACCTACTTGATCCTTAACAAATCGCGTACTTAAGCCTACTTCTGAGAGGATTTGTGCCAATTTGGCAGTGTTTTGGCTGTCAAATGAGCTGACTTCCCAAGTAGTGTTCTTGAAAAAATAGGGTAATCCATTGAATCCATAGAAGGATGCCTTCAGGGATACTATACTGTATTCATATAAAATATTGTGAAGGGTATCGGATGGGCAAGAAACCATTACTATATTATCTTTGCTTACTTCAGCATAAGCCTCAATACGGGACGTTTCTTGGTCAAAACAAGCATCCAGAATCAAGTCAAAATCACTAAAAGTGAAGTTAATTTGCTCTAATAGTTCTGAATTATTAATAACAGTAGGGTTTAACCGGCTAATGGGGTGGTCTGTAATTAAATTCAGATGAGCCGCATCAATGATAAGTAGGGTCTTCATGCGTACATGGAAATATCGGCAACAAAGTTATAATTTTCCCTTCTAAAATACCAAATAAATCCAAACTAACAAACGATTATTTGAATTAAAATGTGAATTCATGGATATAATATATAGATTTTTTAAAAATTTTAGCATAATACAAGGAAAATCATTTTCAAAATTAATTGTATTTTGCAAAAATTTAGATTCAATAAGAACTGGTTCAACCCTATTTTGAGGCTGAGCACTTCTTAAGATTCTTAAAATTTTTAACTGGCATTGATTTTATACTTAAAATAAAAGTAATATTTAACAAAATCGGTGACGATCCAATGATCCGCAAATTATATAAATATATGTTCTCTAAACTCCATATTTTTCCATGTTAGGAATGATGTATCGGTCTGTCATGTATTGAAATAATTTCCAAGGACTTTGCCGAAAGGTATTTAAATGTTTAGCGTAAATGAAATTATATTCATAGGCTGATTCACCACCTCGTTGCTTTTTGAAATCCCCCGCTCCCGAACTTTGATGTAAGATCAAATTACGGTCAATAGCTTCCTGCATCAATTTCATGTTCATTAAGCGATACAAACCCCATTCGGCAGGAGCATTCGGATCATAACCGATGAAAGGAGTTGTGATAACTCCGTTTTGCTCAAAGGTGGCTAAAACGGCGACAATTTTACCTTCATGCCGGATCAAATGTACGTTTAATAATCTACTTTCAATCATTAAGCGAACAAACGAATCTGTATAAATTGGATTATAATGAGAATATTTATCAATATATAACGAACGGTAAAACGAAGTGATGATAGAATACTCGTCAGGATGAGCATCTTTGCCGCTTGTCCAATATAATCCTTGTTCTCCCATTTTTTCGGCAAACTTGGAGTCTTGTTGAAAGGGTCTTTTCTTCTTATATAAACCATTTTCCGGGTTCATCACATAAATATGCCGACTGACAATGGGAATTAGTCCCAATTTTTTCAAATAATTAAATAATTTTTCATCTATGATCTTGGTAAGTGATCGAAAAACAATGGCACGCTTGGGATAGTGTTCTCTTAATATTTTGATCATATCCGGTAGTAAATCTAATTGCGTATGATCCCATAAATTAGTGGACAACAACCAATTATTCACAAAAACAACTTCATCAAACTTTGTCCATTTTAACCATTTTCCTAAAAAGCTATATCCCCATCCTAATTGCCTTTTCATTTTAGCATCAAAGCGTGTATCCTTCTTAATGGCTTCCTGAGCATAAGAAACATACTGAGCATAAGGAGAAACGATGTAATTAGAATCTTGTTTTTTTTTCGGATTGGATGCCACAATAGGCAGAATCTTATCACCTAAGGTAATTATACCGACATCTGCTTCTGCATTTTCGATATACTTTTTCGTACCTTCATTAATTAAAGGGATAAGATAAGCGGTTTTAGCAGATTGCTTGGCATAATCCGAAACAGAAAATTCATTAATATTATTAACCGTATATAAGTTAATCATTATCAATCTTTAATCTCGTAAATTAAAGCCACTGCCATAGCCGCCATACCTTCTTCATTACCGATAAAGCCTAACTTTTCGTTGGTTGTGGCTTTGATAGAGACATCACTGATAGAAATTTCAAGGGCATCAGCGACCTGATTTTGCATCATAGGAATGTAAGGACTGATCTTGGGTTCTTCTGCTATTAACGTAGCGTCAATATTACCTACCATATAGCCTAATTCTTTAATTTTTTCTCCTACCGATTTGAGTAGTATTTTTGAATCAGCTTGGTGATATTGTGGATCAGTGTTAGGGAATTGAAAACCAATATCCCTTAAATTAGCCGCTCCTAATAAAGCATCACATATAGCATGTAAGATCACGTCGGCATCAGAATGACCATCTAAACCTTTAGAAAAAGGAATTTCCACCCCTCCCAGCATTAATTTTCTTCCCGAAGCTAAGGGATGAACATCGTAACCAAATCCGATTCTTGGAATAATCATGAATTTATAATTAATGAGGCAAAGCACAAAGTAACTCAATTCCGCCCCTATTTCCAAAAGGATAACTTAGAAAATCACCCAAATGAATATACCAATTAATACCAATAAGGAAAGTAAAAAATAAAATTGGGTAATTCCGCCTTGCAATTTTCTGATTATTCCGGCAATAGCTCGAATTAATTGGGTGATGCCTCGCACGCCACCATCAATGATTTGTTCATCTACAAATTTCATTTGGGCGGATAAAGAAATATTCATGCCACCAATTTCCAAATTGGCGATTACTAAAGCGATACTAACAACCAATCGATCAATAATCATTCGATCAATAATATAATGTAAATAATGGGCTGTTTTGAGTGTAGGTTTTATTAGTATTTTTTCGGCAGGAATATCACTTAAAGCATATTCTAACCGCTTAAATAGGCGTTCTATCGGCTCAAGTATTCTTATACGATGATAAGGTAATATTAACTCCGGTATAGGTTTGGATTCTTTTACCCAATATACCCCCCAACCAATTATCATACCGGTAAGCATTGCAGTAATTGCACTAATTGTAGCAATCGTTCCAAATTCAAAGGATGCTTCGGGATGAGTCGCTTTGATAATCCATGCTTGTTCCATATTAAGAACATCGAATGGACTATAGATATATCCCAAACTAAAAAAAGAAACCACGATAAATATGGCTTTCATTATCAATGGAGTAGGTTGCACTTTTGGTTTGTTTTCACTCGAACCGTTTGTATTGGTAGTAATAGATTTTTCCTTTCCTAAAAATACCAGAATAAGTGTTTTCGTTACATATAAAGCGGTTAAAAATGCAACTAAAAGTATGGCAATAGGAAAAATCATCACCCACTTTTCTTGTTTAGGATGTTCTAATGTCCATTGTAAACCGGCGGTCAAGATTCCTTCTTTAGACAAAAAACCGGATGTTAATGGGAAGCCTATCAAAGCCAAAGCCGTCCATACATAAACTGCGAAAATTTTGGGTAACTTTTTAGCTAATCCGCCCATAAAACGAATATCGGTAATCGTTTGAGTATGAATTTGTAATGATTGTTGCTCTAAATAATGAAGTATGATGCCTGTTCCTAAAAACAAAGAACACTTGAAAAAAGCGTGGGTGATGAGGTGAAAATATGCTACTTCCGGGTATCCAAAACCAATGCCACACATCATCAAGCCTAACTGGGACATTGATGAATACGCCCAAATACGTTTGAATTCATGTTCTCTTAAAGCTAAAAATGCGCCGGTAAGTGCGGTTATCGAACCAATAATTAACACGAAAAACCGTATATCCGCATTCATTAATGGCGAAATACGAATCATGAGCAATACACCTGCCGCCACCATCGTAGCAGAATGTAGTAAAGCAGAAACAGGAGTCGGCCCCGTCATCGCATTAGGCAACCAAACATGTAACGGAAATTGGGCAGATTTTGCCATCGCTCCTATGAAAATGAGTATCGTAGCAGAATAAAATTTTGGCGTTTGAAGTATATATGCAAGATCATAACTATTAGCTTCTGCCCCTAACCACAAAATGCCACTTAACAAAAACACATCACCAAATCGATTATACAAAAAAGCCTGTAAAGATGAACGACGAGCCTTTTCTTGTTCATGCCAAAAACCGATTAAGAAATAGGAACATAAGCCGACTCCTTCCCAGAAAAAAAATAATTGGATGAGATTGGAAGAAAAAACTAAGCCAATCATTGCCCCACAGAAAGCTAAAAAAGTAGCTGTAAAACGGCGGTATTCATTTTCATGTTCTAAATAGCCGTAAGCGTAAATATGTATTAAAGTTGTTAATAAAGCCGTTACAAAAGCTAACAATGAGCCGTAATGATCGCTTACAAAGTTGATTTTGAGAGCAAAGGAATCTTTCAATTCCAGCCAAGTAGCGGATAGGTTGGTATTTGTTCCTGTTATCCAAGTATAATATGTAATAATGGATGTTGCCCCCAGCGCGATAGCAGACAGAAATAATCCGACATAAAATATTATTTTTTTATTATCGGGTACTAAATAGAAAATTACGGGGGATAGGAGGGGTAGTAAGGCTAAAGTTATCAGCATCCGTTTTGATTTTAGTGCAAAACAACGGATTTATGTAATTCATTCTACCGTACTAAAAGCTGATTTATCAGTCGAATTGCTAATGAAGTCTCGTCATATTTTATCCAATGAACAGGATAAGATGATTTTTTCAAACTGTTCCTGCACCAAGTTAGTTGTCGTTTGGCGTAATGGCGGGTATTTTGTTGTATCAATATAACCATATCATCATATGTCATATGGTTTTTTAAGTATTGTATAGGCTCTTGGTAACCAATCGTCCTAAGTGCATTTATTTCAGGATCAAATCCTAAACTTAAAATCATTTCAACTTCCTGTAATAATCCTTCTTGAATCATATCTAAAACCCGTTGATTAATTCGTTCATATAAAATATCGCGTTCTTCATAGATGACTAAATACAACACAGGGTATGGAAAAGTATTCAACTTTTGACCTTTGAAACCGGAAAAAGGCTTCCCACCCGAAGCATGAATAACCTCCAAGGCTCGCAATACTCGTTTGGGGTTTTGTACATCTATTGTTTCATAAGTTTGGGGATCATATTGATGTAGTTCTTCAATTAAAGGGATTAGTCCCTGCTCATTCAACCGCTCAGTCAATTTTATTCGGATACTCGGCGGGATTTCCGGCATTTCATCTAAGCCATTAATCAGTGCTTGCAGATAAAAACCCGTTCCTCCGACCAAAAAAACGAGATCATTATCATCATATTTTTGTAATAATAAATCAACATGTCGCGTAAAATCTCCAGCGTTAAACGCTTCATTGGGTTCTACAATATCAATCAAATGATGCGGAATGCCTTTTTGATCCTCCGGTTTAATTTTATTTGTACCAATGTTTAATCGGCGATAGATTTGACGAGAATCCGCAGAAATAATTTCACTGTTGAAATATTCAGCCAGTTGAAGCGAAAGGGTAGTTTTACCGGAAGCCGTAGGACCTGTGATAACTACTACATATGGCATATATCCCTATATAGAAGTCTGATTCGTTAGGTATCCAATCAACTTCATACGTCTGTTGAATACAAAACGAATACCGGTTTTAGGAATCATTATTTCAATAGCATCGGCTGGGGAATAATCCAAAGCGACTAATTCATCTAAGGAATAATACTCCGGGTTGAACCAATCATCCGACTTAAAAGTAACGACTTCTCCGATTGAAGGATCATAAAAGACTGTTATTTTTCCATTTCCCCACTTGCCGATCGGTAAAACGGGATTTTGATCCATTGATCCATTAGCATAAATGAATGAAAAAAGGGTATCACCGTTAACGTGGCAGATATTGGTGTTGATTAAATCATCCAAGTTACTGGAATAACGTGTTGCTTCACTTACCGTAACATACACAGTATCACTAATTAATGAAGCATGGATAATCTTTTTGTCATGAGTTAATGTTCTTTTTGTCAAATTTTGAACTTTGATAATTTCAGAACATGTTAACAGGTGTTCTTCATCACCGGTTAACGACAGACCACCATCACAAATAGCATTAACATCATGGGATAACATTAATCCATTTTCATTAAGGGCAACAAAAGCAGATAATTGATCTTTGGATTGGGGGAGTTCTAATGTTTGATTGATATAAACGTGTCCGTATCTTTTATTAAAGATAACGGATTGAATAGCCCCAAACCGATACAGTGATTGCCATTCAGTGGGTATTTTGTCCGCAAAGAGATCATAACCCCATTTTTGGTTATAAACCAAGGTGTCATTTTTGAATAATTTTACGTGGGTCAGATTGCGAAAAAAGACCGTATCTTGGTTGTTAATATACCATCGAGAGGTATTGGTATCCCTGATACACGAGTCTCGAACCCATATTTGCTTGATATTCAAATATAAATTTCCGCCTAAGGTTGAGAAAACGGTGTCTTTTTCGTTGATGAATTCAGCTTCCCAATCTTCAAAAGTAGGAACGTATTGATAGTCTTCTGCCTTTTGATTAGCTAATGGCTTGAAGGTAACCGTTTTTGATTGCGGATGCGCTTTAGCTTCGTTGATCCATGATCTTTCTTCTGACCATTGTTGCAATGCCGCAAACAGACTTACTAAAAAAAGGACTATAACAGTCAGTCCAACTACTTTCTTGTTCATGCCGACTCCCGATGATTTTCTGCAAATTTGGTTAAGGAATCGCAGGCATTTGTACCAATACCTCATAAATAGTTACGAACCCAATTATTTTATTTAGATTTGTTACTATAAAGCAGTGGTGAATTGGGGATAACTTTGTGTGGTATTTTTCTATCGCGGGTCTACATTGATGACAAAACGAATCGTCTTATTAGGAGATTGTTCATAATAATGCTGGATACTTTCTTGAATCGTCTCCTTGATCCATTTAATGGAGACATTAGAACGTATTTTTATTAAAATATGCAAGCGATAATGGTTTCTTACCCTTGCAATCATCGGATATTCAGGTCCAAGCATAAACCCTTTGAAAAAACGGATTAATATCGTTCCAAATGATTTACCTTCTTGCTCCAAGAAACTTTGTTCCGTATGTTGTAATTCAATAGCGATCAAGCGACTGTAAGGCGGGTAGGCAGGTACAAGTCTTGAATTAATTTCTAATTCATAAAATTCTTTATAAGGATGGTTTAACAAATTCAGAACCGGATGTTCGGGATTAAGCGTTTGAATTAAAACTTTACCTGCTTTTTCGCCTCTGCCCGGTCTGCCTGCAAATTGTGTTAATAGTTGATAGGTATTTTCATGGCTACGAAAGTCGGGAAAATTGAGCAATTTGTCCGCCTGAACCACCGCCGCCAACGTTGCATTAGCGAAGTCTAATCCTTTGGTAACCATCTGTGTACCGACCAAAATATCAATTTCACCTTTTTCAAATTGGTGGATGATCTTATTAATCGCATTTTTGGCACGGGTGGTATCTAAATCCATCCGAGCGATCCGATATTTCGGGAAAATTTCCGCTAATTGTTCCTCCAATCGTTCTGTACCAATACCTTGTCGTCGGAGTGAAGTATGCCGACAAACGGGGCAAATCTCAGTCTTATGATCGCTATAACCGCAATAATGACAACGCAATAGATTATCTTGTTTATGAAAAGATAAACTAATATCACAATAGAGACACTTCGGTACGTGTCCGCAGTGTTCACATTGGAGGTAATAACTGTATGCCCGTCGGTGATTAAATAAAATTACTTGTTCATTTCTTTCTATCGTTTCTCGAATGGCATCCATTAATGGTTGCGAAAGAAGTCCATGCGTCAGCTTATTTTCTAACTGAATGCGCATGTTGATTAATTCAATCTTGGGTAGTTGTGCTTGAATGGCGCGTTGTGTGATCTCAACCAAGCGATATTTACCGTTTAACGCATTAAAATACGACTCAACAGACGGCGTTGCAGAACCCAAAACCAATGGAACTTTGAAATGATGACTATACCAAACGGCAAGGTCTCTGGCATGGTAGCGCGGGGCAGGTTCAGATTGTTTGAAAGAAGCATCATGTTCTTCATCCACGATGATTAAACCTAAATCTTCAAAGGGTAATAAAATCGCTGACCGCACACCGATAATCACCCGAAAATCTTTCTTTAACAGCCGTAACCATATTTCCACCCGTTCATTATCCGAGAATTTACTGTGATACACGCCTACAATGTCGCCTAATTCGGATTTAACTTTGTCAATGACTTGTTTGGTTAAACCGATTTCAGGTAACAAATACAAAACTTGTTTGCCTTCCGCTAAGACTTTCTTTATCAGTTCTATATATATATATGTTTTTCCGCTACCTGTAACACCATGTAGTAGAATCGGTCGAGGCGTTTCTGTTGCAAATTCTTCTTCAATAGCAGTGATGGCTTTTTGCTGTTCAGCATTGAGGATGATCGTTTTTCGGGTATGATGAAAGCCGAAATCGCTCAAGCGATCAATTTCGATGTATTCATAATCAACGATACCTTTTTGGCGTAGGGCTTGGATGACTGCTGTTGTTGTATTAGTTCGTTCAAATATTTCTTTTTGGGAAGGGTAGTTTCCGGTTTTTTGAAATTGACTAAGATACAACAACACTTCTTCTTGTTTCGGGGCGTTCTTCGTTAAAGCAAAGGCTTCTTTTAAGCCGTCCGAAGTATTAAAAGGCGGTAATAACTTAACGTGTTTCTCATGCTTGGGAACATAACTGCCGGCAACCTTTTGATTAAATTGGATGAGTCCTTTATCCGCCATCCGTTGAAGTATAGGCAAAACTGCCCCTGAATCGGCGATTTCTTCTAATTCGGTAAGCGGTATTTTATGCTGAATTTGGAGGGCTTCCAATATCAAATACTCTTTATCGGTTAGCGGTTGATCCAATCGGGTCTGAGTTATCCATTCAGCATACCATTCGTTTTCCACTTTGAGGTTTGCCGGTAAGGAGGCTTTTAATACTTCACCTGCCGAACACATGTAATAATGTGCTACCCAATGATACAGTTGAATCAAGGACAATGAAACGACAGGCGTTTGATCCAACACCTCAATAACCGATTTTAATTGGTACTTAACCCGTACTTCGCTTTGCTCTTTGATGGCAATAATGATTCCCGTCAAAATTTTATTCTTTCCGAGCGGTACGGTTACCCGTTTTCCGATTTGGGCGGAGGGTTCTAAATGCTGGGGTAGCAGATAATCGAAGTCCGATTTAAGCATCAACGGTAGTAAGACCGAAACGACTTTTGCCATACGACAATGATACGAAATTTAGCTTACATCCTACACTTTCCACAATCATCGTTTTGGGGTATAATTTCATAACCTATTTTGATGTTAGCTTTGCGTAACTTTGTTTGTCCAAATACAGCATCCGTCATCTATGATTGACCAATTAGAAGCCCTCTTTGCTCAGGTACAGCAATCCAACTTGCAGACCAAAGAAGACCTTGAATCCTTCAAGCGGGAGGTGATCGGTAAAAACGGTAAGATTAATCACTTCTTTGAGGATTTTAAGCAAGTTCCCAAAGAGCAAAAATCGGCAGTCGGTAAAAAACTGAATGAACTCAAGCAATTTGCGGAACAGTTATTTGTTGAGGCAAACGAACGTTTGAGCGATCACGAAAGCGATCAACCACACGATATTACTTTACCCGGAAATAGCGATTTCGGCGGTGGTCGTCATCCCATTTTTGCTGTTCAAAACAAGATCATAGATGTGTTTCGTCGAGTGGGCTTTGTCGTGGAAGATAGTCCCGAAATCGAAACGGATTGGTATAATTTTACCGCCCTTCACTTTGAGTCAGACCATCCCGCCCGGGATATGCAAGATACGTTCTTCGTTCAAAAAGGAACTGAAACAAAGGACGATATTTTACTTCGTACCCATACCTCCAATACCCAAATACGGATTTTGGAGAAAAGTAAACCTCCTATTCGTGCAATTGCACCGGGCAGAGTTTATCGAAATGAGACTATTTCTGTTCGGGCGCATTGCTATTTCAACCAAATAGAAGCCTTTGCAGTGGATGAGGGAATCAGTTTTGCTGATTTGAAACAAACCTTGTTGTATTTTGCACAAACGATGTTTGGTAAAAATGTAAAAATACGTTTACGTCCGTCCTTTTTTCCTTTTACGGAGATCAGTGCTGAAATGGACATCTCTTGCCTGATTTGTGAGGGAAAGGGTTGCGCCGTTTGTAAACATTCAGGTTGGGTTGAAGTTTTAGGTAGTGGTATGATAGACCCGCAAGTGCTTCATAATTGTAACATTGACCCTGAAAAATATTCCGGCTATGCCTTAGGAATGGGGGTAGAACGCATCGCCCAATTACTATTCCGTGTACCGGATTTACGCCTTTATTCGCAGAATGATCTACGCTTTTTACAACAATTCCAATCTTTCGCCTAAGAAGTTCATCTGTTACGATAAGTAAAAGCTATGTATAACCTTCAATTAATATACCAAATCCTCTCTCAATCGGAAAAGATGACTGATCGGATGCAAAAGCAGATGACAGAACTTTTATCCAAAAACGGGACGGTAGATCAAAGCCGTCAAGTGCTGGATATGGTATCTAAACATTACGATAAGTTCCATTCTCCACCCATGATTATGGAGACAGACACCAAGGGCGTTATCACTTATTGTAATGAGGAGTTTGCTCGGCGGGCGGAATATTCGGTGGATGAATTGATCGGACAAAACGTGAACATCTTGCGGAGCAGTAAGATGGAGCAGGGTTTGTTTACCGACTTGTGGAATCACTTATCGGAGGGCAAATCATGGTCTAATGAATTACAAAACAGAACCAAAAATGTATCTACTTATTGGATTGATACGTTGATTTGTCCCGTTTTGGATGAAAACGGTAAGGCTATTAAATACTGGTCTTTATCCTTCGACATTACTGATACTGTAAAATATAGAGAAGATGCCGAAGCCCAACGCCATGATATTGAGGAAAGTTTGCAATATGCCAAGCGTATTCAGCGTACCATTCTTCCTTCTAAAAAAGATATGGACGAGGTGTTGGAGGATTATTTTGTACTGTTCAAACCACGTGATATTGTTTCAGGAGATTTTTACTGGTTTACTAAAACGGTTGATAAAGCCTTCATTGCCGTAGTGGATTGTACGGGACATGGTGTACCGGGAGCATTCATGTCTTTAATCGGATATACGTTACTTAATCAAATTGTAAAAGGTGATGGCGTTCATCAACCCGGACAAATTTTGACCGAACTGCACCGCCATATCCGCCAAACCCTCAAACAAGATTCCGAAGAATCCAAAAACAAAGATGGTATGGACGTAAGTCTGTTAGTCTTTGACCGTTACGGAGAGTCAGCGGAATATGCGGGAGCTTTTCGTCCGCTTTTTTGGTGGGACGGTTCGGATTTGAAAATTATCGAAGGCGATAAGATGTCCATCGGTGGCGAGCAGTTAGAAGAAGAACGCATTTTCACTAACCATGAATTTGAGATAGAATCAGGTAATATCTTATATATGTTCTCTGACGGTTTGGTAGATCAGTTTGGTGGTCCCAGCGAGAAGAAATTTTCCACCAAACGCCTTAAAGACATCATTGTTCAAAATAACCATGAAACGATCAACGTACAAAAGGCACTCATTAACCTCGTTTGGAAAGAGTGGAAAGGTGATGGTAGCCAAACGGATGACGTAACCATGATCGCTATCAAATTTTAATTTGTAACGGGTGTCGGACTTTCAATTAACGCAAAAATATCTTTGGCAGTAAACAGCGCATCTTTGACACTTTTAATCTTATCAATGGTCAGTTGTAATTGAGAACGCACCTGATTCAACGAGCATTTTTTAGGATTATCAGCGACATAATTCAGCACTGCTTGGAATTTTTCCGATTTGTAATAATCTGATTCCGTATTAGATAAGAAATTGATTCGCATCGTCCCGTTTTTGACGATCACTTTCTCAAATCCTAATTTTTGAGCATAAGAACGTAAACGAATGGTATCCATTAAATTAAAAACACCGGCAGGTAAAACACCAAATCGGTCTATTAATTCTCTGGAGATACCTATAAGTTCCGCTTCGTTTTCCGCTTCACTTAACCGCTTGTAGAAATTGAGCCGTTCTGCCACGTTAGGTACATAATCGTCAGGAATAGTGATACTTTCTTCTACATCAATGTTCACGTCTTGAGAATTGAGTTCATCTTCTCGAGTTTCTAATCCTTGTGCTTGCTTTAATTCGTGGATAGCTTCTTCTAATATTTTTTGATAGGTATCATAACCCACATCAGCGATAAAACCGCTTTGTTCTTTCCCGAGAATATCTCCCGCCCCACGAATATCTAAATCGCGCATGGCAATCTGAAAACCGCTTCCTAAATCACTGAATTGTTCTAAGGCTTGTAAGCGTTTGCGGGCATCAGTGGATAATAGTAACAAGGAAGGACTTATCAGAAAACAAAAGGCTTTTCGATTGCTTCTGCCGACTCGTCCCCGCATTTGGTGAAGGTCGCTTAATCCGTAGCTATGTGCCTGATTGATTAAAATCGTGTTGGCATTGGGAATATCTAAACCGGATTCTACAATGGTTGTGGAAACGAGTACATCTGTTTCTTTCTCCACAAACTTTACTAAAGCTGATTCCATCGCGTCTGCTTCCATTTGCCCGTGTGCAATACCGATTCGCGCATCGGGAACAACCTTTTTTATCATCGCACCAATTTCTTCTAAATCCTTAATGCGGTTGTGGATGAAAAAGACCTGCCCGCCCCTTCGGAGTTCATAGGAAACGGCATCTCTTATCTTTTCTAAGTCAAAGGTCATTATAATCGTCTCAACGGGTTGGCGATTGGGCGGTGGGGTTGTAATCAAGGACATATCCCGTATTCCCAAGAGGGAGAATTGAAGGGTTCGCGGGATCGGGGTTGCGGTCAACGTCAAAGTATCAACATTAGTTTTAAGGAGCTTCAATTTTTCTTTGTGTCCCACACCGAATTTATGTTCTTCATCAATGATGATTAAGCCTAAGTTTTTGAACTGAACATCTTTTGATAATAAGCGATGCGTACCGATGATGACATCCACTTTTCCTTCTGCTAATTTTTGCAGGGTTTCTTTTTGATCTTTAGCGGATTTTAGACGGTTAATATATTCGACTGTTATAGGAAATTTATCATAGCGCTCCTTGAAAGTGTTATAATGTTGCATGGCAAGAATGGTCGTAGGTACTAATATTACGACTTGTTTACCATTCGCCGCCGCCTTAAATGCCGCACGGATGACTACTTCCGTCTTCCCGAAACCGACATCCCCACAAACCAAACGATCCATTGGAGCAGGATTTTCCATGTCGCCTTTTACATCTTCGATAGCTTTCATTTGGTCGGGCGTTTCCTCATACATAAAAGAGGCTTCTAATTCATATTGTAAGTAATCATCGCCAGAAAAAGCAAAACCTTGTAATGCTTTACGTTGGGCATAAAGATTTACTAAGTCAAAAGCCAATTCCTTAACCCGCTTTTTAACTTTCGTTTTGGTTTTAATCCATTCTCCCGAACCTAATTTATTTAATTTGGGCGGCGTACCGTCCTTACTAACGAATTTTGAAATTTTATGAAGGGCATTCACATTAACGTATATCACTCCATCCTCTGAAAATATGATCTTAGCGGCTTCTTGTTCGTTTTCACCGACTTTTATTTTTTCCAATCCGCCAAAACGTCCTACGCCGTGCGTCATATGCGTTACGTAATCCCCGGGTTGTAGCTGGAGTAATTCGCGCAGGGTAAAACCTTTTCCCGTGATGCTATCGGATTTAACTTTATAGCGATGGTAACGATCGAAAATTTGGTGGTCGGTGTAAAGCGCGATATTTTTTTCGGTATCAATAAATCCTTGATGGATGGTATGTAAAAGGGAATGAAACGAAACGTCCGGGTTTAACTGATGGATAATTTCTTGGAGACGGATGCGTTGTTTCTCATTTTCAAAACAGATTGCGGTAGGCAAACCTTCTTTTTGATTGGCAAAAAGGTGGTCGGTCAGTAATTGGAACTGTTTATTAAAAGTCGGTTGGGCTTTAGTGGTAAATGAGAGGCTTTGAACCGGTGTATAATGGGGCGTATTTGTTAATTCAATCACACCGGAAGCCGTCAATTCTCGGTAAAATTCGGATTCTTGGTAAAAGAGTTCTTCGGGTTTTAATTGGATCGTATTTCCTGAAGAACTTTCGTACATTTTTTTGTATTGCAGGCTTGCTTTATCGTATAGTTTTTGGAGTTCTAAACCGGCTTGTACGATGTCTTGGATATAAATACGTGTTTGCGGGGCAATGTATTCAATAAATGAGATGCGTTGGTTATCTGATATATGTAAATTGATATTAGGAATAATCGTTAACTGTTTACTTTCTTTAATCGTCAACTGATTATTCGGATCAAATATGCGGATGTTTTCGATTTCTTCATCGAAGAAATCCAAGCGGTAAGGCTGTTCAAAACTATACGTAAATATGTCCATTAATCCGCCTCGAATGGCAAACTGTCCCGGTTGGGTAACAAAGTCTGCTTTTTCATATTGATATTCCCGCAAAACTTCAAGAATGAAATCCATGCCGAGTTTGTCACCTTTCCGAAGGTGTAGGGTATTGGTAACCAATGATTTTCGGTCAATAACCTTTTCATAAAGAGCTTCGGGGTAGGAGACAATCAGCAATTCACCAACCGGCATTTGATTGAAAAGACTAAGCACCTCAGCACGTTGTAATACGTTTGCATTATCTATCGTTTCTATATGATAAGGTCTTTTACTGGAAGCCGGATACAGGAGAACATTTTGATCCGGGAAAAGCAATTCTAAATCATTCACTAAATAGAGCGCATCCTCACGGTCAGGTAAAATAATCAGACTATTCTGCCTGGATAGTCGGTGAAGACTTCCCACAACAAAAGCCGTTAAACTACCGACCAGACCTTTGATCTGAAATTTGGCATCGGATTGTTCCTTGATTTGAGTAGCTATATTTATGATTGCCTGATCTTTCAAATATAGATTCAGTATTTGACTGTAATTCATATGCCCGTATAACGAATGTAGGGAAAGCAGAGCATTTCCACCTTCCTTGTATTGTCTTCCTAACCGTATCAAGGGTTAAAAAGTTGGGGCAAATATCGCTGAACTTATCTAATTCTCAAACACAAACTCAATCGGATGCAGTGGGTAAGAAAGATATAGGTGATAATCGGTAAGGGTAGGTTGGGGCGCAGTAGTATTAAGCGTATAAGTAATACGGTTATAGCCGTTGATTTTTATCTTTTTATCAGAAACTAAAAGCTGGATAAAATCATCGGGTTTACGACCGTTCGCGTAGGGCTTGATGATGGAACTGATGAAGTTTACTAAAGAACTTTTCCGTTGGGGTAGGGAACTTGGGTTTGTTAAAGCCACTTTGACTAAATTTTCAACCACTTTGTCGTAAGGAAGGTCCGTTGTTGGAACGGAAGTGGGTTGTAAAGTTAAATTTGGTAAAACCGATGGAGCAATAATTTTGGATTTAGGGGAATAAGTGTAATTAGTTTCATCCATAATGCGATAGCACTTTCGATTCAACCGATTTTGGCAGTGCAGGATGATATTATCAAAATCATTATCGGAGGAGAAAATGACAAATTCCACATCATCATCTGCTTCATGGTGCGCTGACCCTAAATAAAAGATTAGGTGCATGTCTAAGTTATTCCTTCCGCCCATCTCGATCAATACAAATCTAACTTTCTGGCTAACGGAAAGCAGTTGAGATACCAATTCGACATTAAGACTCTTTTGATTACTACCAATAAAAAGGTAAATTCTTTCATACTGACTTAAATCTCTACCGCGAAAGAAGCCGGGATAATTTTCATTATCAACGAATGCCCACTTCGGAGGTATGACGGTAGCCGATTCTGCGGGTTCATTTGGAACAATGGGCTGGGTATAATGCGTGCGTCGCATAACACATAAGAAAAATAAGATCAACTTTTACCTCGCTAATTTACACAAAAACGTGCATACCATAGAATTAAAAGTTTCTCACGTGTGGATAACCTGTTCGAGCATTAAACTAAACGCCATTGGTTTCGCTTGAAATAGCACTTTAGTTTGCGCCCATGTGCTTTGAAACAGTTCGGAAAGACGATAGTCTTCTAAAGACTGTGGATCATTCCAATGACTGTATGTAAAGAAGATATTTTCTTTTTCGGCATCTCGATGTAATTCCAGATGCAAACATCCCGGAAATGCTCTAATATGATGCTTTGAGGCATTAAATATGCCTAAAAAATCAGACACATGCTCCGGTTTAAATTCCATTCTTACAATGCGAAGAATCATAGCTTATTTTATGTTTATTCGTTCCCATTGAGGTTCATCGCCTGCATATTTTGCGCGATGCTCCCATAAGAGCTTGCCGTTGTGAAACAAAAACGTACCCGATAACATTGTTACATCTCCCCCTTTGTAAGTGTTTAAATAACCTTTAAAGGTTAACAAGATTCCTTTCAAAATCATTTTCGGATTAAAAAAATTAAATCCTTTTAGCTTTTTTATTCCAAAATAGTGATAAAGATTGTATTGAGGGTCTGAAATATGTAGTGCTTCGGGAAAATGATGAGCAAAGAACTTATCTCCGGTTTCTAGTGAACTTTGATGCACAAATATAATCGGAGGAAAGTGGGGATTTCTTTGCTTAAGCTCAAAGAGTTGATCCACACTATGTTGGCAATAAATACAACCCAAATGCCTTACAAAATGTAGGATCACAATTTTGTGGGAATTAATCAAATCAGCTAAATTATTAGCTGATAAATTGCTTCCGGTAATTGGTTCTTTATATTGGGCTAAATCAATGTTTGGCATTTTTTTGAGTATTTTGTATTTATGTTAAATACTTTCAGAATTTAATCATAAAACGGAATTTGTAGCTTTTTTATCACTTAAAATCTGCTAAATCATGAAATAATATTGTAAATAAGCCGATAAAAAAATAGTCATTTTATTGGTTCTAAAACCTACTCCTTTACAAAATCCTATCCGAACTTGTTCCTAAGTATCAGATTCATTATCACCGATTACAAACGCGAATCAAGGGTTGAGCTACTTGATTTTTGGCAAATGTGGACAAGTTGAGTAGTTTTAAGGTGTGAAACAGAAGTCCACCCAACTCATCCGGTATTACTTTTACATCTGCGATGACAAAAATAGCGATCTTTTTGCCGAAAGTGAGCGTTTCAGTCCGAATAATCGCCCGAAATTTACGGATGAAGAACTGATAAGTTGTTATTTATTCGCATTATCGCAAGGTTTTAGCGATTCGGTGAAGGGTGCTTATGAGTTTATTCGGGATTATTGGGGAGATTGGTTTCCAAATTTGCCGACCTATCAAGCCTTTAATCATCGGTTGAATCGTTTATCTGATTACTGGAAAGCCCTGATTGGCAGACTTTTAACGCCGGTGGTGCAAACCTTTTCCCATCAACCGGTATTAATTATAGATTCCTGTCCGATTATTCTTTGTCAAGCTTATCGCAAAAGCCGTTCTTCTTGGCTGGTTAAAGGCTACTGTGCTTCGAAGCAAAAGTATTATTACGGCGTTAAATTCCACGCCCTTGCACGGAAACAAAGCGGTTTACCGATGCCATTTTGGGTCGGATATACCGATGCCAATATGCACGATTTAAGGGCGGTGAAGCAAGATTTGATTGATTATCAAGGACTTACCGGCGCAACCATCCTCGCTGACACATCGATGCAGATTTGCAACAACAACTCGAAAAAAAGGGATGCACCTTGATAATACCAATTTCATTATTTATTAGCCATATTTAATATCGCTAATATCTTATCATAGAAATGATAACCGACAACGGAACGACAAAATTCAGGCGTACATTGATC
>Ga0209573_1002583_pt1 | contig 22530 bp, 18 predicted proteins | sample TNRBio252014_DNA_FD_185870 | JGI IMG/M metagenome (GOLD analysis project Ga0209573, IMG submission 185870) | Wastewater treatment Type I Accumulibacter community from EBPR Bioreactor in Madison, WI, USA - TNR Reactor_6/25/2014_ DNA (SPAdes)... | ecosystem: Engineered > Bioreactor > EBPR >...
CGTCTTGGCCGTGATCTTGATCGTCTCGGTGGGATAGAAAATCCGAATGATGCTGGCGTCGGACGAATAATCCCTGGACATCGCCCGCAGCAGGGTCAGCGCGGAAAACTTTCCGCTCTGGTCAATTCGCACACCGATCGCTTCACGCTTGCTGACAAGCAGTTCGATCCAGCTCCCTCGTTCCGGGATAATTCGACAGGAATGCGTCTTGCGGTCGCTGCTGGCAGACTCTTCTGCCATGACAAAGTCCACACCAGGCGACCGGTGCAACTGGCTCACAACGACTCGTTCAGCACCGTTAATGATGAACTCGCCGCCGCCAATCATGATCGGAATATCGCCGAGGTAAACTTCTTCCTCGACCGGCTGCTCCTTCACCAGCCGCAGCCACACTCGAAATGGCATTCCATAAGTCAGACGCAACTGACGGCATTCTTCAGGTGTGTATCGCGGCTTGCCGAGTTCATAGCGGATATACTCAAGGCGAAACTGCCCATCATAGCTTTCGATCGGGAACACTTCGCGCAGGATGGACTCCAGCCCCACATCCAGACGATCCCGAGATGTTCGATCAGCCTGCAGAAAACGAGCGTAGGAGGCGGTCTGAATCAGCGTCAGACCGGAAATGTCGTACTCGGAGTTGATTTTCCCGAAGCTACGTACTTCGTCCTGGTCGATGGTACGAACAGAAGGAATCGGCATGCGGAACCCTGCTCTCACTAAAGGAAACTAACACACTGAGGGCAATTCCCTCAGGCCCATCCCGGAAAAGTCGCCCCGGGACAACAATGCACTAAAACCGCGATGTAATGATCCCGCCACGGACCTGACTTGAGGTTCGGACAACGCGCGCGACGAAAGGCACCTGCCGATCAGATCGACAGCTGCCCGCTGCTTTGAGCCGAATCCGTTAAATTCAGGAACGTCAGACGCTCGCTGGACACGAAGTGCCGAGCCTTCATTCACTTAAGGATTACCACAACTGCGGAAATCCAACCCTCGCGTTTTGCCACCGCCCGGACAGCCCATTTGGCTGCCCAGGCCAGTGTCAACGAAAAGCTCTGCTACACGATCAGCAACATCAAACTACTTGATCTCGCAGGCACCGCCAGCGGCCGCAACTTCGGCCTTCAGCTTCTCTGCATCTTCCTTTGACAGACCTTCCTTGAGAGTCTTTGGCACGCCCTCAACAAGGTCCTTAGCTTCCTTCAGGCCCAGACCAGTCACAGCGCGAACGACTTTGATCACGCCGATCTTGTTCTCGCCAAACCCGGTCAGGACAACATCAAACTCGGTCTTTTCCGGAGGAGCTTCAGCAGCACCACCGCCGCCACCACCCGCCATCATCATGACAGCGCCGCCACCTGCGGGTTCGATTCCCTGTGCCTTCAGGTAATCCACCACGCGCTTGGCTTCCAGCAGGGTCAGACCCAGAATTCTGTCGCCCAGTTCTTTTGTCTTGTCGTCAAATTCAGTGGCTGCTTCCGCAGACATCGCCAGTACCTTTCTCTTTCAGTAACACGCTTTTCGTTAAGCAAAATAATCAGCAGAACAACAGACCGCTGAATCCCTACGATGGCTCTTTCTCGGACAAGGTCTTCAACTGGCCAGCAAGCTGACCACCAGGACCCTGCAGACATCCCGCCAGCTGACGCCCTGGGGCAAGCATCAGACCAGCAATCTCACCAATCGTTTCCAGACGACCGGCGCTCTTGCTGAGCGAATCCACGGCAGCCGCGTCCAGGGATTCTCCCTCGACCGCACCACCCTTGATTTGAAGCTGCGAAATCTCCTTCGCCCACTTCGCAACAGACTTCGACAACGCCACCACGTCATCACTGCCCCACAGCAGCGTGGAGGGTCCGGCCAGAACAGGATCCAAACCCGTAATGCCCTTACGTCGAAGAGCATTCGCAGCGACCGAATTCTTTACCGTCAGGGCCTGAATTCGCTCCTTGCGGAGAGCCAGACGCCAGCGATTGGCCGTGAGAGCATCCATCTTCGAACAGTCGACGACCAGAAAATCCTTTGCATCGCCAATTCGCGACTGGATATCCGAAATCACCATGTCTTTAACTTGACGACCCATCGCAGCAACTCACCGATAGCGAACAGAAAACTGCCAGCAGCCAGCCAGACTCAGTATGCCTCAAACTGCCACAACAATCGAAGGCATCATTGTCGCCGAAACCACAACCCCGCGCAGGTACACTCCCCGGGAGGTATTGGGCTTCAGACTGCGGATATAATTCAACAGCGACTCAATGTTTTCCTGAAGCTTGATGGCGTCGAACGAAATCTTGCCCACCACACAATGCAGATTGGCTCCGTTGTCGACACGGAATTCCACCTTACCAGCCTTGTATTCACGCACCGCGTTCGCCACATCCTGAGTCACAGTGCCAGCTCGAGGACTCGGCATCAACCCACGAGGACCCAGAACACGACCCAGCGGACCCACCACCCCCATCATGTCGGGCGTGGCGATGGCCACGTCAAACTCCAGCCAGCCTTCCTTCACCTTATCCGCCAGCTCCTTGCCGCCCACATGATCCGCTCCAGCAGCCTGAGCCACCTTCACATTATCACCCTGAGCAAACACAAGAATTCTCTGAGCCTTCCCAATTCCATGCGGAAGCACAATCGAGCCACGCACGATCTGGTCGGCCTGACGAGGATCCACTCCGAGGCGAATCGCAATTTCGACAGTCTGATCAAAACCAATTCGCTTGATTGCCTTTGGCAACTGCTCTTCCAGCGACTTGAGCGCCTTCACCGCTTCCGGCAGCGCCAGCACACCCAGCTCGGATGCTTTCCTGGAAAGAGTCTTCATTCGCTTCGACTGATGCGCCATCGTAAACACCCAACACAACAACAAGATTCAGAAACCACAGAAACAAACGACGCTAGTCAATAACCTCGATACCCATACTCCGAGCAGTCCCCGCAATCATCTTGCGAGCCTGATCGACCGAGGACGCATTCAGATCCTCATACTTCTGCTTTGCAATCTGCTCAAGCTGAGCCGTGGTGACGGCACCCACCCTATTCTTCAGCGGACTGCCAGACCCCTTCGCGACGCCTGCAGCCTTCTTCAGCAACACAGCCGCAGGAGGGCTCTTGAGCACAAACTCGAATGAGCGATCGTTGTAAACTGTAATCACACAGGGAATCGTTACGCCCATCATCTCGCGAGTTCGCTCATTGAACTGCGACACGAACTGGCCGATATTCACACCATGCGGACCAAGCGCAGTACCCACTGGCGGAGCTGGCGTTGCCTGTCCACCGGTTACCTGAACTTTGATTTGCGTAACAACCGCTCGCTGCTTGCCCATAACCTGTTGACCCAGCCCACACCACAACTTCTAAAGTACCGCAATGACGCCTTAAACCGATTCAACCTGCCAGTGATCCAGCTCAACCGGAGTCGACCGACCGAAAATCTCGATAAGCACAGACACCTTCCCGTTGTGCTCATCAATCCCTTCCACAGTTCCCTCAAAATTCTCGAACGTCCCTTCGCGAATCTTGACAACATCCCCGGAAGAGAACTGAATCTTGACTTTGGGAGCCGCACCGGCCTGCTGCACAGCCCGCCCCAGCATGCGATCGACCTCATGCTGCTCCATCGGCATTGGCTTGCCTGCCGCCCCGGCAAAATCCCCCACACCACCGGTGTCACGGACGAGATACCAGGTATCATCATTCAGAATCATCTGAATCATGATGTATCCGGGAAACAGCTTGCGATCCTGCTCCTTTGGTGATCCCCCTCGAGTGTCGACAACCTTTTCTGAGGGTATCACAATCTCCCCAAAACACTCCTCAAGACCTTCAAGTCGAATCTTTTTGAGCAGAGAATCCCGAATCGTACGCTCTCGATTGGTCTGCACCTTCAGGACGTACCAGAGCATCTCGCCAGGTGCAGGAGTTGCACCGACAGCCTCTTTCGCCATGAAAGCCACCTCCCAGGACCGCGAGCAAAAAGTCGCGTATCGTGAACCCTACCGGACGGAAATGCAACCAGAGACGCTCAGCGTTCTCAAACTTGCCTGACGCGGGAATCGCAGAAGTTTAGAACTCCTTGAACCGAATCACACTGAACAACCAGGTCCAGACAAGGTCAACCAGAAACAGAAATACACCAAGAAAGAGCATCATGCAGAGAACCACGATCGTTGCCTGCACGACTTCGTGCCGAGTTGGCCAGGTCACTTTCTCCAGTTCGGACTCAACCGATACAAGAAAATCCGCAAACCGGGGGATGTTCACCATCCTGAAGGCCACCCAGCAGACAAACAACCAGATCAACAGCGGCACGCCCACCTGAACGGACTTCGCGGATGACATCAGTGGCCCATTCGCCAGAGTCATACACCCGAAAGCCGCGATGACCGCTACTGCGAAAAAGGTGAACTGCCGAACCATCCGCCCCTGATTCGATTTGTAGATCCCAAACCGAAACAGTTCCGGCAGCAGTGACAATCCTGCACTCTTGCTCGACATGGATTACTCGTTCACAAACTTCAGGATTGAAGCCATCCGGCCTCATGCAACCAATTCAACAGGCAACCAAGCACGGGCGGAGGGACTTGAACCCCCAACCTGCGGATTTGGAATCCGCTGCTCTGCCAATTGAGCTACGCCCGTTTATCCCGCCTATTTCTTACGGGATTCCTTATGCATCGTGTGCCGACGCAGCTTCGGGCAGTATTTCATCAGCTCCAGCCGCTCGGTTCCGCGCGTTTCCTTGATGACACGGTAGTTCCGCTGCCCGGTCTCCGTGCATTCAAGCCAGACATACTCACGCATGGATTTACCCCTGGTCTCAAAAAGCAAAACTGCCTGCCGACACCGTCAGCAGGCAGTTGTTCCGCCTGATCGTCAGATTACTTAATCACCTTGGTCACAACGCCGGAACCAACTGTCTTTCCGCCTTCACGAATCGCAAAACGGCTCTGCTCTTCGAGGGCAATCGGCTTGCCAAGCTCCACTTCGATTCTCACGTTGTCGCCGGGCATACACATCTCAGCACCACCCAGCAGCTTCGTGGATCCGGTCACGTCCGTGGTTCGGAAGTAAAACTGCGGACGATATCCCGTGAAGAACGGAGTATGCCGGCCGCCCTCTTCCTTGCTGAGCACGTAAACTTCCGCCTCAAACTGCGTGTGAGGCTTGATGCTGTTCGCTGCAGCCAAAACCTGACCACGCTGAATGTCTTCCTTCCGGACACCTCGCAGCAGCAGCCCCACATTGTCGCCAGCAATTCCCTGATCCAGAGTCTTCTGGAACATTTCCACACCGGTAACGGTCGTCTCCTGCGTATCCCGCAGACCAATGACCTGAATCTTGTCGCCGACCTTCACAATCCCGGCTTCGATTCGACCGGTCGCCACAGTACCGCGACCTTCGATCGAAAACACATCTTCCACCGCCATCATAAACGGCTTGTCAGAAGCTCGCTTAGGCTCGGGAATATAGCTGTCCAGCGCTTCCATCAGGTTCGTGATGCACTGGCTGTATTTTTCGTCGGCCGGATTGTCCAACGCCCCACGAGCATTGCCTCGAACCAGCGGAATATCATCCCCGGGGAAGCCGTATTTTGTCAGCAGCTCGCGGACTTCCATCTCAACAAGGTCCAGCAACTCCTGATCATCGACCAGGTCACACTTGTTGAGAAACACCACCAGAGCCGGCACATCCACCTGGCGAGCCAGCAGAATGTGCTCGCGAGTCTGCGGCATCGGGCCATCGGCCGCAGAGACCACCAGGATCGCCCCGTCCATCTGGGCCGCGCCAGTGATCATGTTCTTGATGTAGTCCGCATGTCCCGGACAGTCGATGTGTGCGTAGTGGCGATTCGGAGTTTCGTATTCAACGTGGCTCGCCGCAATCGTTACCGTCTTGGTGGCGTCGCGAACCGTACCACCCTTTGCGATGTCAGAATACGCCTTGACTGTTGCAAGCCCCTTGGCTGCCTGAACAGCCAGAATCGCTGCTGTCGTGGTCGTTTTTCCATGGTCAATGTGACCAATCGTACCCACATTCACGTGCGGCTTCGTTCGCTCAAACGTACCCTTTGCCATTACCCCAACTCCAGATCAAACTGCGCCAGGACACACAAACGAAGCCCGGCAAATCAACACGAACAACACCAACATGGCGCCTCACCGTGAGACACCCGGCACATACTCAACAACCTCTGTGCAGAAAAGCTGCTGATGGGACTTGAACCCATGACCCCGTCCTTACCAAGGACGTACTCTACCAACTGAGCTACAGCAGCAATCTCCGCGATCAAGCTGTCCCCAGAACGCAAAGAGCGGGCGATGGGAATCGAACCCACACGGCCAGCTTGGAAGGCTGGAATTCTACCATTGAACTACGCCCGCGTTGCTGGAACACCTGGACAGCCCCAACAGCACTTTTCGCAACACACTTTACCCGACGGCCGATGATGCGAAAACTGGGGGAAACAGGATTCGAACCTGTGAAGGCTAACGCCACCAGATTTACAGTCTGGCCCTTTTGGCCGCTTAGGTATTCCCCCTTGTTTACTCTTCAAACACGAACACTCTCTGAAAGCCAGCACCTGCGACTGCACAGCACCATGAGAGGTCCAGGCTCGAAGGTTCGCGGAAGCTAGCGGAGGGACTTGAACCCACAACCACCGGTTTACAAAACCGGAGCTCTGCCAATTGAGCTACACTAGCGCGGACCGGATGCGGCGGCGAGTCGCGGAGTATAGCAATCCGATTCTGCCAGGCAAGGCAGATCACGGAAAGCTCCCAACAACGAGTCAACTCACCATTTCGCTGACAAACCACCATCCCCACAGGACGGGAGGATGACGAGCGTCATGCTACCGAACAGATCGATCCCCATCTAGTCGGCCACTGGATTCATGGACTTCAGACGGAATTTCAGAACCCGGGAATCTCAAAAGATCGACGTTCTGCAATCCTTCTCAGCTTCTCCAGAGTTCGGACTTCAATCTGACGAATCCGCTCCTTGGTCACCCCCAGCCGGGTGCCAACCTGTTCCAGCGTCTCCGGCTCGGCCCCTTCGTCCAGACCAAACCGACACGCAATCACCCTCTGCTCACGCCCGTCCAGTTCCTGCATCAACTCTCGAATCACATTTCGCTGAGTACGATTCATCTGTTCATCAATATAGAGTGATCCTCGGTGCTCGGAAGATTGAGCAAACACTTCGTCCTGCCCCGTTCGAAATCGATCCAGTCGCTGATGTTCGGCGGGCACTGAACGTGCAAAATTCTTCAGAATGGCCCAGGAGGCATAGGTTGAGAACTTATTGCCTCGAGCATAGTCAAACTTCTCTACCGCACGGATCAGCGAAATATTTCCATCGCTGACTAGCTCGAAAAAACCATTGGCCGCTTTCAGATGCCGCTTGGCGATCGAGACCACCAGCCGCAGATTGGAACGAATCAGCAGATTCTTGATTTGATTGATGTCGGTCAGCAACCGCTCCAGCTTGGCCACAATCCGCGCGGATGGCTTGCTGACATCCAGTTGCCCGCGAAGCTCCGAATAGCGAAACTTCTGAAAGTTCATCCGGCGAAAATAATATTGCTCCTGCTCTTTGTTCAGCAGCGGCACACGATACAGCTCGACAAGGTACGCTGGCAGACCCGACGGAACCCGAGCACCTGACCCCGGCTCCGAAACGACTGGCCCCGGTCCGCAGATTTCTTCCTCAGCGCCTGGCCGATGAAACTCCGCACTGTCGATGTAGTCGACGTTTTCAGCCATAATTCGACGAACTCGGGCTGACAGCAGGGCCGCATGCACTGCCGTTCGACTAATGCCGAACAGGTAGGACAGACAGGGAACACTTGTTCCGTTCTGCCAGCGCACCAGCATGGCCTCATTGCGATCATCGTTGTTTTCCCAGTGCATTGGTAACGGATCACCGCACGGAACCTGCTGGATCGTCGCTCGACGAGACTCCGCGCTGACCTGGGAACTGCCTCGCGAAATCATCTGCTCGCGAACGATTGAGTTTTTATTGGCACTGACCACGCTTGATCTCCTCATCACAAAATCACCATGGGGCGGTGACGGTGCTGCACCGAACACTGGCTGACAAGACGCAAATGACGCGCCGCTGCCCCATTGGCAGCACAACTGTCAAGCGGATTCTCAGGACAAACCCGAGACCTGCTCTGGAACACCGCAGTGATCCGCCATGATTGCCGGTTTCTTCCACAAACTGCGATCGACTGCCGATCCGCAAAACAATTCAGACTCGAGAAAACCCCTCAGAAATGCTTTCCCTGAGCCTTCAGGCGGTCCAGCTTCCCTGGGCCTCTGTGAAACGCGAGTCGTTCTTGTAATTACGTAAAGCAGAGACGCAGAGATTACAAAAATGTTCGGCGTTGCAAAAAAACCTCAAGCTCCGGACAAAAACCCACCACCTCCATTCAATGACATCACTGTGATTCAAAAAATCATTGTGATGACAGCAAAACAGCAACACGGAACCTGACGCCAGTTTGATCAATGTGTTTCAATTTCGCTGTCGATCGCGGTCACCGTCGGTCACTGCAGAAATTGGGCAATTCTTTCTGAAAGCATTTTCAGGTAAGAACTTAGGAACGAAAGACGGGTTTGGGTACAAAACTCGCCCGATGAGCCGGGCGCGTAATGAGCGGGTGCAGACTATTGCATGATGCCGCACCTTGATGCCGACCGACGATTTCTGGGCGTTCTTTTTCGCGAGAGACAAGTCGCAAACGATTCACGGTGCCGTTGCTGCATTCCCGCAGTTGAAAGTGATTGTCTTCGCGAAGACACTGTTCGGTGATTCCCACATTGTCCCTGAGGACAGACCATGGGTACCAATTCCATCTTTCTTGCTGTTGGAGCCCTCGTTTGGCTGTTTGGAATTGCCATGGTCCTATGGCATGTCCGGCAGAGGCGTGTGGCACTGAATGATGTGTCGCTGGTCCCGGCAGATCTGAAGTTCAGCGAGCAGCAATATCGACGACGCCTGCAGACCTCAGCACTGACGATCACGCTGGGAGCGCTGATCGCCATGTGCGATTATCTGCCTCAGTTCCGCACATCGCCCGGATTTGCGGCCGGGTACGTGGCCACACTGCTGCTGCTGTCAATGTGGCTGGTGCTGCTGGCTCTGGGGGATGCCATCGCCAGTCGCGTGCATATGAGTCAGAGTCTGCGACGAAATCGGCAGACACGCGAAGCACTGCAACGGGCAATTGACGATCTTCGCCAGGAGCAGGCCCGAACGCTGCAGATGCATCCGGATCAGCCAGCCCCACAATCAATCAACTCCGTCACGCTGCAGTCAAAGGATCCCAGGTGATCCCGGGAACCGGAACTCGCGCGGCGAGTCGCGTACTTCAACGCGGTTCTGCCTTTTTCCGTGCCAGTTCGCTCTCCAGTGACAGCTTGAGATTTCGAACCTGTTCCACATTGACTTCATTGGCATGTTGCTGAATGAAAAAGTCAGCATCTTCAATTGCGTCAGCCGTTCTCCCGGTCCGAGCCCGCATCTCAAGTCGCTTCGCCCGATATTCCAGGTTGTCCGGAGCCAGCATGACCAGAGTCTCCAGGTAACGCAGTACGGCGGCGTCCAGCCTCTCCGTCTCAGCACGGCGAAGCAGATTCATCGTCATGCGTTCCACGATCCTGACAGGGGAAGTCGCCTCACGAAATCGAGGCTCATCCGGAAAACCGGCCAGCGCGATGATCTGAGAAACCTCCTGTTCCGACAGTCGCCTGCCTCGTTCAAACGGATCGATGGTGACAGCAGCCTGACCAGGCTCGGTCGATTCAAATCGAACCACGAAATGCCCTGGAAGCCCGACTCCAACCACATTCAGTCCAATTCTTCTGGCAATTTCCATATACAGAACTGACAGAGTGATGGGCAGGCCCTCGCGATCATCGATGACTTCATTCAGGTAGCTGTTGGACTGCGCGTCATACTCAAATCGACTTCCCCGAACTCCCAGATTCTCAAACAGATACTGATCCAGTCGACTGAGCTTCTCGACCTCAGAGATTTCATCCGGCAACGCTCCCTGCAGTTCGGCAGCCATTTCTTCGATGCGCAGAAGATACGATTCCACATCGACGTCAGGATTGTCAATCTGTGCCAGCAGCAGTGATGCCCGCATCAGATCCACGGCCTGTCTGTCGGTCGAAGCAGGGGCAGGTCCGTTGTCGTCCTTGTCCTTCTCCGGTTTGTCCGCTGTGACCTGTTCGAAACCCGGGAGCTGCAGCACTTCCGCCAGTCGGCGCCGCACACGGGACTCGTGCACATCCTTTGACAGCTGACGCAGCTGAGCAGCTCTCTGTTCCAGCTGTCGGGCTTCGCGTTCCAGTTCCGGGCTCAGCGATGTGCCCAGCGGAATCAGCTGCTCGACGACGTTCTGGTCGGCCGGGGCAGTCCTCGCGATGGACGCAATCAGTGATTCCATCAGACGGCGTGACGAATCGTCCAGTGGCTGTGGTATCAGATCCGTACCCACCGAGAATTGTCGGAACTCCGCATGTGTTCCCCGGAACGCTGCCAGACCAATCTGTCCGTCAACCGATTCTGACACCAACTCGCTGTCAAAGGATTCCACGACCCGGGTGCCGTTGACGAAACATTCAAAGTGATCTTTGTGAATTCGCACTGTCAGCGTGTTCCAGTCCCCTGGTCGATATGCAGGATGCGGTTCGTTGTGAAGGATCGTCCAGGCCCCCACATCCGGACCATTGAATCGAGTCAGCCGGAGCTGCCCGTTGCTGGGATAAAATCCATAGTGACGATCCTGTCCATCCGCATGGAACACCAGACCGGCCGCTCCCTGTTCATCATCCAGACGAACAGTTACGGAAATCTCGCAGGGCACGTGCGGAAGCCGGCGTTGTCGAAGGCACAGGGTTCGCCCTCCAAACGACGTGCCCGTTCCGGCCACATTGATCCTTCCGGCTCGTTGCGTCCAGTTCGCGCCAAACACTATCGACCATTGACGCGGATCCATCACCCCAATGGTTTTCCAGCGTTCAATGGGGATCGGATTCGGGTGGTCTCGAAGCTCCCGCAGGTGCTTGACGGGAATGGCAAATCCCACGTCATCCACAGCGGTCGATTTCATCGTGACCACACCGACAACATGGCCATGACGATCCAGCACTGGTCCACCACTGTTGCCTGGTTCAATCGGCATCGCCAGTTGCAGCATTCGAACGCCATCCATTTCCAGATGGCCCGAGACCAGACCTCGAGCCATCTGATACTGACTGCCCTGAGGATGCCCCATCGCCATGACTTCACGCCCCTGAGCTGTCTCTTCATCGTCAGAGATCGACAGTGGAATCAACCCGCTGCTTTCAACTCGGACAATGGCCAGATCCAGCTGGTGAGACGATGCATACACTTCCAGTACGCGAGGTTTTGTTCCGTCCGGAAGTTCGACCGTCATTTCGCGTCCGTCTCCGATGACGTGCCGAGCAGTGGCGATCAGCCCCTGCTCGTCGATCACGAAACCAGCCCCCTGCCCCAGTTCGCGCCCGATGCGATCGGTGGACTTCACCACGACCAGCGAAGGTCGGGCCAGTGTGGACAGTGCCTCAAGCGTCAGGTCCATCGGCGCGGATTCCGGTGGCACTCCGTCCGATCCCGAACCCTGTACCCGAACGCCATGCATTCCCAACAGTAACAGCAGAATGGCAGGCCGCAGTCTGCCACACGCCGTCCGAACACCGCTCTTCCGTACGTGACACATCGGAACCATTTCCTTCTTCAGTTCACCAATCGCCCACGGATGGAATAACGGCAGAGACCGTATTCAGGAGGAGGATCGTCCGGGCTGATCAGCCTCCTCGGGTCCTCGGATCTGAAAGTCGTCCACTCCCACCGCATCAGCATAACAATGAACCAGACTCCACTTCGAACGATCCCCACTCAGACACTCAGGATTGATGAGCACATTATTCAAACTCGATGCACGCGTCTCACGATGTCCCCGAAGATCGCAGGAAGCACACCGGACGTGCGAAAAGCAGCCCAAAACATTACAACTCGCATTCCATGCCCGAACGCGACGTTGTCGCTGGCGAGAACGTGATTGATCTTGAACCGTAATTGCCGGGACAAATGATGTCTGGCTCAATGGGTCTGCCAGCAGCGCAGCGAATTGCTAATCTGGTACGCGGAGCCATCATCCGGCACCACAAACGCAGTGGAACCGTTCTGTTCAGTGATACGACGCTGCGCGACGGGGAACAGATGCCCGGCGCGACACTGGAGCCGGAAGAAAAGGTCCGCATCGCTCTGGCGCTTCAGGAGGCCGGAGTCCATTCGCTGGATGCAGGGTTTCCGGCCAGTTCAGAGGCCGATACCACGGCCATCCGCCTGATGACAAAGGTCATCACGCGGCCTGTGCTGACGGCACTGTGTCGTACCGTAACGACCGATGTGGACGCAGCCGGATTCGCCCTTGAAGGACACCCGCTGCACAAAAAAGGTGTCAGCCTGTTCTGTGGGACAAGCCCCATTCACCGTCAGCACAAACTGAATCGCAGCCGCAGCGAAATCCTCACCATCATCACAGATTCCGTCGTGTATGCGGCCGAGCGATTTCGGATCGTGGCCTTCAGTCCGGAAGATGCCAGCCGCACGGAACGAGATTACCTGTGCGAATGTTATCGCGAAGCCATCGATGCGGGAGCAACCACGGTTGGCTTCCCGGACACAGTTGGTCTGCTGACACCGGAAAAAACGCGGGACTTCATCCGAGCGATTCAGGACGGTGTGCCGAATCTGGATCGAGCCCTGCTGGCCGTACATTTTCATAATGATCTGGGACTGGCAGTGGCCAACACCCTGGCCGCCATTCAGGAAGGTGCGAACGTGGTCCAGTGCACCGTGAATGGCATTGGCGAGCGTGCGGGCAATGCGTCTCTTGAAGAAGTCGTCATGGCCCTGGCTCTGCATCCGGATCAGTACCATCGCACGTTCCGCCTGGACACCACGAAACTGGCCCCTCTGTGCCGTCTGGTGGCTCAGTTAACCGGGGTGTCCATCTCGCGAATGAAGCCGATCGGCGGTGCCAACATCTTCGCGACAGAAGCCGGAATCCATCAGGACGGATTGCTGAAGAATCCAGATACCTATCTGCCATTTCGCCCGGAGAAGGTCGGCGGGGGCGACATTCACCTGGTGCTGGGTCGTCACAGCGGCCGCCGCGCTGTAGCGCACCGTCTGCAGGAACTGAGCATTCCCGCAACTGAAACTGATGTGGCTGCCATCATGGAATTGATCAAGCAGCAGCCGAAGGGAGTTGTGATTGACGATCAGGTGCTGCACACTCTGGCTGACCAAGTGATGGCACGACCCTGATCCGGCACAGCATGTCTCTTCGCATAACCAACCTGCGGCTTCCCGTCGAATTTCCCGAGCATGAACTCCGGAACGAAGTCGCTCGCCGTCTGCATGTTCCGGCAGCCGATCTGCCATCATTGAAAATCCTGCGTCGAAGCATCGACGCCCGCAATCGGCAGCGTCTTGAATTTGTCTACTCGCTGGAACTGCCCATGCCGGAATCGGACGCAACACGCTTTCGCGTGGGAGATGGGATTCAGGTCGAATCGTGGACTCCACCGAAATTTGAAGATCCGATCGAAGGCGACGAACCACTGCCCGATCGACCAGTGGTTGTGGGCTCCGGTCCGGCGGGCCTGCTGGCCGGATACTACCTGGCATTGCGAGGCTATCGCCCCCTGATCCTGGAACGAGGTCAGGCGGTCCGCGAACGAGTCCCTGCCATCCGCGCGTTTGACTCGGGCGGTCCTCACGACAGTGAAAATAACTACCTGTTTGGTGAAGGCGGAGCCGGCTGTTTCAGTGACGGCAAGCTCACCTGCCGGATTACCGGACCCGATGTCGACTGGGTGCTGCAGAGCTTTGTCGAATGCGGCGGGCGACCTTCGCTGGTCTATGAACACCGACCGCATCTGGGCAGCAACAAACTGCCGATGATCTGTCGCAACTACCGCCGAAAGATTGAAGCTCTGGGGGGCGAATACCGTTTCGGCTGTCGGCTCGAAGGTCTGCAGATTCAGGACGGCCAACTTACAGGACTGCAGACTTCGTCCGGCTTCATTGCGACAACCCTCTGCGTGCTGGCAATCGGCCACAGTGCACGAGATACATATGAAAATCTCCTCAGTGAAGGTTTGCCGATCCGGCAGAAAGCCTTTCAACTGGGACTCCGCATCGAAATGCCTCAGGAGATTGTGAATCGTCGCAAGTACGGACGAGACGAGTATCTGAATCTTCTGGGAGCGGCCGATTATTCGCTGGTGGCAAAAGGTCACCGCGACCTGTTCACCTTCTGCATGTGCGCGGGCGGGATTGTGATTCCCAGCATCTCTGAACCGAATATGTACTGCTCCAACGGGATGAGCAACTCAAGGCACGACACGCCGTTCGCCAACAGCGGTCTGGTGGTGACGCTTGAGCCCCACGAGTTCGGCAGTGAGCATCCGCTGGCTGGTGTTTACGTTCAGCGAAAGTATGAAGCGATCGCCTTCGAACTGACCGGGCGAGATTATCGGGCCCCTGTGCAGCGAGCGAAGGATTTCCTTGCCGATCGAACGCCGGCACCGGACGAACAGTTGCCGTCATCCTATGAACGCGGAACTCGTGCTCGCAATCTGTCGGCCGTTCTTCCCGGACCGATCCTGGCAGCCATGCGAAACGGCCTTCCCATCATGGACCGACAATGGAAAGGTCAGTTTCTGAAGGATGCGGTGCTCGTCGGGCCCGAAATGCGAGGCAGCTCGCCCGTGCGGATTGAACGTGATCCGGGGACGTTTGAAACTCCAGGAATGACCGGCGTCTACCCAATCGGCGAAGGCGCTGGCTATGCGGGGGGCATCGTCACGGCCGCTGTCGACGGTTTGCGAGCCGCCCGCAAAATCGTGGCGCGATACCGAACTCCCGACTGAGATCTCGCGACTTTTCAGAGCACTCAGCACGATTGCAGCCAGAACAGGCGTCACCCGACTCTGATTTCGAGGCCATATTCGGTCAGCATTCCGGAGAGTTGGTACACATCCACCGGGTTGGACAAATCAGTTGCCGCCCGATGCCCCACCACCAGCACCACCACCACCACCACCGCCTCCTGAAGCAGACCCGATTCGCGGAGACGGCGTCGTTGTTGTGTAACGCTCGTTGATCTGCTGAACCTCGGCGGCCGGTCGGCCGACCTGCTGACATTCCCGCACGCAAACTGACACGCTCCCCACATTCCCGCCGATCCCGGACATTACGGAATTCACGGCGTCGGTTCTCATCGCATCCAGAGCTGTGTCGTACGTGGATTGAATGTAGACCGCTCGGCGATCCACAGGAACCACATGCAGAATGTATTCGAGGTGCAGTTCACCGGCTCGGGTCAGCTGCTGTGTTTCTTCATGAAAGTGGCGATTGTAAAGAGTCGTCTCTTCCTGCCACCCCAGCGCCACCTGAGTCTCCATCATCGACCGCACGGCATCGCGGTCCTGACAGACATACGGCAGCGGCCAGTAATGCTCCGCGTAGTACGTGTGAGAAAACTGCTGGGGTTCCTGATTCGATCGTGGCTGCGGTGGCCAGATCTTTCCCTTTTTGTATTGCTGACGAACTCCCGGAGGCAGCATAGCCTTTTCAGCCCACCAGGCATCCGAACCAGGTTCATGACAACTGGTCTTATCGCGGTGGCCAAACCATTGAGGTCCTGTAGTACATCCCTGCAGGATTCCGGTCAGCACGAGCGTCAGGGGAAGAACAATCTTCTTCATGGCGATATCCGGTCGTCTGAAGCCGTCACACAATCGCGCTGACCTCCCAGTCAGCCACTCGTCTTCGTCCGGCAGAATCTGCCGACAAATCAAGCCGGCGCAGGACATTAAGCACGAGTCCGCTATCAGTTTCGACGGATCCGACATCCGGTTTCAGTCAATCATTCGGCTATGACGACTTCCTGTCTCGTTGACCCGGAGAATCCGAAAACTCCTGCTCAAACTGCCCAAACCACCGAATAACCCTGCAGCTTATGAACGCGTCAGGCCAGGACGGAGGAAATGGGTTCGCCGTCGCAGATGCGATACGGTCGACCATCGAGATCGTGAATCTCAGTCGCCGGGTTCAGACCGCAGGCCTGACAGATCGTCGCCAGGTAATCTCCTGGCGTGACAGGATTGTCGGCCACATACGCGGCCTGCGAATCACTGGCTCCGTAAATGGAACCACCCTGAATCCCACCGCCTGCCAGAACCGCAGAATAGCACCACGGCCAGTGGTCACGCCCATTGTTGCCGTTGATACGCGGCGTACGTCCAAACTCGCCTGCACACGCGACCAGGGTGTCGTCGATCAATCCACGTTCTGACAGATCTTCGAGCAGCGCCGAGAACGCCTGATCGAATGCGGGAAGGCAATAACCTGCTTTCAGCATGCCATAGCCCGTCAGACCATGCTCAAGGTCATTCAATCCGCCATGAGCATCCCAGACGTTGTAGACCTTGGCGGCCGGAGTGATAAACATCCAGTTAACCGTGACAAGTCGCACTCCGGCTTCCACCATGCGTCGCGCCGTCAGGAAACTCTCACCATATTCGTTGCGACCGTAGCGATCTCGAGTCGCGGCGGATTCCAATTCCAGATTCAGCGCCTCGCGCACGGTGGGTGAATGCAGCAGTCGCCACGCGGTGTCGTATACGCGATCAAACGATCGACTTGTGGGTGAATTCTGCATGGCCCGATCTTCGGCTTCCAGCAGGCTTCGCAGTCCATGTCGCGATTTCAGACGAGCCGCAGAAATATCATGAGGCAATTCAAGTGGAATGGCTGGCGGATCGCTTCGCGGACCCACCTGAACATGATTAAACACCGTGCCCAGTTCGACCGGGTCATGCGCTGAGCCCAGGAATCCGGCATGCGTTCCCGCATAGTACAAACCATCGTGAGCCACCGGGCGTGGAACGGTGAAGCTGGCAGGCAATTCTGATGGCCGGCCCAGATACGAAAACATCGAACCCAGCGCCGGAAAGTCACTTCTCGTGCGTCCATTGGCAGGAAACGTTCGAGGCGGCACCATCGCGCGACCCGTCAGCGCGTGGTAAACCGAAACGCCGTGATCGGTCGCTGAATGCGTCAGCGATCGAATGACCGACAGCTGATGCGCATGCCTCGCCAGTTGTGGCAACTGGTCGCCCAGCATCAGACCTGGCACCGTGGTGCTGATGGGCTGAAACGGGCTGCGAACTCCTTCCGGAGCATTTGGCTTCAGATCCCACATGTCCTGCTGAGGCTGTCCGCCCCACATAAACAGAAAGATGCAGGAACGAGCGGACTTCTTCGATGACTCTGCCTGTTGCTCTTTTGCCAGCAGCGCAGGCAGTGACAGAAGTCCTCCGGCCGCAGCTCCCAGTTGCAGCATGGCATCACGACGATACATCACGACCACCTCCGGGAGTTCATCAGACAGCAGCACACCGCCAATGGATCGCTACTGTCAAGCAAAGCCTTCCAGCCGACCAAACCGACATCGCCAACCCACACCACTCTATCGTCAGCACACCAGGTCGTCAGCCTGAATCTGTTACATCGGCGCGACAACAGGTTCAGAAAAATCCGTATCCGGGTTCTCCAGATTCAGTTGGCGAATCCACACATTTCGATATCGCACGTCGTGTCCTTCGCACTGCAGCTTGATGCCACCCGGAGTATCGGTAATCCCGAGGCCTCCATCGTTGCCGCCGTCAATTCCGGAATTCGGTCCGCCCCACACCTTGTTGATCTCAAAATTCGAATGGGCCTTCCTGCCATTGAAATACAGCGTGACGCGAGCCTTCTCCGTTCGCTTGCCGTCCTGAAAACGGGCCGCGCGGAACACGATGTCGTAGGCGTTCCATTTTCCCAGTCCGTTGTAAAGTTCGTAGGGAGATTCGCTTTCGTTGATAACGGCAGCCATGCCATGAGTTGTTCGGTCACCGTCGAGTACCTGAATTTCATGGCGATTCTGCAGATAAACGCCACTGTTGCCACCCGGATTCATAATCAGAAACTCGACGTGCAGCCGGAAGTCCCGGAATTCCTTCTTCGTCACAATGTCGGCTGCTCCGAATCGCCCACCAGCGGCAGCAGGATCATCCGTCTGAATGGCCATCCCCCCATCGACGGGATCAGGCACGACTTTCCATTTGATGGGCAGTGACGACTTGAAGCCTGGTCCTTTCCAGTACGTCCACTTCTCATCCAGCATTTCGCGGGACCCATCCAGCAGCAGTTCCGCTCCTTCCACCGGCTTCGCGCCAACGCCGATATCGGCCTGGGCAGAATTCCACAGGGCAAGCACTGACAAAACGCCGCTGGAGACTCTGAAGAACGACATGGGAAACTCCCGGAAGGCAGCGACTGGTGGGATGATTGGGCGACGCGAGGACGACGATAACAGAGGTTGTCAAGCACTGACAACTCAGCGCAGGTCGGGATCGATGCGTCAGACAGGGGTTGTTTGTCATTCCCGCGCAGGCGGGAATCCAGATCACGGAACTGGATTCCCGCCTGCGCGGGAATGACGCAACACAAAAACCAGGTTGTCGCAGAACACCTGACCACTCGCCGGGCTCACATCACTTCCGCGACCTGAATCCCCAGCAGCGACAGCCCCGTCTTAATCGCGCGAGCCATCAGGTCACACAGCACGAGGCGGCTGATGCGAAGTTCGTCCGTTTCTGCATCCTGCACCGAACAACGATCATAGAAGCGACTGAATGCATCGGCCGTTTCGTACAGCCAGGTGGTCAACAGATGCGGGCGGTATTCGGTCAGAACACTTTCCACGGCATAGCCGAACATCAGCAGCTGCAGCGCCAGTTGTCGTTCTTCCGGCCCGGTCAGCAGAACAGCCGCCTGCCGATCCGCAAGACTCGCGCGATCCACATTCAACTTTCTGAAGATGCCGCAGATCCGAGCGTAGGCGTACTGCATGTAGGCAGCCGTATCGCCGGTTGTCGCCAGCATCTTGTCCCAGTCAAAAATGTAGTCGCTGTCTCGATTGTGATGCAGGTCTGCGTACTTGATCCCGCCCAGACCAACAATCTCGGCCACCGCCGCGCGCTGCTCATCATTCAGCATGGGCGATTCGCGACGATCGTCATTTTCGTCAACGATCTTCCGAGCTCTCGTGATGGCCTCGTCCAGCAGACTCTCCAATCCCACAGTGTCGCCCGAACGCGTCTTGTACGGTTTCCCGTCTCGCCCCATGACTGTGCCGAACGCAACATGCCGCAGCTTCAGATCCTGAATGCCCCAAAGCGCGACGGTGGCGAATAACTGCTGGAAATGTTCCGACTGACGATTGTCGACCACATATAGCACCTCATTGGCCTTCAGCGTTTCCCGACGATACTGAATGGTCGCCAGATCGGTGGTCGCATAGGTGTAGGCTCCGTCAGTCTTCTGCACGATAAAGGGAGCGGCATTGCCTTCGATGAAGACACACATCGCTCCTTCACTGCTGCGCGCAAGGTTTCGGCCAGAGAGTTCTTCCACGACGCCGGGCAGCATCGGGTTGTAATAACTCTCGCCCAGCGTCAGATCGAAATGAATGTCCAATCGTTCGTAAATGCGATTCAGAGCCGCCAGACAGGCAGGCAGAAACTCGTGCCACAGACGATTGTTCTCCGGATCTCCGCCATGCAGTTTCGCCGTCTCGTCCCGAGCCTTGCGCGACATGTCCGGATGGGCGTTCGAATCCGCCAGCAGATCCGCGTTCTGCTGAACACCATCGACGGTCTTCCGGGCACTGTCCAATGCTTCTTCGGCAGCCGCCAGTTGCTTCTTCAGCGCCCCCAGTTGCTTTGCAGCTTTGGCATCCGTGGCGGCAACGACTTCCTGAGCAGCCAGTTCCTGCTTTTTGTTGATAACCGCCTGTTCGATGGCGGGAAGTTTTGCAACGGTGGTCTGATACTCCGACAACTGATTGACCAGCTTGTAAAGGCGAGCCAGTTCGCCCACGGCATCACGCCGAAACGCCTCATCGTCTCGGAAATGCCGATAGCCGAAGATGATCATTCCAAACTGAGTACCCCAGTCACCGATGTGATTGTCGCTGGTGACCTGATGACCTGCGAAGCGCAGAGTTCTCACGATCGCATCACCAATCACGGTACTCCGCAGGTGCCCCACATGCATGGGCTTGGCCACATTGGGTGAGGAGAAATCAACGACCACATGACGCGGATGCGCTATGGCCCTGAATCCCAGTCGATCATCACCCGCGATGCCGGAGATCAGCCCGGCCAGATAGTCTGTCTTCAGACGCAGGTTGATGAATCCCGGCCCGGCAATCTCCGGTGGTTCGCACAGGTCGCTGATCTCCAGTCGACGAATCACATCCTCAGCGATCTCCCGCGGAGGTCTCTTCAGCTGCTTTGACAGCGGCATCGCGAAATTGGCCTGGAAATCGCCAAACTTCGAATCCTGAGCGGGACGAATCATGTCCAGCAACGGCGCGACATCCGGCACCAGTGAAGCGAGCGGAGCAGCAAATCGTTCTCGGATCAAAGTCAGCAGATTCATAAGGCGCAGGATCTTAGTCGGATATCAGAAGAGTCAACGTCCCAGGCATGCAGTCGTGCACGCAACATAGACCAAACCGTTACCTGCTGCACTCAGAACTGCCCCGTCTGCCAAACTTGGTTCTGACGGTCCTTGCGGTCCCCGATGCCCCTGAAGATTCCCTGGCGGAAATAAGACTCACCGTGCCCCTAAAAGTGTGCTGATCCGACAACACTCGCTACCCTGCACGGACTTCAGTAGTCTGGAGGTCCGTCCTGATACCGCAGTTTTCGTAAGCGGCAAGGCGCTAGCCGCCGGTGCTGTTGGCGAACTACCCGCGGCTAGCGCCCTGCGGCTCACAAACGTTGTGGCAACCAGACAAACTCCCAGAGATCCACAAGGTCGACGTTATCGAATTGCCGGACAGTTGTATGAGTATTTCGCCGTCTCCCAAGTTCTTTCCCCTGATTTGCGTTCCGGATCAGAATCCGGGCAGGCACAGATGAACCCTGGCATCGCTCATTCCGGATCTGCCGTCCGACATCGCCGTTTTCGCCGTGTCATTCGCGCTGGGCTGTTTGCGGCAACTCTGATCGGCGCCATTTGGGGACTGGGTGGTTTCAGCGCCCTGTTCCATCGATCCATTGCTGCGGCTTTCACCGTTCGAAACTACGAGAAGGCCGAACGTCTGATCGAGCTGACTCGTCAATTCCGATGCCAGACATCAGAAACGACATTCTGGGAAGCTCGCCTGCGTCGGAAACAACTGCAGGTTTCGAAAGTTCCGGACCTGCTGGTGGCTGCTCGAGACGCAGGATACGACCCCGAACGGATCCGCCTCGAATACCTGCTGCTGGAAGCGCAGACCGGCCGCATCAAAGAGGTGGCCAATGAACTGAATTCGCTGCTGCGCCAGTCCAGCGAGGATGGTGCCGAGATCTGTGAGGCATACGTCAACGGCGCGATGATGGTGGGTGCCACCGACATTGCCATGACGATCCTTCCGGTTTGGCGCACTGAGTTTCCTCAGAATCCACAGCCACATTATGCCCTGGCTCGAATTCTGGAATACCAGCAGGACATTCCCGGTGCGTTGTCTCAGCTTAAGCAGGCTGTCGACAAGAGCCCGAACCACTGGCCATCCCGCTATGCGCGTGGCCGCATACTGTTTGGAGAGAATCGCTTCGAAGAAGCTCTGACTGATCTGCAGCATGCCTCAGCCATGCAAGAAAATGCGGCTCCGTTGTATCAGCAGGCTCGATGCCTGCGATCACTCAGCCAGCTGGACGAGGCCCATCGAATCCTGAGCGAACTTCTGCAGCGAGATGAAGAAGCCATTCGCACCAGTTTTGACGCGGTCGGCGAACCCATGCATGGGCGCCCATTGGAATATGAACTGGGCTCACTGGAAGCCGCCATGGGAAATCATGAATCCGCACGACGCTGGCTGGAGATCGTCCTCGCAGAAGATCCCAATCATCTTGACGCGCGGTATGCCCGGGCCTTGTCGCTGCGGGAGCTGGGAAAATCGGATGAAGCCGAAGCGGAACTGGCTGAGGTCCAGAAAATTCGCACGCTGCTGCAGGAGATCGATCGACTGGTGGATGAAATCAACCGATCTCCTGACGAACCTCATCTGGAAGCTCGCTGCCGCGTGGGTGAACTGTTCATGAAGTACGAAAACGCTCGACATGGAGAGTTCTGGGTACAGGAAGCGCTGAACCGGGATCCGAACTACAAACCCGCACACGCCCTGCTGGCCGACTATTATGCGAAGCTGGCAGTTAAGGAACCCGGCTACAGCAAGCTGGCCGAAGAACACAGGAAGGCTGCTCAGCCAGCTGAACCGGGGGTCGGACCGTGAATCGGAAAATGAAATTCTCGGGCCCGGCGATGTTGGCGGGCATGATTCTGATGAGCGGCTGTGATGGC
>Ga0209573_1002584_pt1 | contig 22525 bp, 23 predicted proteins | sample TNRBio252014_DNA_FD_185870 | JGI IMG/M metagenome (GOLD analysis project Ga0209573, IMG submission 185870) | Wastewater treatment Type I Accumulibacter community from EBPR Bioreactor in Madison, WI, USA - TNR Reactor_6/25/2014_ DNA (SPAdes)... | ecosystem: Engineered > Bioreactor > EBPR >...
AGAAAGGAACCAACTGGACAGGTTTGCGAAACCTGCTGCAGATAACCATCCGCAGACAGGTACATAGTACTATTATTTTTATCAGTATTTTTTCATTCCTGGTGATTGGTGCTGCTACCATTTCTTTTTTTATAAACAGGTATAAGCAAAATAACAGCGATAAACTGAGCCGCACCATGAAGATCATGGTGAATGAAATGGAGAAAGAGATGGCTGATCACAATACGTTTGATGATGTGATCAAGATATATGATTCTGTTTCCAATACAGGATTGCAGGGACTTGTTGACGAAGTATCTGAGATACACGGGGTAGATGTGAATGTGTATGACCTTGCTGGTAACCTCCAGGTATCTTCTGAGGCAAATGTTTACACCAAGGGAGTTTTAAGTAAAAAGATTGACCCGGTAGCTTATTACTACATGGACAGGTTGCGCAAAGTACAACATCTGCAAAAAGAAAAAGTAGGCAACTTCTCTTATTACAGTATGTATAGCCCGGTTCGTGATGCTGACGGACAGGCATATGCTTATATCAATATTCCTTACTTTACTTCACAACCGGAACTGGAAAAGGAGATATCTAATTTCCTCGTCACAATCATAAACCTTAACGCTTTTATATTTCTGATAGCAGGTTTGATCGCATTGTTTATTACCAATCGTATTACTGATTCTTTTTCACTGATCAGTGATAAGATGAAGGAGGTAAACCTGGGTAAGTTAAATGAAGCAATTGCCTGGAACCGGAATGACGAGATAGGAGAACTGGTGCAGGAGTATAACAAGATGGTGGCTAAATTGGGAGAGAGTGCTGCTGCGTTGGCCAAAAGTGAAAGAGAAGGAGCCTGGCGGGAAATGGCCCGGCAGGTTGCACATGAGATCAAGAATCCACTGACACCAATGAAACTGAGTATACAGTACCTGCAAAAGGCTATTAATAATAACCAGCCTAATGTAAAAGAATTGTCAGCGAATGTTGCCAACACTTTGGTGGAACAAATTGATCACCTGTCGAAGATTGCGGCAGATTTCTCGCAGTTTGCTAATATCGGAAATACGAATATCACCACTTTTGATCTTCATGATGTTATTGCCTCCCTGAAGGAATTATATGCTTCAGATGAGAATGTACGGTTTATCTGGAGGCCGGTGCATGCACAGTTGATGATGCAGGCAGATAAAACACAGATGAATCGCCTGTTCACAAACCTGTTTGCCAATGCTGTGGAGGCTTGTAATGATAATAGTTTTTGCAGTATTGAAGTAAATGAATCAAGGCTGGAAAATATGATCCACATTAGTGTAAGGGACAATGGGGAAGGGATAGCTTCAGAAATGCAGGAAAGAATATTTGTTCCTAATTTCACAACCAAATCGTCAGGTACGGGTTTGGGACTTGCCATGTGTAAGGGAATAGTGGAACAGGCCAAGGGGAAAATATGGTTTGAAACCGAACAGGGTAAGGGTACTACTTTTCATATAGAATTGCCCCTGATCAATTAAAGGATGATTGCTTTCCCTATAATGCAGTAAATACGGTTCTTCATAAAATAGATATTCACATTTCAGGAATTATTCTTCTCACTATACATGCATGGCATTTTTTTTGTTTCTTATTTGCTCTGCACCATATATCCTTCAGGGCTTCACCAGCCCGGTTAAGACTTAGATCAAGATATGAAAAACCAAAGCCAGTTTGTGGTGTCCCCCAACACGGTGCCCTGCAATGCTTCTATCACAGTACAATCTCCTGTTAATATGTTTGGCTCAGACAGCTATCATATTGTCAATGACAGTGGCGAATTGATAAGAAAAGGACGGATATGTGATCCAACAAGGGAATTTTCCTTAAGTGTGGGTGGTATGCCCGATGGTATTTATTGGCTTGTAATGGGGGATCTGAGAGAAAGATTTACCATTGTCTGATACAGGATTAATCCCACACATACTTCCAGCTTCCATCAGCCTGTTTTTTCCAGACGGTGTGAAATACACCGGTAGCTTCATTAACCGTACCTGAACTATCCTTCGATTGCCAGACGTACTTACCATAGGTATAACCCATATCTCCTGTTTGCGAAGCGTCTGTAAAGTCAGGAGACCATTTTACGGATGCCGTTTTAAAATAATCAGCAGCATAGTAATTCCTGATATTCTCTTTGCCTTTGATGAGGGTGTCGTTCTGACGTTTAATAATTGCATTTGAGTCGGCATAATACCAGAAGGCTTCTGCTATACCTTTTTCTGCTGTCATTTTCTCAAACTCTTTCTCTGTGTTTACTATTTCCTGCCTGGCTTTTTCCCGCAGATCATTATTGTTGTTTTCAGCAGTACAGGAGCAGGATATGAATACAACGATGGCTAAAATAATTCTTTTGAAATGCATAGTCATTAGTTTAAATAATACCTTCTGTTTTGAAATGAATATTATTGATCACAGTTCCTTTTGCATCAGTATAAATTCAATAGGTTGTTTTGGTATACCAAATTTTGGTTCATTGGGAAACGGCTGCGTGATGCCAGTATTGTAATAGCCTTTTCTTTCGTACCAGGCGATCAGCTCATACCGGATCGAAATGACTCTCATATAGATAGACGTACAGGCCTGTTCTGCAGCGTATGCTTCAGCTGCCCTCATCAGTTGTTTCCCGATACCCTTTGCCTGGATTAGCGGCGAAACACTCAGCATACCGAGGTAGAGTTTTTTATCTTCTTTTCTGAGGAAAACACAACCTGCAATTTTATTCTCCGGATCTGTATATTTTAACATTACGGCCCCGGGTTGCTGCATTAATTCTCCGAGGGTTGTTTCATCGGTACGGAGTGAACCTTCGATCATATCTGCTTCAGTGGTCCACCCTTTCTTTGAAGCATCACCCCTGTAAGCACTGTTGAGCAATGAGACTAACGAAGGTATATCCAGGATGGTTGCGATAGTAACCGACATGCAATGAAGGTACAAATTCTATGTATCGAAAAGTAATCAGTACTACCAGCCCATAATATCCGCTAATCCTTTAAGAGTGAAAATGACGCCGATAGTAGTGAGTCCGTACATGGCAAGTTTAATATCGCCACCGCTGCCATAAAGCAGAATGGTAAGCATACATCCGATAATAAGCAGTGCAACACCAATGCCGCAGCATGCAAAACCGGTATTTCTTTTCCTGCTGATCCGCAAGGCCTTAAGTTGTTGTATTACTTCCTGCAGTAAATTATCTGGAGCTCCCTGTTCCCGAAGTTGTAATGATATCTGGTCATAACTTAATCCCTGTTTTTGAAGGGAGTTGGCAATATGTAAATAATCATTTGATTGAACGGTGTTCATATAGCAAGCTTTGCATTAAGATACAATTTTCCTTTAAAACACCAACTGGTCAGCAGATTTTATTGCTCACAATCAATGTGGGTTACCTTGATTATACCAGTTCTTAAGGTATCAGTATTTAGCTGAACCGGCCATTTTTCACAGGAAATGAATAACTTCATCCCTTTGATCAATTAATTATACCAGTATGAAACGCATATTCCTTATCCCATTTGTTATGGCCATATTATTTAACCTTTCTTGTGACAGAAATGATGACCCGCCCGTTAATATCCCCAAAGCAAATTTTTCTATTTCCGGGTATGAAACCGCCGCTCCCTGTACTGTTACTTTTATCAATATATCAGAAAATGCAACGAGTTATCAATGGAATTTTGGTGATGGCGGAACCTCTGTTCAATCAAACCCGACACATGTCTATGCTTCTAACGGGTCCTATTTGCTGAAACTGATAGTTACAGGACCGGGTGGCTCTGACTCAATTTGTAAATTGGTTGCCATTGAAGCCCCGCCGCCGGCAAACAAATCTGCTTTTTCCTATTTTGCGGAAAAGTGCATAGGTGCACCAGTTGGCATTTCATTTAAAACGGTAAATCCACTTTCTACTAATACGGTTTGGGATTTTGGTAATGGCGTTATTAATGTAAACAGGGATCCTATTATTCAGTTTCTTCTCCCTGGAGACTATACAATAAAATATAGTTCACAGATAAACGGGGTCAGAGATACCGTGACCAGGATCATACAAATTTTTTAGCAGCAAATTAATCTTGCTTATCATAAAAGAAAACTGCCCGGTTAATCCGGGCAGTTTTTATTGTCATGGCTTTTAGAATCTCCTGGCAGGTCCATCATCATCCCAGTCTCTGTCAAACCGGTTGTCTTTACCAAAACGACGGTTATCTCTTACTTCACGGATGTTGATGTTACCAAAGCGATCGATGAAGATCCTGACATCTTTTCGGCCAAGGAAGAAAGTTTCAGTATCTATCAACCTTTCGGCTCTTCCAAAAAATCCCCGTCTCATTTCATATACCCTGATACTGTGCATGCCTTTTTGGAAACTGGCCAGCCTGATGTTCATATCGCTGCCAAAGTAACTTTTGCCATCGATAACCACTTTGTAGTTCTTGCTGTTATTGAGCGATACTACAGGCCTGTGGTCGGTAGCCATTACTGCAGCGGTTATCAATAATCCTGTTACGAGTGTAAAGATCTTTTTCATGGTGATACAATTTAAAAATTGGGTACAGCAATCACCGGGTTTATTGCGGTACAATTTGTTTTTATTGCCCGGTTAACCTGTATAATTCAAAGCCAATGCCAGTATGCCAAAATGAGCTAAAAGAAATGTTAAGTAGTGAAAGCAGCAGATTATTAAAAATTTTACAGGCTGGAGACAAGGGCACCCCTTTTATAAAGGGCCAATGAAAGCAGGCTAAACCACAATAAGAAAATAAGAAATGAAATCTTCTGAATGACTGGTAAGTAGGTCAGCAGATCTTTGCTGTAATAAACATAGTTATTGACCCCGCATAGCAACAGGCACAAAATGCCTGTACCTAAAAGCAGTAACATTCTGTGCCGGAAAAGATTTACCAGCAATATTATCATTGCAATACATCCGAGCAGGGCAGCTGTATTAATAACATGATCATGAAAACCTGTTAACAGAAATGGTATTACCAGCATGGAACCAACACCGGCATAACGAATCATCCTGCTACCCGTTGTTTTATCAGCAAAAAGGCCTGGAATAGTGCACCAGAAGATGATCAGGCTGATCATAAGGACTATCAGTGCAAGTATTGCAACAGGTCTTGCTGTATTCAGCTGCCCGTTTTGTGCGTCGGTAGCCAATAGCTCACACCAGTAATTATGCTTCCAACTGAATCCTGTAGTTGATCTGTTAAAATCAGATCCGCCTGGGTATAGTAAAGCCGCTACAATGTACAGTATGATAAAAAGCAATATCCCCAAAACAGGAGAAAGCACCCAATAGCTATTTGATTTTTTTGTAGTCAACTACTGATGATAATAACTAAATGTACCCAGCAAAACAGAAGGAGAAAGTTAAGGACTTGTAAATAATCTGCTGGGGCATTGTTTTAAGAACAGGCCCAGGCTACAAGCGCCTATTACATGCAGGGGTGACGGAGATGGGCTTTACATTGCCGGCGATGTTCTTCCTGAAGGTGTAAGAAGGTTAAGGTTATTATAAGATGCCTTCCGAAAATGGAAGTGATTTATATTTTAATTTGATTAAGAAAACGGGACAAAAGTTTCTTTTAGACCAGGAAGTTGAAGTGTGATTTTTTTTAATTCAGCGATTCTTTATTTAATTCAGGCAAGATACATTTTGGTTTGTATTGTTATTGAGGGAATACCAACAATGGCGTAAAAAAATTTTAATTTTTCAGTCTCTTGATATTCTGTAACCTGCCTGTCAGTGCTGTAGTCTTACACCGAAAGTAATCCATATGCGAATGATTTTGCTTGTTATAACATTCATCTTTTCTTTAGCTGCTCCCGGCCAGATCAGTAAGTACAAAGCTGCCGGCCGGTTTAATGACCTGCAAACGGTGTATGTGTACCAAAAGTCAAATTGGGATGGAACTAATGCCTCACAGATTTTCCTGTATGTAGCAGACAGTAACAGGCTGGAATCGTTCAAATGGACACCGGGAGATAAGACTGCCACATTGGTTACGGCTATTATCGACTGGGAAAATTTTTCTGTTAGCCGGTTTACCAACCACCGGTTGGAGCAAGGACATGAACCCCGTTTAGTTGCCACGCTGCAGTTTGACGGAAAGAAACAAATCAATATCGAAGTGGGAACTATGAGGGATTCCTTGCTATTACAAGGATTGCCCTGGCAGAGTTATGATTTCGACTTTGCTGGATTAGGGTTTGCCTGGCGGGCATTGGTCAATAAAACAGGTTCCTTTGATTTTTTTATAGCTGATGCAGCTATGGTAAATAACAAAATACAGTTTGTAAATAAAGGCAGGGTAACAGTATACTACAAGAATAATGTTCTGATTGATGGAAAGCCTTGTCTATTATATGAAGTGGATGGTCCCGGGTTGGAGCATAAAGGCGGGCAAATATGGATCAATGCTGCCACTCTGATGATAGAGCAGTATAAAATTTCATTACCGGATGAACCCGGTTTTGAGAATGGCATGCTGAAATTGATTCGTACAGAAAAGATGATGCCAGCAGCGTGGGAGGTATTTAAAAACCAGAGTGTAGGGAATTAAATTGGGACTTTACTTCTTATCCAGTATATAGTTAAATCCGTTTAAAGTTTGTCCCTTAAAACTGGCTTCCCAGTCATATTTATCTTTATATAATTTAATGATCTTAACACGGATGGTATCACCAATTTTGAACACCACAAGTGGGGTGGTGGAAATATCTTTTTCCAGGATCATATTGTATTCGCAGTCGTTAAGCCAGTTCAATCTCCAGGTAAAATTGATACCACCTTTTTCAGATACCTCAGTTTGGTGAGTTTTCGTCCGGACAATAACTGTATCCATCTCCTCGTTTGCAAAAACTCCTTTTTTATACTCTTGCAGAACTGAAGGTGGGCAGAATTTGAGAACAGGAATAGTAGCAAAACCAGAAGTTTCATTGCTTAATTTAATGTTCTCAAATATATGTCAAATCATGCTGGCAGGGAATTTAAGCACCAGCTTTCCTGAGGCTTATCAGTTGGTTAAATAACCTTTAGTTAAGTTCTTAACGACCGGGTTTTGAATGCCCAAAGCTCGCCCAAAAACCATACCTTCGCACATCCTAAAATTGGGGCAAACGTACATGAAGAATATCCGGAATTTTTGCATTATCGCCCATATTGACCACGGCAAATCCACCCTGGCTGACAGGTTGTTGCAAAGTACAGGTACCATCAGCGACCGGGATATGATGGACCAGGTGCTGGACGATATGGACCTGGAAAGGGAAAAGGGCATTACCATTAAAAGCCATGCCATCCAGATCAATTACAAGCATACTGACGGGCAGGAATATATACTGAATCTGATTGATACTCCCGGCCACGTTGACTTTAGTTACGAAGTGAGCCGGGCACTGGCTGCCTGTGAAGGATGCCTGTTATTAGTTGATGCTACACAAGGCATCCAGGCTCAGACTATCAGTAACTTATATCTGGCTATTGATAATAATCTTGAGATCATTCCTGTTATCAATAAGATTGATATGGATGGGGCCATGATTGAAGAAGTGGAAGACCAGATAGTGGACCTGATAGGGTGTAAAAGAGAAGATATACTGCATGCCAGTGCCCGTACCGGCCTTGGTGTGGAGAAGATACTTGATTCAATCGTCAACCGGATTCCTGCTCCGAAAGGAGACACAGAAGCCCCGCTGCAAGCCCTGATATTTGACTCCGTATTCAATTCATTCCGCGGTATCATTGTTTACTATCGTATCCTGAACGGTTCGATTAAAAAAGGAGATAAAGTACAATTCGTTTCCACCGGGCAGGTGTACGAAGCTGATGAAGTGGGTATTCTTAAACTGAAGATGACGGAAAAGAGCGAAGTGAAGACGGGTGATGTGGGGTATATCATCACCGGCATTAAAAATGCCAAAGAGGTGAAAGTAGGTGATACGATAACGATTGCTTCCAATCCTAACCCGCAAATGATACAGGGTTTTGAAGAAGTGAAGCCAATGGTATTTGCCGGTATTTTCCCTGTAAATACAGATGAATTTGAAGAGCTGCGGGATTGTATGGACAAACTCCAATTGAATGATGCGTCACTTACTTATGAACTGGAGACATCACAGGCACTTGGTTTTGGTTTCCGTTGTGGTTTCCTTGGTATGCTGCATATGGAAATCATCCAGGAAAGATTGGAGAGAGAGTTTAATCAAACGGTTATCACTACTGTTCCGAACGTAAGCTTTATTGCTTATACTACGAAGGGAGAGAAAGTGATCGTTAATAATCCAACCGAGTTTCCCGACCCGGTAAAGACAGAAAGAATTGAAGAGCCATTTATCAAAGCACAAATTATTACCAAGCCGGAATACATAGGCAATATCATGACACTTTGTTTGGGTAAAAGAGGTATACTGATGAACCAGAGTTACCTGACGCCGACTAGAGTAGAGTTGTTGTTTGAAATGCCATTGACGGAGATCGTTTTTGATTTCTATGATAAGCTGAAATCACAAACAAGAGGATATGCTTCTTTTGATTATCACCCAATCGGTTACCGTGACAGTGATATTGTGAAAATGGACATCATGCTGAATGGTGATAAGGTAGATGCCCTGAGTGCTTTGATCCACAGGAGCAGGGCACAGGAATTTGGTAGAAAACTCTGTGAAAAACTGAAAGAATTATTGCCAAGACAACAATTCCAGATTGCCATTCAGGCGGCTATTGGTGCGAAAGTGGTGGCAAGGGAGAATATCTCTGCCATGCGAAAAGATGTGACGGCTAAATGTTATGGTGGAGATATCAGCCGTAAACGAAAGCTGCTGGAAAAACAGAAGGAAGGTAAAAAGAGAATGAGACAGATAGGAAATGTAGAAGTACCACAAGAAGCCTTTCTGGCAGTGTTAAAGCTGGACGATTAAGTGATGAGTAGCAATATATTTACAGGCATCAGTGATGGTGCCTTTTTTATTTTTACCGAAAGCTGTGATTTTTTGGGCTTTATCTGCGGGAATAACCCGGTTGATCAGAACAATTGTTTCCACAACTGGTAAATATTATCCGGAGAAAATTGCTGAATATTATTTATCGCCAATTCACCCATTTTCTTTCTCTTGGCATCATCCATGATAAGGGAAGAGACAGCTGCAGCCAGTTGTAACGAATTTTCTTTTTCAACGAGTATGCCATTTTTTTCATTTTTGATAATATGCCTTGGACCGGAGTCACAATCAAAAGAAATGCAGGGAAGTCCGGCGGATTGTGCTTCGAGCAATGTCATCGGGAAACATTCATTCCGTGATGTCATTATATACAGAGAAGCGTTCTGGTATTCTGAAATGATTGAATGACTGACAGGAGGCTGAATGATGAGCCGGTTTTGCAGATTCTCTTTTTCAATGAATTGAATTACCCGTTCTTTCATATCTCCGTCGCCGATCAGTTTCCATTGCCAGGTGGGATGTTCCTGTAAAACCAGTTTGGCTGTTTGCAGTAAGAAATCAGTTCCTTTTACTGCTGTTAGCCTGCCTACGGTCAGGATCAGTTTATTGGTTAATAAGGAAGGTGGTGAAGGTTCAATAGAATTGGGGATAACAACGGGATTATGATTAATGGAAGCAAAAAGCCTCTTTTCATCATTATTCAAACACACTACAGCATCCAGCCGGGGATAAGTAAGCCTGAACACATTATTCCAGAAAACATTTCGCTTCAGTTCGTAGTAATGATGATGCTCCCAGGAAACAACTTTTGAAATCTTTCTTGCTCCTGCTAAAATAGCCGCAGCAGCGAAGGGATATTCAGAAGCAATTACCAGGTCAGCTTTCAGATCTTTGAGCAAGTTCCGCAGTTTCAGTACATCGGTCAGCAATTTTATCTTGCGGGAGATCACATTACCTTCCGGAGTAATACCAAATGATAAAGCCTGTTGTATTACCCGCACTGCAGGAAGGAGAGGATAGAAGCTGTTCTTTGTCTCATCAAGTATTACTAAGGTTACCTGATGTTTTTTTTGCGCAAACAGGTTTGCCGTGTTCACTATAGCTCTTTCGATGCCACCGGGCAGGTCGAGGCGGGAACAGAGAATGGCGATATTTTTTTTTACTTCATTCACTTTTCAGAGTTTCCATAATGCCAGTTTTTTGTCGGGGTACCCATCTGTAAAATCCTCTTCAATATAAGTCTCCGGCTCTGGTAGGGAAAATGGAGGAAGCCTCAGGTTGATCATCCGGAATCTTCCTGGTTTAATATCCTTATTCTCAGTGATAAAATTGTATGTGTTTGTCAGCATATATTTTATTCCTGATTTTTTGAAATTTTCAATAGCGGTGCTAATCAGTTTGTTAGGCAGATGGATAAAACAATCCCTGCATAATACTACATCGGCAGCGGGCAGGGGATCTTTGGTAATATCAGCAACGATAAACTCATGTCCGGGAAATTTCCTTTTATTTTCTTCGATCATCTTTGAAATAATATCAGCACCTGTGTACCGGATATTATCGAGGTTAACCTTGCTTATCCAGTTGAAGTCTCCGCATGGAGCATCCAGCAACCACCGGGCATTTATAGATTGAAGAAGCAATGGAATTTTTTCCCGTATATTTTTTGTGTGATCCAGTGTAGAACCAACACCTGATCCTGTCTCATTCATTTTCCATAGATCGGATTTATAGTAGATGTCATGAAAAACATCAGCCAGTTGTTGTGACTTCTTTTTTCTGAAAAAACGGAACATCAGGATTTGCCAGTTAATTTTTTGAAGAATTGTCTAATACAATAGTAATATTTTCTCGCCGATGTACGATAGTTGTTTAAAAAGGAAAGATCCGGGTGTAGACCTTTCCCTTTTTGTTTCTGCGACTGAACAGCTGTATTATATACAAATAACCTTTCTGCAACTATTTTTTCTTTCGTCAGTTCAAGTTGAATTGTATGACAGGCATTTTCGCCCAACTGTTTGCATAACCCGGGATTAGAGAGTAAGTGAAGTATTGCTTCAGCCAGTGCAGCAGGATCAATAGCCGGGACTATCCAGGCATCCTGTCCGTGTGTAAACAATCCCGAAGCCCCCGTTTTGTCAGTAATAACAATTGCTTTTTTATACACTGCTGCTTCGATTGCCACATAACTGAATGTTTCAAAATCAGAAGGAATAATTACAAGCGAGGCGGATGACAAGTATTGCTGAGTAGTACTGTGTGATTGTTCATTTTTCCAGATAAAGTTATGTTGCCATACAAACGGGTATTTTTTTTCAAGATATGCTGAGACTTTTTGTTGCCCTGGTGCCAGCCAGGTATCGCCGCCTATCCATTCTAATACTATTCCAGGTTGTTTAAATGAAAGTAATTCCATGGCCGCGGCCATAGTATAAACTCCTTTGGCCGGTTGCAGCCCGCCAATCACCAGTAGTTTATTTTTATCAGCAGGGTGATTATCTCCTGTGTCTTTATTGATCCATGGAATGGTGGCTGACTCAATATGTCTTTTAAATAATTTTTCAAGATCCAGCTTATTTACCTGGCTATGCGCTATTACAGCATCGGCCTGTATGAATGATAGCTCTTCTAATTTGCATACCACCCTGTAACTATCATCATTATTACTGTAGTTATACCTGGATAATTGAACCAGGCTTCCATGGCCTGTGATAATAACAGGGGGAAGAGATCCATCACAAAGAAATATACCACAACCGCCATAGTCTGAAGCTTCAATAACATCAATATTAAATTGATTATTGTTAGACAGCAGCCATTGCCTCATCGCCATTCCAATAGCAATCCAGTTAGCTGCATCATAGCCGCCGGGTCTGAAATAGCCTTGCCATTGTTTATAGTGTTGCTGGTATGTCTTTCTGAGTATGACTTTTGTAAGTAAACCCTCTGTAATGATCTGATCATTTTCTTCACTGTTATATGCCATATAAAGCACAATTACTTTATGACCAGCATCGGTAAGCAGGGAAACAAGATGCTTATTGAAAGTGGCAATGCCACCTACCTGCGGGGGAAATCCGTCTGTTGCAATGCAGATGGTCATAATTTTATTTTCTTCAACCTTACAGCTATAATATCAATATCATCGTAGAAACAATAATAACCTTTTGCCTTTAATAACCTGACAGCCTCTTCTGCCTGACCAGCTGCCAGGTTTATATACTCAAATTTGATTATATCCGGTTTAAGAAAGGTAAAGTCGAGTTGTTTTAACACATCAAAATCATATCCTTCCACATCCACCTGAAAAAGATCGGCAACCCGGTATGGATAATACTCTTTAATAATGTTCATCAACGTGTCGGCCTGGACCTTTTCAGTGATAATAACAGAAGAGGGGATATGAGCTTTTTTATGGTGAGCCGGATCTACAGAAGCGATTCCTCCTGCCCAATCAGGAAGCCCGTCAGTTCTGGCCGGATCAACCCTGTACAATTCAATTTCCTTTTTCTCGTGAAAAACTGCCTTGTTGACAGCTATTACAGAGGGATTATAAGAATAATTTTTTTTCAGTTTTTCAAAGTAATCAGGTAATGGCTCAATAACAATGCCTGAGGATGTTCTTTCTTTTACAAAATCATACAAAAAATCATAGCCGGTTCCATCCCATGCTCCAACCTGGATAAAACGAAATGGTTGATTTACGGTAAAGTTTTTAGCCAGGGTATCCTGCAGGCTGAAATTCTTTTTTGAGAGAAAGAAAGTTTTCCTTGCCAGTATCTTAATAATATTTATGATATAGTTAATCATGTAGTAATGCCCTAACTGATATCCATATTGCTGATAAAAATTTTGTTCCACTCAGGCCGGAGTTCTTCTCCGGAATTAAATACATCATGTGGCAGAACAGTAAAAGTAAAAGCATCATAAAGGCACTCAAAGTAGTGTACCTGGTCGCCCAGGTAGAGATCGACAAAATATTTACCCGGCATATAAACATTAAACGCCGGTATTGATATAGTTACTTCTCCAGGTTCATTAACTTTGAGCTCCAGTTTTTTTCCCAGGTGTTTATTGTTTAATCCTATTACCGGGTTATAATTCTCATCTTTAATTACGATCCCCACTTCCGGGTCAACCAATGGAGATTCCAGGTAATAACCGGCTGTTATTTTAAAATCGCTTCCGGGTATGAATTCTTCTGCAAGGTTGTTATTAATGTACATTTTTGCATTCAAAAGACCAGACCCCGGTTTAATCTTGTTCGGATGCTGTCCCAGGTCATATGCCCCGCTAGCAGTGAGGTTAACTTTTTGCAGGTAATTACTGCTGTATGTTTGTAAAACAGTATTTATGTCACTGTATAATTTATTCTCACCATTCTCCAGGAGAAGTCCTTTGGTGCATAACTGTTTTACAGCAGCTAAATTATGGCTAACAAAGAGAATGCTTCTGCCATGGCTTTTGCTTACCTCTTCCATTTTACCCAGGCATTTTTTTTGAAATTCCATATCTCCGACAGCCAATACTTCATCAATCAATAATATTTCCGGCTCAAGATGGGCGGCCACAGAAAATGCAATTCGCAACTGCATACCGCTGCTGTAATGCTTGAGCGGGGTATCAATGAATTTCTCCACACCGCTAAAATCAATGATAGCATCCAGTTGTTTATTGATCTCCGTTTTCTTAAGCCCGAGAATGGAACCATTCAAATAGATATTCTCCCTGCCGGTAAGTTCCGGATGAAAGCCCGTACCTACTTCCAGCAGACTTCCTACTCTTCCCCTGATGATGGCCCCTCCGGTAGTAGGGGGAGTAATGCGGCTTATGATCTTTAATAAAGTGCTTTTACCAGCGCCATTGTGACCAACGATTCCTATTCTTTCACCCGGCATAACATCGAGATTGATGTCTTTAAGAGCAAAAAATTTCTGATTTCTTTTAGCCCGGGTGAAAATATTCCTGAATGAATTTGTAATTACATCCCTCAATGCCACATAAGATTGACCACTTTTGAGAGTGTACTCTTTGCCCAGGTTCCGTATTTCAATAGCTGGTTTCATTACGCTAGATCTGCAAAGTATGCTTCTGTTTTTCTGAAGTAATATAAACCAACTGCAAAAATGATGACCGTGCTTGCCAGCCCTATTGAGATGATTGCCGTATCAATGGGATGGTTTGATAAAGTAGCTCTGAATAACTCAATAGCTGCATTGACGGGGTTAATAGCTAATAAATATTTCAGCCAGGTTTGTTGCACTGAATAAAGCGGGTAAATAACCTGTGATGAAAAGAACAATACCTGCAGTAAAAAGGGAATGGTATACCTGAAATCTCGGTACTTTACATTTAATGCAGCGAGAAATGTGCCTGCACCGAAACCGGCTAAGAGTATGATCAGTATGCCTGCTGCAAAATAGAATACTGAATACCAGTGCATCGGTTGTTTGTAAATAAAGCAGAATACAAGGAAGATGATCAGCCCCATTATAAAATCGAACAGGGCTACCAGTACAGCTGAACCGGGTACAATCAGCCGGGGGAAATAAATTTTCTTGATGATGTTCGCATGCTGAATCATGCTTTCTCCGGCATGAGAGACTGATGAACTGAACAGGTTCCAGAGAATGAGCCCGGATAAAACAAAAATGGGGTAGGTAATAGTGCCTGTATCGATTTTCCAGGTTTTGGAGAATAGTAAGGTAAAAAGTACCATCATTCCTAACGGCTGCAACAAAGCCCAAAGGATACCGAGATAGGTTTGTTTATATTTTACCTTAATATCCCGCCAGGTGAAGAAATAGAAAAGCTCCTTGTATTGCCAAAGTTCTTTTAATCCGAGTGAAAAACGATTGGGCGGTTGTATGTGGGTGATGAACTTCTCCATGAGTTGTAAAGATACCCATTGGAGGCTGAAACGTAAAGAGTTAAAAGGCTTATTAATTGTCGTAGTTAAGAGGAGGACGGTTACCTTCTTTCGTTTTATTTTTATCCGTTTTTTGCTGTAGTTTTTGTTCGTTCTTATTTCCTTTCGGGTCCATAAGAGGATCACCTACGGGTGCTTGCCCGTCTTCCAGTTTTAGGGTAAACACTTTGTCAATATGTACCCATTTGCCATTTTCCCATTTAAAGCCTTCCTGGTCGCCATCGGGAATAAATGTCCATGGAAGTTCGGGTTGTTCTGATTCAGATATGAGGTGATCTACGAGAATCATATCCATCTCAGGAATATAGTTTACCAGTACCCTGGTTCCCTTTTTGAACTCAAGACCAATCCTGTATTTGGGAGGTTTGGGAACAGAATCTTTTTCGTACGAAAAGAAAGGGCCACCAAAAACAGGTTCATTTTTTTCATTAAAGCTGAGCACTTCAATCCACTTCATACTGCTTTGTGCACTGTTATTATCAAATCCAAACAGTGTATAATAATTCTTTCCCTTATGTTGTGTTTTAATAATGTTATAATACATAGCCCCGATCCAGTTCTGCCTGTTGCGTACAGAATCATGTGGTTTGTTTGTGAACTCAGATACATCTCTCAGTGGCAGAAGCTTCAATGAGCCATCAGCGGTACGAAATTGAATAGCACCTTTTTGGCGGGAATAGTAATCATCAAAACTGATATTCCAGGTGATGATCCGGAAACTGGTATCAGGGGCGTACAACTTCGAAATACCCAGTAAAGAATCAAAAGGATAGTAGAATGAATTTTTGATCTGCAAAGCTCTTACTAAGACTTTTGTAAAAGCACTGTCGGCCTTCATTCTTTCTTGTGGCAGGGTGTCTGTATTCAGGTGTTCAGAATACCTGCTCAGTGTATCTTCTTTTGCCTGCAGTTTTTTAAGATCTGCAACTGTTATTTTTTGACATAAAGCTGCCTGTGATAGAGATAACAAGAAGAAAATAAAAAATACATGGATCAGGATTTTTTTCACCGGGATGGTTTTTGTCATGCTTATGCTAAGTTACAGCTTCTTACAGATGCCCATAACGCCAAAAGGGTTGTAAAATTTTGTGAAGACTTATAAAGTGCTGGCAAAATCATTCAGGGAGTTAAAAGCCAGGTCTATTTCAGGGTGGGGAAACTCCTGGTGCGGCCTTGTAGAACGTATAAAAATGGTATAAATACCGGCATTTCTACCAAAGTGCATATCACTGAGGTTATTGCCAACCATAATGGATTTGGCGAAATCGATTTCCGGAAAATTGAATTTGGCTCTTACCGCCATTCCGGGATTGGGTTTTCTCTCAGGGTGGTCATTATGAATGGAGGTGCAATAATAAATAGCATCAATCCTGCCTCTGGCCTCAGAAACCCTGTCAACCATATATTGGTGTATCTGGTGAAGTGTCTCTTCCGTCATCAATTGCCGGCCCACACCCCGCTGGTTGGTGACAATGATGATCCGGGAAAATCTTTCAGCCAGTTTTTTAAAAAGGGCAGGGGCACCTTCCGTGAAAATAAATTCGTCAGGTGAAAAAATATAACTGCCGTCTTTGTCTACATTAATTACACCATCCCGGTCTAGGAATAATGTCCAGCCGGTATCAATTTTTTGTAAATCAAGAGGAGGATGACTGAGTTCGGTTTGAGCCCGGTTAAAATCTCCGGGGATACCTATATCTATAAAATATTCATTTTGTATCATCCCGTAAATTCTCCGTTCCCGGTACATAGCTTCGAGGTATTGCTTTTCAAAAGAGAACTTATCGGGAAACTCTTCATCAAGAAACTTGTCCTTATTCAGGATATAAACTCCCCCGTTAATATTACCGGTTTCATAAAACTGTTTTTCTTTGAAACTGCTTACTAATTGTTCCTGGCTAAGTTCTACCACACCATACCTGTCAAATTGCTGCATTGGTTTCAGCAGTAATGTACACTCTGCCATATTATGGGTGTGAAACATGGCCGCTTTATGCAGATCAATTTTGAAAAGGGTATCGCCGTTTACTACTGCTACATTTTTTTCTTTGACCCTGGTGCAGGCCAGTAAAATGGCGCCACCCGTTCCAAGCGGTTCTTCTTCTATCACTGTTTCATAGCGAAGTGTAGGGAAATGATTTTGCAGGTATTCTTCAATTATTTCATGCTTGTAGCCAAGAGAAAAAATAAATTTTTCAATGCCCTGCATCCGCAGGTAGTTGATGACATAGAATATAAAAGGCTTACCAGCAACAGGTGCCATACATTTGGGAAGATCGGGTACAGCCTCCCTTAATCTTGTTCCCAGGCCACCAGCTAATATTATCGCCTCTTTAATCATGCAGCATGTTATGGGTCTCCCCTTAGGAGAGATTTAGAGAGGTGTAAAGTATTTTTCTTCCACCAGTTGACAAATAATATGCCCGATGGTTATATGACTTTCCTGTATTCTTGGTGTATCAGCGGAAGGGACATTGATAAGATAATCGCTGATAGCTTTCATCTGTCCGCCGGTAATACCAGTAAATGCAACGGTAATAATTCCTTTATCCTTTGCCACTTCAAACGCTTTGATAATGTTGCCCGAATTTCCCGAAGTGGAAAGCCCGATCAGGATATCTCCTTTTTCGCCAATCCCATCTATCATTCTTGCATACACTACATCATAACCATAATCATTCGCTACAGCAGTTAAATAAGAAGTATTGCAATGCAATGCTTCAGCCGGCAACGCTTTCCTGTCGGTATAAAAGCGTCCGGAAAATTCGGCTGCTAAATGCTGGGCATCTGCGGCACTTCCCCCGTTACCACAGAAATACACCCTCTTCCCATTTTTGAATGCATTGGTAACTACCTCAACAACTTTTTCAATCGTAGCAATGAGCTCATCATTCTGCAGTATTTGCTGCTTTGTTTCTATTGACGCTTCAATTATGCTTTTAATCTTTTCCATAATACTCAATTAAAGAGTTTACCAATACCAGCCAACTATATAGTCCATGTATTCAATCCATGCTCCACAAACTGGTAACTGCGGTGCCGACCGCCAAAGTTCTCCAAACTTTTGATCACTTTGTATTTTGTATTGACAGGGCAGTAAAAGATCATGAACCCACCACCGCCCGCACCGGATATCTTTCCACCTGTAGCGCCGGCTTTTTTAGCTGTTTCGTATATTTCTTCCATCAAAGGGTTGCTTATACCTTCTGCCATTTGTCGTTTCTGCTGAAATCCATAATCCAGTATTTCACCAATTTCATTCAGCCTCCCTTTCAGTAAGGCTTCTTTCATCATACGAGCCTGTTCCTTCAGGTGATGCATGGCCTCAATGGATTTTTCTTTATTATCGGTAACGTTCTTGCTTTGTTTTCTGATGATCTCCGCCGATTCACGACTGGTGGAAGTGTAGTATAATAACAGGTTATTTTCCAGTTCAAATAAATGTTGCTGCTTTACCCGCAGCGGGTTAACGATCACTTTGTCATCAGCATAAAATTCCATGAAATTAACACCGCCGAACGTAGCTGCATACTGGTCTTGCCTGCCTCCGGCCAGGTTCAGATCCCTTCGTTCTATTTCATAGGCATAATGTGCCATATCGTATTCGCCCAGGGGAAGCCGGAGCATTTCAGCAAAAGCCCCGATGATAGCCACTACAAGAGTGGACGAAGTGCCTAACCCGGAACCAGCAGGGGCATCAACATAGGTTGATAAACGAAAGCCCTGCTCTTTTATTCCATAATCTTTTTGGATACGATTGTATACTCCTTTTAACAGGTCAAGTGTTCCGTTGACAGGTAATTCTTTTGTCCAGTCAAATTCCTGCATCTCATTCCTGTCAATAGCTTCCAGTATGATCTTATTTTCTGCTATCGGTTCAATAGTAGCATTGGCATAAAGGGAAAGTGTGGCATTTAAAATAGCTCCGCCGTACAGGTCACTGTATGGACTTACGTCGGTGCCGCCACCGGCCAATCCAATCCTTAAAGGGGCTTTACTTCTGTATATCATTTGCTAACTGAAAAATAGTGCCGGCCATTTTGGCCCAGCTATATTTTTGTTTTTCGTTACGAAGATGGGGAATAAAATAATTTTCACCTAATTGATAGAAGTTAAGGATGCCATCTGCAATCGCTGCGGGATTGGGTTCTACGACCAAACCAACTTTATTATCCGGAACCAGTGAGGGTAATCCCCCAACATTGGTGACTACCATTGGCTTTTCAAAATGATAGGCAAGGGGAGTGACGCCGCTTTGGGTGGCATTACGGTAAGGTTGTATTACTGCATCGGCAGCGCAGAGATAATATTTCACTTCGCTGTCGGGAATAAAATCTGTTTTTAATAGTAACTGGCTTCTTACGCCCAACCTGTCAATCTGCTCCTGGTATTGTTTTGCATCCTCATAAAATTCTCCTGCTACCAGCAACTTAATTCCCGACCTTTTTATTCTTTCATCTGCCATTGCCTCAAATAATAAATCAAGTCCCTTGTATTTGCGGATAAAACCAAAGAACAATATTATTTTTTCATTTTCCGGAAGGCTGAGGTGTTGTCTTGCGCCAGTTTTTGAGATAATAGCTCCGAAATTGTCGTATAAAGGATGTGAAACTAACTGAGCCGGTTTTGTCTTTTCAAATATTCTTAAATCACTCATCACTTTTTCACTCATAGTGATAAATGCATCACAGCTTTTCAGGAAATATTTCGTAAATGGTTTGTCTCCAAATCTTTTTTCGTGAGGGATCACATTATCTGCAATGCAAATGATCTTTGTGTGCCTGTTTTTTTTAACCCGTCTAAGAATTGTTCCCAGCGATGGCCCCATAAAGGGAAGCCAAAAGCGGACAATGATCAAATCAGGACTTTCTTTTTTTAGTTTATTACCAACACTGATCCAGTTGAATGGATTAACAGAATTTATGACTGAACGTATAGTAATGCCTTCCGGGGCCGGGTCATCACTGTATTGGGTTTTGCCGGGAAACAAGAAGGAGGGATATTGTAATGAAAAAGAATAAATAGAACAAAAATGTCCCTGGTCATTGAATTCTTTGGCCAGCCGCTGGTTGAAGGTAGCCAATCCACCCCGCAAAGGATGTGCAGGTCCTATGATGACGATCTTCGCCATTATAAACCGGTTTTGGTTTCTATCAGGTAAGTATTCCGGCTGGAAGAATTTCTTGCGATCAGTTCACCGATGAACCCGGCCAGGAATAATTGCATACCTATTACAACGGAAGTAAGGGCCAGGTAAAACCCGGGCCGGTTGGTCAATGCAAAACTGTTGTCGATTATTTTTGATACAATAAGGTAGATGGAAATACCAAGACCGGCTAAGAAAAACAAAGTGCCCCATAGCCCGAAAAAGTGCATAGGTCTTTTCGAGAACTTACCCACAACAGTGATAGATAACAGATCAAGAAAACCATTCACAAATCTTCGCCAGCCAAATTTTGATTTACCGTATTTTCTTGCCCGGTGCTCCACCACTTTTTCACCAATCTTTTTGAAACCGGCCCATTTTGCCAGTACCGGGATATAGCGGTGCATTTCTCCATATACTTCAACACCTTTTACAACTTTATTCTTATAGGCTTTTAACCCGCAATTGAAGTCGTGTAGTTTTATACCTGACATGCTGCGGGTAACTGCATTAAAGAATTTGGAAGGAATATTTTTTGTCAGTGTATTGTCGTAACGTTTTTTCTTCCAGCCACTCACCATATCATAACCGTCTTCAAGAATCATTTTTCTCAACCCCGGAATCTCGTCGGGGCTATCCTGCAGGTCAGCATCCATGGTTATAACTACATCACCACTGGCTGCACGAAATGCTTCATTCAATCCGGCAGATTTACCATAATTACGCTGGAATTTTATGCCTTTGATATTTGAATTGCCGGCTCTCAGTTTTTCAATTATCTCCCATGAGTTGTCACTGCTGCCATCATCTACAAAGATGACCTCGTAACTGTAATGATTCTCCTTCATTACTTTTTCGATCCATGCCGTTAATTCAGGCAGTGATTCTGCTTCATCTATGAGTGGTATGACAATGGACAGATCCATGATATTTATCTTCTTCTGATGGTTAATGCTGATACAATTGCTGTCACAACTGCTCCGATTATCAAATATCCGAAAATTGAACTGTAAACCAGCATGGTGCTGTAGCCCTTTTTATAGCTGTTGACGATAGTGTCAATCTCCGCCGGTGTCTTTGAATTTGATTTGATCAATTCCTCTTTGTAAAGTGTGGCGGACTCTTCCGCAAATTCCGGGTGCATTTTACTGAATAAGCCGGTGAATAGTACCATTAGTAAGGTTACAATGATAAAGCAACGAAATCCCTGGTTAAAGGAATCCCAGAATTTCCCGGTGAAACGGTCAGATTTCTTATAAGCGGTTATTGTCCAGGTAATGCCCAGTGCATAAACAATATATACCAGGTATTGAAAAGCAGAATCGGCCTTCATGCCTGAATAGAATGTTATTAATGCGATACCTATCATCACAGCTCCGGTAACCGCACCTTTTATGGCAGGTGATAATTTCATAATCTGTAATTAAGCAAGGATGATTTTATCACCATTAATAATACCGGCCACTTTACCGGTTAGCTCCTTGCCGATAAAAGGAGAGTTGGATGATTTTGATTTAATATGATCAGGAGTTACCATCCATTTTACACCAGGATTGAACAAAGTAAGAGTGGCAGTATTTCCTTCTTTTATTGTTACCGGGTCAAGGCCGAATAATTTCCTGGGATTAATGGCCAGCAGGTCAACACACCTTTCAACAGTAATACCGGGTACAGCGGTGGCAAGCACTCCATATGCCGTTTCCAAACCAATCATTCCAAATTTGGCATATTCAAATTCTATCACTTTACTGTCAAATTCATGTGGCAAATGATGAGAAGCGAGACAATCCACAGTTCCGTTCATCACGGCATCTTGCAAGGCTGCTCTGTCTTCTTTGGTACGGAAAGGTGGATTTACTTTCAGATTGGTATCATACCCTGCCAGGTCCTCGTCGCAAAAGATAAGGTGATAAGGAGTAACAGAGCAACTTACATCGGTACCACTTTGTTTTCCTCTTGTTATATACTCGAGTGATTTTTTTGTACTTACCCCGGTGAAGTGTAATCTTGATTCAGCATAACGGGTCAGCTTTATATCCCTTGCTACAACCAGTTCTTCCGCCATAGCTGGCTTTCCGGGTAGTCCCAATTGGGTGGAAACAATACCCTCATTTATCAGTCCATGCGGGTTGATGCTTTTGTCATCAGGCAATTGAATGATGATGCCATTAAAAGCTTTTACATACTGCAGGGCTTTGACCAGTAACCCGGCAGACTGAACACAGTTGATACCATCACTGAATGCGATGGCGCCACTTGTTTTCATATCATACATTTCTGCCAGCTCTTTTCCCTCAGTATTCTTAGTAATAGCGCCTATAGGATGAATACTGACGGGGAGTGATCTGCTTTTATGAGTAATGTATTCAACCGCTGCCTTATTATGGATAGTTGGGTTAGTATTGGGGATCACCATCACATCGGTGTAGCCGCCCGCTGCTGCTGCTGCTGCACCGGTTTCCAGTGTTTCTTTGAAT
>Ga0209573_1002585_pt1 | contig 22524 bp, 17 predicted proteins | sample TNRBio252014_DNA_FD_185870 | JGI IMG/M metagenome (GOLD analysis project Ga0209573, IMG submission 185870) | Wastewater treatment Type I Accumulibacter community from EBPR Bioreactor in Madison, WI, USA - TNR Reactor_6/25/2014_ DNA (SPAdes)... | ecosystem: Engineered > Bioreactor > EBPR >...
GATGCGATCATCCTTCGCCAGCGGCGTGACGAGCGCCTTTACATACTCCAAAGGCTGGTTCCATCCGGGTTTCAAATTTTCCACATAGGTGCCGCCGTAGTCGAACTTGGAGTCGTGCCAACGATTGAACAAGCAGGGCATGACCTTCATGCCGTTCTCGGCGATGGCGGCGACGGCATCCATAAAATTCGCCGTGACCTTTTCAGGTTCGCGAATCCACGCCGTGAACTCGATCCACAGCCGGATGCAGTTCGCATGGACCTGCTTCGCAAGCGCCACTTCCTCGCGCATTTTCGCGCCGTCGTAAAACCACCACGCATCCTCGATTCGCGCCGCCCATGAGGGAATGATGCTGAAGCCGCGCAGCCAGCCATAGTCGGCATAGGCGTGCACTGTGGGCTTTGGTGTTGCCGCCGCGAGATGTTCGAGTCCACTGGCGAATGCGGAGGCGGCGATGGTTTGCAGCGCTCGGCGGCGAGTGATGTGTGGAGAGTTCATGGTGTTATCAAAAAGTGGTGCGTGAAAGCCACGAGCTAGTCCACATACACAAACTCGTTGGCGTTAAACAGTGACCGGCAAAAGGCGAAGAGATCATTGGCTTGGATGAACTCAGTGGCGAGCTGTTGCTCTTGAGTGGTGGGTTCGCGGGAGAAGGCGAGGGCGTAGGCGAGAAGGAGTTGTTTTGCCAGATCGGTGCCGGCTTCTTTTTGCAGGCGCTCGGCGAAGTAGCGGGACTGGCGGAGGATGAAGTCGTTGTTGAAGAGGGCGAGGGATTGCAGCGCGGTGGTTGTGGTCATGCGCGCGGGCGTGAGGTTCGCGGGATCGGGGCAGTCGAGAGTGGTGAGGAACTTCTGCGGCGTGCTGCGCACAACGAAGCGGTAGATACTGCGACGCCACAGCTCGGGCGTGTCGGCGGTGATGTGCTGATACACGGGCGCGTAACCTTCGGTGTAAGTGAAATCGGTGAAGCCCGGGCCGCCGGTTTGCTGGAGATTGAGTTTGCCCGAGACAGCGAGCACAAAATCGCGCGTGGCCTCGGCTTCGATGCGGCGCGGGTTTTGCCGCCAGAGGAGGCGGTTGTTGGAATCGATCTCCAAGGAACGGCGGTTTTCAACCGCCGCAGGCGCTTGCAAAGAACCCCTCCTTGAGCCTTGCCGATAAGTCTGCGACATCACGATGAGCTTGTGCATGTGCTTGAGGGACCAGCCGCTTTTCAGCAACTCATCCGCAAGATAATCGAGCAGTTCAGGATGCGAAGGCTTGCCGCCGCCGAGACCGAAGTCGCTAGGCGTGTTCACGATGCCCTGGCCGAAATGCCAGTGCCAGAGGCGGTTGACGATGACGCGTCGCGTCAAGGGGTTGCGCGGATCGGTGATCCAGGCGGCGAGGGCTTTGCGGCGGTCGCCTTCCGGCGTGTCGAGTGTGCCAAGAGCGGGTTTGAGATCGCGCAGGAGGCTCAGAGTGCCGGGTGGGATGGATTCGTCGGCGGGGGATTCGGGATCGCCGCGTTTGAGGATCTGCACAGCGGGCGGTTTGTCGGCGATGACGGCATAGACTTTGTCCGTTGCGACTTTGGCGTTCAGCTTCGCACTGAGCTGCTTCCCTTCGGCTCGCAGAGTCTTCACGCGAGCTTTGTCAGCGGCGGAGAGAGGCTGCGATTCGATGTCGAGCGTGAGTTTGGCATCGCCGAGGAACAGGAGGTCGTTGCCGATGCCGCCATCGCCACCATCCGTGGCGATCAAGGTGAGCGTGGGCGCATTGGCTGGAATGCTGAGGTCGATGTGCGCGAACTCATCTTTGCGCATCTTGAGATGCTGGAACTTCTGCTCGCTGCCGATGAAGATGGTGAAGCCCGCGAGGCTATTGGCGGCCTGTTTGCTCGCTCCGAAGCCGATCATCGCGGTGAGGCGCATCTTCGCGTAGCCACTGGCTTTGCGAATCTCAGCGAGGTCGAAGGTGACTGCGCTGTTCGCGTGCAAGCCGAGGATGCTGTGGCCTTCCTTGGCGAAATCGGTGCCGTCGATGCTGGTCGAGACTTGCGAGGCGAGCGGGCCGTTGCGGATGGCATCCCAAGTGTGCGCCGAGGTTGGCGGAACGCCTTTCACAGGTGTCTTGAAGGCGACGTTTACTTCTTCTCGACCATCGGGAACAAAGAGCCACTGCACGAACTTCGGTGCATTGACATTGCCCCACTCGGGCTTCTGCAAGCGATTGGCTTTGATGTCGCGATGATAGCCAAGCTTGTCCTTCACGACGGTGCCGTTGCCGATGTGCAAACCCGCACCTTTCACGCCAGTGCCGTGTCCGTTGCCGCCGCCGATCATGTCGGCGAGGTCGAGTCCTTCGCCGGTCAGCTTGGCGAGTTCAGTGGTGACTTGGCGGAGCCGCGTCTGCGTTTTAGCTCGCTCAGCGGTGAGTCGTGCCGACTCGGTCGTGTCGAGATCGCGATCTCCGCGCTTCAATCCGGCGAAGACCGACCAGAGCGAGTAATATTCACGCTGCGAGATAGGATCGAGCTTGTGATCGTGGCAGCGCGCGCAGTTCACCGTGACGCCGCACGCAGCAGTCATCACCTGCGTGACCATATCGTCGAGATCGAGCGTGCGGGCACTACGGCGCAGCACATCGCTCTTCGTTTCGACCTGTCCGACGAAATCCCACGGCCCTGCGGCCAAGAAACCAGTCGCAGCGATGGCGTGCGGGTCTTTTGGCGAGAGGACATCACCCGCGATCTGCTCGCGGAGGAACTGGTCATACGGTTTGTCGGCGTTCAACGCATTGATGACATAATCGCGGTAGCGCCACGCATTGTCGCGACGCTGATCGCGCTCAAAGCCGTGCGTGTCGGCGTAATGCGCGATGTCGAGCCAGTGACGGGCGTAGCGCTCGCCGTAGCGCGGTGAGGCGAGCAAGCGGTCGATGAGTTTTTCATACGCCTTCGGGTCTTTGTCTTGGATGAAGGCATTGACCTCACCGGGTGTCGGCGGAAGACCGTGCAGATCGAAGGTGAGGCGACGGATGAGCGTGCGGCGATCTGCTTCGGGGCTTGGTGTGAGTTTGTTCTCGGCGAGTTTCGCGTGGATGATCGAATCAATGCTCTGAGGCGCACTGAACTTCGTCAAAGGCTGCCAGGCCCAGTGCTGGAGACGTTTGTCCGCCAACGCGGCTTTGTCTGTGGCGTTCTCAGGCCAATGAGCCCCGGATTCGATCCAGGTTTGGATGGTTTTGATTTGAGAAGGCGTCAGTGGATCGCTTTTCGGCGGCATGCGCTCTTTTTCGTCCGCGTTGGTGATGCGCTGGTAGAGAGGCGACTTGTCGATCTTGCCCGCAACGATTGCCGGACCGTCATGGCCGCCTTTGAGAGCGAAGGACTTCGCATCCAGGCGCAGTTCGCCTTTCTGCTTCTTCTCGCCGTGACACTCGATGCAGCGTTCTTGGAGCAGCGGACGAATTTCGCGGTCGAAATCGACGGCGAAGGCGGAAGTGATGAAAAAGAGGAAGAACGCGGGTTTCATCGCTTGGTCTTCGTTTTGGCAGCGAGGTCGCGGACGGCCTCGTCCATGTGATGTTTCATCGCCTTGGCGGCGGCGGAGGCATCGTGAGCGGCCACGGCGGTCAGAATGGCGGAGTGGTGGTCGATGGCGCGCTGCTGGCCGACATTGCCGATGGTGACGCGGCGGCTTTCGCGACCGAGATCGGCCAGCGATTCGAGCATGAGCTTTAAAATCTCGTTGCCGGCGATGCGGGCGAGCGTGCGGTGGAAGTCGATGTCGGCTTCGACGGCTTCATTGTGGGTTTCAGCGGCCACCAGGCGATCGTGAATGGTGCGGAGCTGCTTCACATCGGCCATTTTGGCCTTCAAAGCGGCCTGCCTCGCGATTTCAGGTTCGATCGCGGCGCGGGCCTCGTTCAACTGCCGCAGGCGCTCTGGCAATTCAGGGAGCAGCAGCGACAAAGAGCCACTGAGAGGCTTGTGCAGGCGGTTCACGGCCCGAATGCCGCTGCCGTGGCGGATTTCGAGCAGGCCTTGCAGTTCGAGGCGCTTGGTGGCCTCGCGCAGCACGGTGCGGCTGACGCCGAGACTTTCGGCCATGAGACGTTCGGGCGGCAGCTTGCCGTCGCCAGACTCGACTTCGTCGCGCAAATGGCGCGCGAGGCGGGAGCAGACCTGATCGACGAGCGACGGTGTGGATTTGAGCGGGGAGAGTGTCATCGCCAATTGGTAGGAGGTCATACCAATCGTGAGTTATGGTGTGGTTTCTTTCATTCTGCCGGAAAAACGATGCCGCGCTGCTGCGGGCAGCCTTTGCGGCACTTGCGGCTTGAGCCTGCCCGCGAGCACGGGAGAGTGCGCGCCAAATTCCTCCGACTCCGACGATGCCCCTCCGCGACACCTTGCTCAATCTCGCCATCACCTGCGTGCTGGTGCTGATCATTGTGCTGGTGGCGATTTTGCTGAAGGAAAGCCGCCCGGAGCCGCTGCCCGCGCTGCCGCCGGGCCAGAGCCTGGACAGCGGCCCCGCCGCGCTGCCAGAGTTCAAGGTGTTCCCAAAGGCGCGCTTCATTGAGAGCCGGACGAACGAGGCGGACACGCTGCGCATCAAGGTGAGCGACACGGAGGATGAGCAGGTGTTTGTGCTGTACTTCGTGGATGCGCTCGACGCCTCCTGGACGCATCCGCAGCGTGTGCAGGAGCAGGCACGTTACTTTGGCGTGTCGGGCGACAAGGTGGTCTCGGAAGGCCTGAAAGCGACGCAATACGTCACCCAGCTCCTCAAAGAGTGCCCGTTCAACGTGATGACGCGCTGGGAGCAGGTGCCGGAGCGCAGCCGGTTTTACGCGTTGATTCTCGTGGAGCATACGCCTGGGAACTGGGTCTATCTGGCCGATTTGCTCGTGCAGCAGGGCTTTGCGCGTGTGGCAGGCGTGACGACGAGCCTGCCCTCGGACGCTCGTTCTTTGAATGACTACGCGCTGGAGCTTCAGGCGCTTAGGAGGCAGGCGGAGCAGCGCAAGGCGGGGATTTGGGCGGCTTCCAAGCTCTGAAAGCGCCGAAAACTCCGGCATTGATGTATCATCATGCGTTGATACGATGGGGTTGTCTTGGCCTCCGTCCTTAAATCCCTCAGCCTCATCGCCGATCCCACGCGGGTGCGGATTCTGCTGCTGCTCAAGCAGGAGGAGCTGAGCGTGGCGGAGATGCAGGAGGTGCTGTCTCTGCCGCAGTCGAACATCTCGGCCCAGCTGGCCAAGTTGAAGTCCGCCGGACTGGTCAGCGACCGCCGCAGTGGGAAGAACCGGCTCTATCAGCTCGATGACCCGAACGCGAAGGACCAATCCACGCATGAGCACTTTCTGGCGCTGCTCGAAGCAGCGGGCATGGAGCTGAGGGAGGTCAAAAAGGACACGGAAGCACTCAAGGTCGTGCTGAAAAAGCGGGCGCAGACGGCGCAGGCCTATTTCGACGCGCTGGCAGGAAAATTTGGCCGCCACTACATCCCCGGACGCTCGTGGAAGGGTCTGGGCGAGACTTTGCTCAAGCTGATGCCGCCGCTGGTCATCGCCGATCTCGGCGCGGGCGAGGGCACGCTTTCACAACTCCTTGCTCAGCGGGCGAAAAAGGTCATCGCCGTCGATAACAGCGAGAAGATGGTGACCTACGGCTCGGACTTGGCGAAGCAGCATGGTTTCACGAACCTCGAATACCGCCTGGGCGACATCGAGGAGCCGCCGATCCCACCGCTGAGCGTCGATCTCGTGTTTCTGAGCCAGGCGCTGCACCATGCGCAGAATCCTGAGAAGGCGCTGAAGGCCGCGTTCACGATCCTCAAACCAGGCGGGCGCATCGTGGTGCTGGATCTGCTGAAGCACCAGTTTGAGAAGGCGCGTGATCTTTATGCGGATGTGTGGCTCGGTTTCTCAGAAAGCGATCTTCACGAGATGCTCGGCAAGGCGGGCTTCAAAAAGGTCGAGACCAGCGTGGTTCATCGCGAGAGCAACAGCCCGCATTTCCAGACCTTGCTGGCGCTGGCAGAAAAAGAGAACCGGCTCACTTCGACGGGTCACTGGTCGGGGTCTTGACGCGGGCGGCGGGCACGGGCAGGCCGTTTTGCATCAAGGTGAGGCCGTTGATCTGCTTTTGGTCATCCCGCGCGAAGATGAGAATGGCCTTCACCACATCGTACTCAAAACGATCCGTCGCGGTCTCAAACACCGGCGCGGCCTCCTGGCCCTCAAGCTGGGCGAACAAGGTGCCGCCCCGAACGGTGAGCGAGAGTTTTTTCAAGCCCATGAGCAGGTACTCACCCACGTAAGGCTGAAGTTCCTTCGCGGTGCGCAGCTTGTAATCCGGCGGCGGTGTGGCGGCGCGCTTCGCCGTGAGTTCACGGCCGTTTTGAAATAGCGTGAGAGATTGGATCTTCTCTTGATCACGATTGAAGGCGATCTCCGCCGCCACCGCCTTGTAGAAGAAACGGTCCGGTGCTTTGGCAAAGGCGCGCAGGAACGCCTGGCCGGTGAGATTCACCCAGAGCTGGCCGTCACGCAGCAGCACTGTGAAGCGCGCATCGCGGTCCAGCTCATACACACCGGGGTATTGTGCCATCGTCTCCGCCGGGAGTGAAATCTCCTTCTGCTTTTGTGGCGTGGCTGGTTTGGCATCTGACATCGCGGCGATGACCGCCGAGCCGCTGAGGCTGTTGTTGTTGATCAAAACGACGCGCACGATGTCTTTCGACGGGATGACTTGCAGCGACGAACTGTAGCCGCCCGTGCCTCCATCGTGGCTCAAGCGCATATCGCCCTCATGCTTGCTCAAAAACACGCCAAGACCAATCTGCCCGCCCATGGCCGGCGCATCCGCCTGCGCTTGCAGAGCGATGGCAAAGGCCTCTTTGAGCGGTGTTTTTTCAGGATGCAGCATCGCCTCGCCAAACTTCATCAAATCTGCCGCTGTACTGCGCAGCGCCCCGGCTCCGGCCACGGTATCGAAATTCCAGGGCTTCACCACTTTTTCACCGGCATGCGGTTTCGCCAATGGTAGCTTCGGCCCAGGATGAACGGACGTGTCATTCATTCCGAGCGGCAGGCAGATTTTCGTCACCACCGCCTTCTCCCAGGTCATCTCATAGACTTTCCCGAGCAAATGGCCGAGCAGACCGACGCCCAGGTTTGAGTAGCTGCATGAGTAAGGCCCCTCGCCTTCGAGTTTGGCGCTCGTGAGATAGGCGAGTAGCCGCTTTTCATCATAATGCGCGTACGGATCGTCTGCGGCGGCTCCAGCGTCCAGGTTGCCTGGCAAGCGAGGCAGGCCGCTGGTGTGCGTGGAGAGTTGCTTTAGCGTGATGGCGGCGATGCGTGGATCGGCAAACTTCAGCTTTGAATCGAACAGGCTGCCGATCGTCGTCTCCAGCGTCACTTTCTTTTCCACCACCGCCTGCGCCAGCAGCAAACCGGTGAAGACTTTCGTGATCGAGCCAATCTCGAAGACGATTTTCTCCGGCGGCGTGTCCCCGGCCTCGGGCGCTCTACCAGCGAGGGCGAAACTCACTTCACCACCGACGCGCTCGCCGGTGACGATGCAGCCGGCCTCCAGTGTCTTGGCCTGCCGCGCAGCCGCCTCGGCCAAAGTGCGGGCTTGCAGGGATGGGACCAAGACGAGCAGGCTCAAGAGAACGAATTTCATGCCCCAGGCTACGAAACACCCGCGCAAACATCAAGGCGACTGATTGACGCGGCCCCCTTCCCCGCCTCCAATGCCTCCCAGTGAGAGATACTCTGGAAGACCTCGAAAATTTCGTCATCGACGTGGTGATCAATAATCGCCGTGGCGTGCGCGCGAACCTGCTGCGGCTGGTGTTTCGCGGCCTTTCGGGCATCTACTCGGCGGCGGTGCGAACACGGCTGTATTTATACCGGCATCGCTACATTCATGACCACCATCTCGGCGTGCCGGTCATCAGTGTGGGAAACCTGACCGTCGGCGGCACGGGCAAGACGCCTGTTGTCGAGATGCTGGCCAAGGCGCTTCACGAGCATGGCCGCCGGGTGTGCATCCTGAGCCGTGGCTACAAGAGCAAGCGGCAGAAGAAGGTGCCGTTCTCGAAAAAGCTCGCCGCAAAACTCGGCCTCATCCCCAAACCCACGGCGCCGCCTCCTCGCATCGTCTCCGACGGTGAAAAGGTGCTGCTGGACTCGCACAACGCGGGCGACGAACCCTACATGCTGGCAAAGAACTGCACCGGCATTCCCGTCGTGGTGGACAAGAACCGTGTGAAGGCCGGCGCGCATGCCATTCAAAAATTCGGCGCGGACGTGCTCGTGCTCGATGACGGCCTGCAATACCTCAAACTGAAACACCGGCACGACATCGTGCTCATCGACAAAACGGCCCCCTTTGGCAACAACGGCTTCATGCTGCCACGCGGCACCCTGCGCGAGCCTCCGCGCAGCCTGCGCCGCGCCAGCTACATCTTCATCACCAAGTCCGACGGCGACACGGAGGACCTCATCAAGGATATCCGCCGCCACAACCGCGCCGCCGAGATCATCGAGTGCCGTCACCGCGCCATGCACTTTGAAAACATCCACACCGGCGAGCGTCTCCCGATCGACGGCCTGAAAGGCAAGTTTGTCGGCGCCCTGTCCGGCATCGCCGTGCCTGAAAGCTTTGAAAACGGCCTGCGCAAGCTCGGCGCGAAGGTGGAGGTCATCGCCCGGTTCGCCGATCATCACCGCTTCCACGGGCCGGAGCTGAAGCAGTTCGTCGAGCGCTGCGTCCGGCGTGACGTGCATTGCATGGTCACCACCGAGAAAGATTACGTCCGCTTCCCCAAAATGGCGGTGGCGGACATCCCCTTCTACTTCATGCGGGTGGAGATCGAGATCATTCGCGGACGCGACATCTTCGACAAGATGGTGCGCCTCATCGCCGAGCCACGCCGCGTTCCCGCCGGTGTGCTGGCGGCGGATTTCATGGAGGCTTCGTGATGAGCACGGACACCCCAGCCATCACCGAGGTGCGCGTGCGCAAGATTCGAGTCGGCGGCGACTCCACGGAAGTCAGCGATGTCACCGCCCGTGAGGAGCCGCTCGAAATCCGAGTGGAAGGGCGCTCCGTGGCCGTGGTCATGCGCACGCCAGGACACGATGAAGAACTCGCCGCCGGATTTCTCGTCAGCGAAGGCGTGGTCCAGCATCCGCGTGACATCCTCGAAGTCTCACAATGCCCCAGCACCGGCAATAAACACGGCAACATCGTCGATGTGCTGCTCGGCGGCGCGGTGGTGAACTGGGACTCGCTCACACGTCATGTCTTCAGCGCTTCAAGCTGCGGCCTGTGCGGCAAAACGAGCATCGAAAGCGTGTTTCAGCAGTTTCCGGCCGTGAAGGGCGACTGGGCGGTCTCACCGGCCTTGATCGCAAGCCTGCCGGACAAGCTGCGTGCCGCGCAGGAGACGTTTTCCAAGACCGGCGGCCTACACGCCAGCGGTCTGTTCGACCTGGAAGGCAATCTGCTCGTCCTGCGCGAGGACGTGGGCCGCCACAACGCGCTCGATAAGATTCTTGGCCACGCGCTCATGCATGGCCTGCTGCCGCTGAACCAGCACATCCTGCTCGTCAGCGGTCGTGTGTCGTTTGAGATCATTCAAAAAGCCCTCGCGGGCGGCATCGCGCTCGTCGCGGCCATTTCGGCCCCGAGCAGCCTCGCCGTCGATTTTGCACAGGAGGCCGGGCAAACGCTCATCGGTTTCCTGCGGGGCGAAACGATGAATGTTTACACGCATCCGCAACGAATCACGATCCAGCCATGAAACCCGTCCAACTCACCGTCTTCATCATCTGGGGAGCCTTGTGCGCCTCGCTTCTGGTGTATGCCGGTATGATCAGCTCAATGACCTTTCTGCCTGGCAAAGCCGAGACATCATCATTGAGCAACATCATCGCCCTGGCGGCGGGAAGCGCGGCGGCGCTAAGTTTTGTGCTGCGCAAGCTGCTGCTCGGCGGATTCGCCGCTGGCAAGCTCAGCCTGGATGATCCGACACATCGCGGACGCTTCGTGGCGGGCCATGTCGTGGTCTTTGCGCTGAGCGAGGGAATTGGAGCGCTCGGATTCGTCAATGGCATCAGTTCCAGCGGCCGGATCGAGGCCTGGCTGCCCTACATCGCCCTCGCGTTCGTCCTGATGGTCCTGCACATCCCGCTGCCCTCGCGGTTTCAGCCGAGGAACGACAGTTATCAGCGTTGACGCGGCATGAATGATCCAGATTTAACGCGAATGAAGGGGAATGTCCGCGAATGCTCGCGAATCCAGAGCCACCCCGCGTGTGTTCATCGCCATTCGTGCTTATTCGCGGGCATTCGCGAAAATTCGCGTTGTTCTCATGAGTGGTTTGATTTCAACGTGAATGCCTCATGAACGGCTACTTTGACCACAACGCCACGACATCACTGCACCCTGCGGCGCGTGAGGCGTGGCTGCGTGCGAGCGAGAAGCACTGGCACAATCCGTCCAGCCTATATCTCGATGCCGGAATCGTCAGCCAGCGGCTCGAAGCCGCCCGTGAACGGCTCGGCACGCTAATCGGAGTCGAGGCGGAGCGGATCGTCTTCACGAGCGGAGCCACGGAGTCGAACAACGCGTTGATGGCAGCATTCGCGCCGGTGGCGATCTCGGCGATCGAGCATCCCAGCGTGCGCATGCCATCGCGCAGCGCATTGGATTTGCCCGTAAACGCGGATGGCGTCGTCGAACCCGATGCGGTGAAGGCGTTGATCACCGCAAAACGGCCCGCGCTCGTATCCGTAATGGCCGCGAACAATGAAAGCGGCGCGTTGCAGCCCTGGCGCGAGATCGCCGCGCTCTGCCGTGAGCACGAGGTGCTGTTTCACACGGATGCGGCGCAGTGGATCGGAAAACTCGACGCCACCAACCTCGGCGAATGCGATTTTATCACCGGCAGCGCCCATAAATTCGGCGGGCCGAAAGGCTGCGGCTTTCTCGTGCTGCCTGCGGAAGATTCACGGCTCCACTTCATGCGCGGCGGGCCGCAAGAAAGTGGTCGCAGGGCCGGAACCGAGAATTATCCGGCCGTCGAGGCGATGGTGACGACTTTGGAGATGATCACACCCCATCTTGGTGAAATCGAGATCAACCAAAGCCGACGGCGCGATGATTTCATTGCCGCCATGCGCTCGCGCTTCGACGGCTTGCGGGTGATCAGCGAGGCCGCGCCGCGTCTCTGGAACACCGTGCTGATGGTGATGCCCGCGCATCACAATCTGAAATGGCTCACGGCCCTCTCGCGGCGCGGCTTCAGCATCTCGACCGGTTCGGCATGCAGTTCGGGCAAGGAAGGCTCGTCTGTCGTTGTCACCGCCCTGGGAGCCAGCGCGGATGAGTTGAAACGCGTGGTGCGCGTCAGTGGTGGCTGGGAAACGACAGCCGCAGACTGGCAGGCACTCGCCGCGGCCTTCGACGAAGTCTGGCATGAGTTAAACCAGGGCGGCAGGCCGCAGTAGTCGGTTGCCAGCCTCGGCTTCACGCCTAGGATCGCCGCCATGAACTGGCGGAACCTTTTTCTCGTCTTGGGCATGTTCGGCGCGTCACTTCCGGCGCGTGAGTGGCGCAGCAGCGATGGATCGCGCACGTTGGAGGCCGAGTTCACCGGGTTGAAGGAGGGCAATCTGCTGCTGAAGACCAAGGATGGAAAATCCACGCTATTTCCAGCCACAGCCTTCTCCAAAGAGGATCAGCAGTTCGCCCAGCAGGCGCAGGTGACACTGGAGGCGGCGGTGAAGGCGAAGCCGCTGAGCTTTGAGGTGACGCAGGTGCTGCCGGAGGGTTTTCTCTGCCGCGTGGTGAACGCGCTGCTGGGCCAGAAAGGTATCTGGGCCGCCACGGGAGCGCCTTTCCTGGTGCTGACCAGCAGCGAAGTCACGGCCGAACGCGGCACACGGGTGATGGCGAAGACGCTGTATCACGCCGGGACACGCACGTTTCAGGCACTGGATGGCACGAGCACGCTGATCAACGCCTACAGCCTGAAACTGGACGAGGCCGTCAACACAGCGCTCATGATTCAAACCGCGAGCGGGGGCGATCCAGCGAAGCAGGCGCCGCTGATCGTGGAACCGCTGATGGAAAAGATCATGGTGCGCGGACTGGGGCTGCCGATCGGAAAAGGCCACTTCATCACCGACGCGGCCTTCGCGGAGGGAAATCATCCGGTGGCGATTCATCACGAGGGAAAAGATGTGCCCGCGACGGTGGTCAAAAACGACACGAAGCGCGGTCTGGCGCTACTGAAGTGCATCGGCGTCGAGCTGCCAGCGGGCGCGTTCATTCCGAGGGAGCCGGTGGTTTTCGGCCAGAACATCGTGGTGGCCTCCCTCACGCTGAACTCGACACGGCGCGGCTTTGAGCCCGTGACGATGACCACCGGCATCGTGAGCCGTTTGATCGACACCACCCTCTTCCAACACGATGCGCCGCTGGTGCCGGACGCGGTGGGCGGCTTCGTGCTGAACGACCGCCTGGAGGTGATCGGCGTGTTCTTCTCGCCTGAGACACGCAGATTGGGAGCACGCTCCTCATCTTCACAAACGTCCGGCAGCCCGCCAACACCGCGTGGCATCACGGAATGCCATCGCAGTGATATTCTGGACGAACTGTGCATCGAGGGCGGCAAGGACAAACGTCTGCCGGGCGTGCCGGAGCTGAAACGCGGTAGCATTGGCGACGACAAGTCCGTCGCCGCCGATTTTCTGCGCAAAACCTGTGTGCTGGTGGTTTCCGCTCGTGAAGTCGCCAAGACACCGCCGCCTGCCAAGACGACCGCTGGCACCGCGACACCACCCGGCGCGGCCACCGGCTGGAGTCTGAGCAAATCGGGAACACGCCACAATGCCAAGTGCCGCTTCTTTGGCTCAGGCGCTGCGTGCCAGGCCACGGACGGGAAGGCGTGCAAAGTGTGCGGCGGGTGAGAAAATGGAATGGGTTATGAGTTAGAAGTTATGGGTTGTGAACAGCTCGCATAACTCTTCACCCATAACACTTAACCTTCTTTCTTCGGCCGAATCATGAGGACGATCACGAGCGAGGCGACGCAGACGAGGGCGAAGACACCGAAGATCAGGTTCAACGGCACCTGCATGTCCCGAAGCACTCCGAAGCCCCAGTCCGCCGCGCCGCCGCACATCATGCTGACGAAGTTCATGAGACCATAGGCCGTGGCACGCAGCTCGGGCCGCACGATCTGGCTAAGGATCGGCATGTTGTTGCAGTCGAAGAAGCCCCAGCCGACACCAAAGATCACCAGCGAGGCAATGGCGAGGGCGAAGGAATTCAGCGCAGGGGCATTGCCCACACCGAACATGGCCGGAACGATGAGCATCATACCGATGGCACTCACATAAATGCGCCCGCGCTCACTGCGCCTCATCCAGCGATCTGCCATCCAGCCTCCAAGGATGGCGGAGAACAGAGCCGCAGCCTGCCAGTAGAGCACAGCGGACACACCGGCCTTGCCCTGGCTGATGTTGAAGGCCTTTTGCAGAATGGCGGGCATCCAGTCACGCACCACCCACGCGGCGAGCGCTGGAAGCGTAAAATAAAGCACGAGCAGGATGAAATTACGATTTGTCAGCAACTCGACGACCGCAGTGCCAACGGAAGGCTTGGCAGAAACGACGCCAGAGCTGTTCAGGCTGGTTTGACGAGGCGCATCGCGCAGCAGAAGCAGCAGCGGGATCGCATAAAGAATGCCGGCCATACCGGTGATGTCGAAGAGGGAGCGCCATCCGCCTTCCAAAGTGTCAGCATAACCAGCAAAACCTCCCACCATTTGACCGCAATAAATGCCCATCTGATGCACGCCCACGGCCCGTGACCGTGTGCCGCCGGTGTGATAATCCGCGATCAGCGCCAGCGCCGCCGGGATGTAAAACGCCTCGCTGATGCCCATCATCGTGCGTGCCCAGTAAAGCTCGTTGAAGCTGCCCACATGCCCGGTGAGCCAGGTGATGAGCGACCAGACAAACAAACTGCCGCAGATCGTCAGCTTGCGGCTGAAACGGTCGGCGATGTAGCCGCCGATGGGGCTGAAGATGGCATACACCCATTTGAACGACGCCAGCATGTGCCCCCAGTTCGCCTCGCTGCCGATGTCCGTGATGTCCCCCATCACGGACACCTTCATCGAGGCGATCATCTGCCGGTCCAGGTAGTTCAGCAGCGCCACCGGAAACAGCAGCCCCACCACCAGCCAGGCACGGCGCATGAAGGTGGGCGAGTCAGCATCAGAATTCGGAGACGTGAACATCCCACCATCAATCACAGACTCAGAACCATGAAAAGCCTGAATTCATGCCCAGGCTTGACGCAGGCATGATGGAAACAGATTCAGGACTCTTCCAACCGATACCCAATCCCTGGCTCATTCACGATGCGCGGGCCAGTTTCGCCGAGTTTCTTGCGCAGATGATTGATGTGGACTCGCAGGCCTTCGCTAGGATCGCTGCTTTGACCGGCCCAGACCTGCTTCACAATCTGGTTTTGCGTCACGATGCGCCCGGCGTGCTCGGCGAGCACTTTGAGCAGCGCGAATTCGGTGGGGGTGAGTTTGACCGGCGCATCGGCTAGCGTGGCTTCGTGATGGAGAAGATCTAGCTTCAGGACTCCGGTGATGATTTCCGGGCTCTGCCGCGTGAAACGACGGCGCTGGATGACATCAAGCCGCGCGAGCAGCTCGGCGGTGCCGAAGGGTTTGGTGACGTAGTCGTCGGCACCGAGTTCGAGAGCCTCGACCTTCACGGTTTCTTGATCGCGAACGCTCAGGATGAGCACGGGCACGTCGGTCCACTCGCGCAAGCGTTTGAGCACGTCGATGCCGCTCATGCCTGGCAGGCCAAGATCGAGCAAGACAACGTCGGGACGATGAAACGCGGCTTCTTGCAGTCCGAGCTGGCCATCAGCGGCCTCGCAGACCTCGTAGCCGCGCGCTTCGAGCACCATGCGCAGCAGGCGGCGCATCTGCTGCTCGTCGTCGATGATCAGGGCTTTGCTCATGGCTCAGGCTTGGCGTGTTTTTACCGGCAGCCGGAGCGTGAACTCCGCGCCGCCTTCAGGATGGTTCCGCGCTTCGATGTCACCCTTCATCGCCCGCATCAAGCCGCGTGAGATGGCGAGGCCCAGCCCGGTGCCGCCGGCGGGTGAATCGGGAGCGCGGTAAAATTTGTCGAACAGATGATCCTCGCTGCCCAAAGGCAAACCGGGGCCGTGATCGCGCACGCGGAGTTCCAGCAGGCCGCTCGCCAGTGAGGCCGTGATTTCGACCGGAGTGCCCGCTGGCGCATGCAGCGTGGCATTGTGCAGCACATTGCCGAGCGCCTGCGCGAGCAGGCGGCTGTCGAGCATCACCAGCGGCATGTCGGCGATGCCGCTGACGCTCAGCGAATGCGCGGCGAGTTCGCGTTCCAGAGGCTTCCTGGCCTGGTCGAGCATGTCGATGACCTCGCACCAGTCGGGGCGTGGCTTTAGCGCCTCGGACTCGACACGGGTCATCTCCAAAAAATTCTCCACGATGCGCTGGAGGCGACGGTTGGCCGTTTCAATCTCCACCGCGTAGGGATTGCCCTGCCCTAGTCCGTCCAAGGCCGTGCGGATGATGGCGATGGGCGTTTTGAGTTCGTGCGACACGCTGTCGAGCAGTGTGCGATGCAGCCGCTCGGACTCCGCGAGCAATTCCGCGCGGTGTTTGGCTTCAAGCAATTGTTCGCGCTCGGCATGATGCTGCCCCAGCGCCGCCTCACGCTCGCGTAGCCGCGTGATGAGATGGCCCATGCTCAGCGCCACGACGAAGAACATGGCGAACATGATGATGTCCTGCGGCTTGTCGATGTGCAGCGTGAACTGCGGCGGGATGAAGATGAAATTCCACACCAGCGCGCTCACCACGCCCATCGCCAGCACCGGCCCGCGATTCCACCGTGTCCCCGCGATCACGATCGTCATCAGAAACACCAGCGCCGAGAACTGATAGCCCGTGTAAGGCAGCAGCACCCAGCACACGGATGCGAGCACAAAGAGGATCGTCAATCCCCAGCTGAACTGGCCGACCACATGCGCCGGCACCGGTTCGCGGGCTGGTTTGGCTTTGAAAGTGTCTTCAGTGCTCATGACGTGTCGGTTGGTGTGAAACAGGCTCGTCCAAAAGGCATCTGCCGCCAGTAAACAGCCATGCGGAAGGTGTTAAGAATGTGTGAAAGGAGGATTCAGCGCTCTTCCAGCCGATACCCGATGCCGGGCTCGTTCTTGATGTCCAAAGCCGCGCCTTCGAGCTTTTTGCGCAGATGATTGGCATACACACGCAGGTAATGAGTCTGGTCCTCAGCCTGCGGCCCCCAGACGGCGCGGAGGAGATGCTTCAGGGTGACGACTTTGCCCGCGTGCCTCACGAGCTGGGCGAGCAGCGCATACTCGGTGGGGGTGAGTTTGAGCGGCAGGCCGTTCAACGCGGCCTCATGGTGTGCTGGATCGAGAATCAACCCGCCCAGGGTGAGATTCGCGGTTTCATCGGCCCCGTGGCGGCGCTGGATGGCGGTGAGGCGGGCGAGAAGCTCGGCGGTGCTGAAGGGCTTGGTGACATAATCATCCGCACCAGCATCGAAGGCCGCAAGCTTCACCGCCTCTTGGTCTCGCACGCTCAAAATCAGGACCGGAACCTGGCTCCATTCGCGGAGGCGTTTGAGAACTTCGACACCGTCCATGTCCGGCAGGCCGAGATCGAGGAGGATGACGTCGGGTTTGTGAAACACGGCATCCTGAAGGCCGAGCGTGCCGTTTTCAGCCTCGCGCACGATGTAGCCCTTCGACTCCAGCGCCATGCGCAGCAGGCGGCGGATTTGGATTTCGTCGTCGATGATGAGGGCGGTCATGGTGTAGAACGAACTTTCAAGTTCGTTGGCTTGGAAGCGGCCGGAGGAACGAACTCGGAAGTTCGTTCTACGTCGATCACAAACTCCGCTCCACCTTCGGGATGATTGTGCGCGGTGATGTCGCCGCCCTGGGCCTGGATGAAGCCGCGCGCGATGGCGAGACCGAGGCCTGTGCCACCCGCCGGGGAACCTTTGGCGCGGTAGAATTTCTCGAACACACGCTGTTCCTCGCCAAGCGGCAGGCCGGGACCGTGATCGCGGATGGTGAGACGGAGTCTTTGGTTGTGCAGGCTGGCGGTGACTTCAATGGCGGCTTCCGCAGGCGTGTAGATGGCGGCGTTGTGCAGAATATTCGCCAAAGCCTGCGCTAGCAGGGTGTGGTCGAGCTTCACCAGCGGGAGGTGGTCGGGGATCAATACATTCACTGGATGCGTGCTCAAAGCATCGCCTGCGGCCTGTCTGGCGGCAGCGACGACATCGCGCAGATCGCACCAGCCGAGATTGGGCTGCAACACTTCGGATTCGAGGCGTGTCATCTGCAACAGATTCTCCACCACGCGCTGCAATCGTTGCGTCGCGGTTTCGATTTCGGCGATGTAGGGACTTCGCAGATCATTCATGCCTTCCAATGCGGCGTGAATCACGGCGAGCGGTGTTTTAAGCTCATGCGAGACACTGTCGAGCAGGGTGCGGTGCAGTTTCTCGGATTGAGCGAGCACCTCGGCGTGACTGACGGCCTGGATGAAATGCTCCTTCTCCAACACGAGCGCGAGTTGCAGCGCGAAGGCCTCGATGGTCTGGCGCACGGTGAAATCGAGCCGCGCCTCGCGTGGCATCTGCACGCCGAGCACGCCCATGTTTGAGGTGGCGGTTTGCAGCGGGAACCAGGTGGCGGCGGACTCGGGCAGCGTGTCGGTGAAGCGGCCGGCGCACTGCTTGTTCTCGTAGCTCCAGGCAACGACGCCCCATTCTTTCGGTGAAGGATGAAAGCTGCTCGCTCTGTGCGCGGCTTTTGGCAGCGAGCGGTCCTGCTCGCGCACGATGAGCGCGGTGTCCGCATTGAGCAGCTCGTTGATCGTGCGCAGTGCTTCGGCGAGGCCTTTTTCGGGTTCGGCGGCGAGCGCGGCACTTTGGGTGACGCGCAGCAGCGCGTCGGTTTGACGAAGACGGCGGCGCTCGGCGATCTCGCGCATGCGCAGGCGGCTGGTGAGGCTGCCCATGCTGATGGCGACGATGAAGAACATGCCGAACATGATCCAGTCTTCGGCTTTGTTGATGTAAAACGTAAACTGCGGCGGGATGAAGAAGAAGTTCCAGCACAGCGCACTGAGCGTCGCCATCAGCAAAACAGGTCCGCGACTGAAGCGCAGTGCCGCGAGCACCACCGCGATCAAAAACACCAATGCCACAACCATGTAGCCGGTGTAGCTCACGATGCCCCAGCAGACGCTCGCGATACCAAACACGGCCACGAGCACCCAACTCACCTCGCCGAGCAGTGTCGCTGAAACAGGCTCTTTGGAGCTTCTGCGGGACTTTTCCGCCGAAGCGAGCGGACGCACAACGCACACGTCGATGTCGCCGCTGCCGAGAATGAGCCGGTCGGCGAGGGATTTTCGCCAAAGCGATGGTTTGTCCGTTTTGCCCACGACGAGCTGCGTGACATTCCGCTCGCGAGCCACGCGCAGCAGCGCCTCGGAGATGTTTTCGCCGGTGACGGAAACGACCTCGCCGCCGAGTTTGCGAGCGAGGGCGAGGGCATTCGAGAGTCGCTGTTGTTCGTCGCTGGACAGTTCGGTGAGTCCTTCGACCCAGACGACGATCCAAGGACAGTTCAGCCGCGTGGCAGCACGACGGGTCCAGCGGATGAGGCTCTCCGCATACGGGCTCGGCCCCACGCCGACCATGAGTCGGGCGTTGGTCCTCCACGGACTGTTGACGCGTTTGGCACGGCGGATGTCTTCCAAATCGCGGTCCACCTGCTCGGCGGTGAATCTCAGCGCGAGCTCACGAAGCGCGGTGAGGTTGCCTTCTTTGAAAAAGCCGCTCACCGCCTGCTCGGCACGCTCACCGAGATACACCTTGCCGTCTGCCATGCGCTCCAGCAGTTTTTCGACACTGAGATCGATGAGCTGAATCTCATGCGCCCGGTCGAGGATGGAATCCGGCACCGTTTCCTGGATCGCGACACCGCTGATCTGCCGCACGATGTCCACCTGGCTCTCGATGTGCTGCACGTTGAGCGTGGTGTAAACGTCGATCCCGGCATCGATCAGCTCCAGCACGTCCTGATAGCGTTTCGCGTGTCGCGAGCCGGGGGCGTTGGTGTGGGCCAGCTCATCGACCAGCACGAGTTGCGGCTTTTGCGCAAGCACGGCGTCGATGTCGAACTCCTCCAGCGTGAAACCGCGATGTTCGAGCCTTTTGCGCGGCAGAACAGTCACGCCTTCGAGAAGCGCCGCCGTCTCTGAGCGTCCGTGCGTCTCGATCACGCCCGCGAGCACTTGCACGCCTTCTTTGAGCCGCTGGCGTGCCGTTTGCAGCATCGCGTAGGTCTTCCCCACGCCGGGACACATGCCGAGGAAGATGTGGAGCTTGCCGGATTTCGACTTCACATCCTCCAGACGCATCTGCGCGAGCAGAGCGTCGGGGTCAGGGCGTTTGTCGTCGGTGTTCACGGCTGGGAAGATTACTTCAGAGCATCCAGCGCAAGATTCAACTTCAGCACGTTCACACCCGTTTCGCCCAAAAGGCCGAGGTCGGGCTTCGTCGTATTCGAAGCGATGAGTTCTATCACTTTCTCGACGCTGAGGTTGCGTGCCTTGGCGACGCGTGCGGTTTGAAGCTCGGCATTCTTCACACTGATGTGCGGATCGAGGCCGCTGCCGGAAGCGGTCACGGCATCGGCGGGCACGGTGGCATCGGCTGCGAGGCCGTTCTTGGTGCGGTAGGCTCCGATGCGTTCTTTGATCGCGTCGTGGATCTTTTGCGAGGTGGGGCCGAGATTGCTGCCGCTGGAGCTAGCAGCGTCATATCCGGCACCGGCAGCGCTGGGTCGCGGGTGGAAGTAGTGATCGGCGGCGAAGTTCTGACCGAGCAGAGCTGAGCCGATGACTTTGCCATCTTTGTTTGTGATGAGGCTGCCTGATGCCTGCTTTTTGAAGGCAGTTTGGGCAATGCCGGTGACGAGCAGCGGATACGCGCCGCAGGTGACGGCGGCGAGCGCAAGCGTGGCCATGATGGCGGGGCGGAGTTCGGAGAAGAGAGCTTTCATGGTGTTAGGCGAGGTGAAGGGTGGCGACGATGAGATCAATGGCCTTGATGCCGATGAAGGGGACGAGGATGCCGCCGAGGCCATAGACGAGGAGGTTGCGCTGCAAGACGGCGGCAGCACCGATGGCACGATAGGGCACGCCTTTGAGGGCGAGCGGGATCAAGGCGACGATGATGAGCGCGTTGAAGATGATGGCACTCAGGATGGCGCTCTGCGGACTGGCGAGGCCCATGATGTTCAGCGGACTGATCGCGGGGAACGTGACCATGAGCATCGCGGGGATGATCGCGAAGTATTTGGCGATGTCGTTGGCGATGCTGAAGGTGGTCAATGAACCGCGCGTCATGAGGAGCTGTTTGCCGATTTCGACGATCTCGATGAGCTTCGTGGGATTGCTGTCGAGATCGACCATGTTGCCTGCTTCTCTCGCGGCCTGCGTGCCGGTGTTCATCGCGACGCCGACATCGGCCTGGGCCAAGGCGGGCGCGTCATTGGTGCCGTCGCCGGTCATGGCGACGAGATGGCCCTCGGCCTGCTCGGCGCGAATGCGGCGTAGTTTGTCTTCGGGCGTGGCCTGGGCCATGAAGTCATCGACACCGGCCTCGGCGGCGATAGCGGCGGCGGTCATGGGATTGTCGCCGGTGATCATCACGGTGCGGATGCCCATTTTGCGAAGCTGGGCAAAGCGCTCTTTGATGCCGCCTTTTACGACGTCCTTGAGTTCGACAACACCGAGAGCCTTGCTGCCTTCGCACACGACGAGCGGTGTGCGGCCGGCACGTGACGCGGCTTCGACGGTCTTGGCGACTTCGGCGGGATAAAAGCCGCCTTGGGCTTCGATGTGGGCCTTGATCGAGTCAGCAGCGCCTTTGCGGATGCTGCGACCACCCATGTCAACGCCGCTCATGCGAGTCTGCGCTGTGAAGGGGATGAAGGTGGCGTGTGGTGCGGCCACCTCGCGGCCACGGATGTTAAACTTTTCCTTTGCCAACACCACAATGCTGCGGCCTTCGGGAGTCTCGTCTGCGAGTGATGCGAGCTGGGCGGCATCGGCAAGGTCATGTTCCATGATACCAGGCGCGGGACGGAAATCGGACGCCATGCGGTTGCCGATGGTGATGGTGCCGGTTTTGTCGAGCAGGAGCACGTCGATGTCGCCTGCGGCTTCCACAGCACGACCCGAGGTGGCCATGACGTTGCGGCGGATAAGGCGGTCAATGCCGCTGATGCCGATGGCGCTCAAGAGGCCGCCGATGGTGGTCGGGATTAGGCACACGAGCAGCGCGATGAGCACGGGCAGAGAGAAATCCATCCCAGCGTAAATGCCGAAGGGCTTCAGCGTGATGACCACGAGCAGGAAGATGAGCGTCATCGCGGACAGCAGGATGGTGAGCGCGATTTCGTTTGGTGTTTTCTGACGTTTTGCGCCTTCCACCATCGCGATCATGCGGTCGATGAAGGTGTTGCCTTTTTCCGAAGTGATGCGGATGACGATGCGGTCGCTGATGACACGCGTGCCGCCGGTGACGGCGCTGCGGTCGCCGCCGCTTTCGCGGATGACGGGCGCGGATTCGCCGGTGATGGCGGCTTCATCGACACTGGCGATGCCTTCGATGACTTCACCATCGGCGGGGATCACGTCGCCCGTTTCGCAGACGACGAGATCGCCTTTTTCGAGGGCAGGAGCCGGGACGCTGGTCTCGACGCCATTTTTGAGGCGGCGGGCCATGGTGTCTTTGCGGGCGGCACGCAGGCTGGCGGCTTGCGCCTTGCCACGGCCTTCGGCGACGGCTTCGGCGAAGTTCGCGAAGAGCACGGTGAACCAGAGCCAGATCGAAAGCTGGATGATGAAGCCGTGATCGGCCTTGGCGGTGAAGATGCTCACGGTGGTGAGCACCGCGCCGACGAGGGTGACGAACATGACGGGATTCTTCACCATCAGGCGCGGGTCGAGCTTCTTGAACGCCTCGCCGATGGCGGGAACGAGAATGGAAGCATCAAAGAGAGATGTGGGTTTGTGGGACATAGGTTTGGAAAGTGGTCCGCACAGTCCTCTGTGCGGGGTTTGGAATCGTGGGTCGTTCGTGCCGCACAGAGGACTGTGCGGACCACATTTAGAACAGCTTGCCCTGGCCGGTGAGGAAGTGCTCAACGATGGGGCCGAGGGCGAGGGCAGGAAGGAAATTGAGCGCACCGATGAGCAGCACTGTGCCGATGAGCAGGAAGGTGAAGGTCGCGCCATTCACAGGGAAGGTGCCCGCACTCGGAGGCGAGGCTTGTTTGCCCGCGAGAGATCCTGCGAGTGCCATGATGGG
>Ga0209573_1002586_pt1 | contig 22520 bp, 15 predicted proteins | sample TNRBio252014_DNA_FD_185870 | JGI IMG/M metagenome (GOLD analysis project Ga0209573, IMG submission 185870) | Wastewater treatment Type I Accumulibacter community from EBPR Bioreactor in Madison, WI, USA - TNR Reactor_6/25/2014_ DNA (SPAdes)... | ecosystem: Engineered > Bioreactor > EBPR >...
TGCCGCCCGGCGTGGAAAAGGAAGACCCCAGCTTCGCCGAGCGCTTCAAGAGCGAGGCGCGCCTGATGGCGAAACTCAATCATCCTGCCGTCGTCGCCGTGTATGACTTCGGCACCACCTCCGCCGGACAGTTGTACTTCGCCATGGAGTATGTGGACGGCAGCGATGTCTCGCAGATGATCGCCGCGCAGGGCAGACTGCCGCCGGAGCATGCGCTGGCGATCACCGCGCATGTGTGCGATGCGCTCAGCGCCGCGCACGAGCTGGGCATCGTGCATCGGGACATCAAGCCCGCCAACGTGCTGCTCAACATGAAGGGGCAGGTCAAGGTGGCCGACTTCGGACTGGCGAAGGTGGAAGACCCCGGCCAGCACGGCCTCACCAAGACGGGTTACGCCATGGGCACGCCGGACTTTGTGGCTCCCGAAGCGCTGATGCTTGGCACCGCTGTTGATGGTCGTGCCGATCTTTATGCTGTGGGCGTCATGCTTTACCAGATGCTCACGGGGAACATCCCGCGTGGCGCGTTCAAGCCCGCCTCCGTGCTCGTGCCCGGACTCGATCCGCGCTTTGATCCAATCATCCTCAAAGCGATGCAGCATGATCGCGAGGAGCGTCATCAAAACGCCGCCGAGCTGCGGCGTGAGCTGGATGTGATCCTGACGGTGCCCTTCGTGCGGAATGACGCGCCGGTGAGCGCGGCGATTCCCGTCGCGCAAATGGCGCAGGCACCGGGGAAACGCAGTGCGGCGCAGAAGCCGCAACAACGGAGTGCGGGTGCCCCCAACCGCCAGCCAAGCGTCAAAGCGGGTGAGGGCACCCGCGCTCCTGAAATGCCGCCGAAATCCAAAACGCCGCTCTTCCTCGGCCTCGGGGTTGCCGCGGCCATTGGCATCGGAGCTTTCGTGATGATGGGTGGCAAGAAAGACGTAGCTCGACTTTCCAAAGTCGAGTCATCGCCTTCGCCAAGCTCCAAGACCCCGACTTTGGAAAGTCGGGCTACGGCCAATCCGCCGCCGAAGGCGGCTCAAACCGTCGCTGCCTCCAAATCTCCTCCTCCGCCCGTCTCCAAGTCTTCCGAGCCACAGTTCCCTCCCGGCCAGTGGGTGAAGGTATTCACGAAAGCAGAGGACTTGCCACCAGCCCTGCGCTCACGCCAGCCATCCGAATGGAAGGATGGCTGGATCAAAGCGGAAGACAGCGCCGCGCAGCTTCATCTGCCGCCACACATCAACGGAAACTACGCCCTGCGTGCCCATTTCCGTCGTCGAGCCGTCAACAAACTCGCCAGCTATCTCAACCTCCGCGTTCATGGTTCAGACAATCAGCGCTACCAGCTTTTTCTCAGCGATGGCGGTTTCCTATCGCTTCAGAGCCAGCAGAACGGAAAATTTACAACGCTGACCTCGGTTCAGCCCCAACAAGAGTTTAAGCCCGGTGAAACTTTTCAGCTCTCGCTCGGCATCGTCGGTACACGACTGGTGACTCGTCTAGGTTCTGAACTCGTTCGCAGCCATGTCGATGCCGCTCACACGTCTGGAACGGGCTTCCTCCACCTTCAGGACGATGTCCGCGACATCGAAGTCATCAACCTCGACGGCCTCAGCGAGGCCGAGGCGCTCAAGATTCTCGGTGTGGATGAGAAGGGCAATGACCTGCGCAAGCCTGCCGCCGTGGCTGCCACCGCTCCGGCTCCCTCGGTCCCCGCCAGCAACGCTTCGCACAGCGATGCGGGCGGGTCCAAGTCTCCTCCTCTGCCGGTCTCCCCGTCTTCCGATCCGAAGTTCCCTCCCGGCCAGTGGGTGAAGGTGTTCACCAAGTTCGAGGACTTGCCGGAGAATCTGCGCAAGCCGGACAGCGGCGTGAAGTTTGAGGATGGGTGGATTCGATTTCACGCAGACAAACCCAACCGAGTTTATGCCGCGGACGGCCTCATCAACTATGGCATTCGTGCCAAGTTCCTGCGGCCAATCGACACAATCCGAAACTCAGTCTTGATGATCCGTGCACGTCACCAACCTGAAGTCGCGGGATATCTTCTCAGCCCATTCCAAAGTGAGCTATATGCTGCGCTCCGATTGGAAGGCGAAGTTAGCAAGCCTACGCGATTTTGGGCGGTGTCATCGCCGGCCATTTCGTGGCCTCAAAGAGGTGACGAATACACTCTCGAATGGTGCTGTGTGGGCGATAAGCTGATCGCGCGGCTTGATGAGCGGTTTGTCAAAGTCGTAACCGACAGCACATTCTCTTCCGGTCCTGGCTACTTCACCGGCAACACAGACCTCCATGACATCGAAGTCATCAACCTCGATGGCCTCCCCGAAGCCGAAGCCCTGCGCATCCTTGGCGTGGATGAAAAAGGCAATGACCTACGTGCCCTCGCTGCCAGGCAGGAGCAGCAGCAGATGGAGCAGGCGAAGGCGGCAGACGCGCTGGCCGCCATCCCGGAGCTGAAGACGTTGCATGAGCAGTTCGTGAAGCTGCAAGCCGAGCGCGTCACCGCCCCGTTTGAGGCGGAGGTCGCGAAGCTGAACGCGGGCTATGTGGGTGGTATCGACCGGGAGATTGCCAGTGAGAAGAAGGCCGGGCATCTGGACGGAGTCATCGCCCTGGAGGCGGAGAAGAAAACGGTGACAGGAGCGCGGCCCCCCTCGTCTGCCGCCGTGCCGACTGAGGATGCGGGTGAGGGCACCCGCGCTCCGGCGCTCGAAAAGCTGCGCGGCATCTACCGCGAGGCCTATGCGAAGATCGAGGCCGCCCGTGCCGAGAACTTGAAGGCCCTCACCGACCCGTTGGACGCCCGCCTCAGGCAGATGGAGGCCACGCTCACCCAGCGGGACCGCATCGCCCATGCGAAGACGGTGCGGGAGTATCGCGAGGGGTTGGGCAAGAGTAGTCCAGACCTTCAGGTCGGTCAGCTTTCATCAAAGCCCAGCACCCCCGAAGCACCCCAGAACGGACTGAAGTCCGGCACGACTCTCAAGAAATTCCCGCCCGGAGACGACCGCAAGGCGGCGGAGTGGGTGCTGGATTTGGGTGGCTCCGTGAACATCCGAGATGCCAATGGTGATCAGGTCATCCAGGCCAAAGGCAGCCTGCCCAAGCGCCCGTTTGATTTGGTCACAGTCGGCCTCGCAGCGCCAGAACGGGCCAACAGGCAGGTGATTGAATACACCGGGCTGCTACCGCTGGCCGGGCTGCGCAAGCTCGGCAGTGTGGCCCTGAGCGGCCTCCCAGTCACCGATGAAGACACGGAGATCCTGGCATCGCTTCCAGAACTGAGCCGTCTCCAGTTGTCCAGTGCCAAGGGATTTACCGGCAAGAAATTGGCCCTCTTGAAAGACTCCACCAAGATCACCTGGATGAACCTCGGCGGCAATGGTCTCACTCCCGAAGGCATCGGGCAGATCGCCCAATTCACGAATCTCACCGGCCTGCAATTGAATGACACCGACGTCGGGGACAGCGACATGGCACCGTTGCGCAGCCTGAAGAAGCTGAACTCGCTCAACCTCAGAAACACGAAAGTGACGCAGGAAGGCTGGAAGCAGTTGAAGGGCTTGCGTTTGACCGAACTGGCAGGGGCTTTCACGCGCGGCACCGCCAGGGAATGGTGTGCTGCCATGGCGGCCCTCTTTCCTGACGTGAACAAACTGGAGTTTTCCGCGCCTGAGGCGGTGACCGCGGATGATCTGGCCGCCGTGGCGGCGTTTCCTGAGCTGCGCACCCTGATCTTTACCACCAGTTTCATGGATGATGCCGCAGTAGGCGCCCTAGCAGGTCTCACGCGTCTGGAAACACTCACACTCCGCGCTGGCGGTCCGGTGAAGTCCGTGACGGACGCCAGCATGGACAGCCTGCTCGCGTTGAAGGAACTTCAAAAACTGAGGCTGGAAATGATCCACGCGCTCACGCCTGCCGCTCTGACGACACTGACCAAGCTCAAGTCCCTCAAGACACTGGAGATCGTGAACTGCCCCCAATTGGATGATACCTCCATCACCGCCTTCAAAAAAGAGCGGCCCGATGTGACGGTGGCACGGTAACCCCTAGGCGCATTCGCCAGAAAGCGGGATGCGGGCGTCTCCCGGCCCTCGGAAGCTCTTCAATCCCCTCGTTCTGGCGAACGAGCCTACGCCAGGGGGAGCCTCCCTTTCGGCTTCCACATGATCGTGGAGCTGTCCGCGCCGTAGCGGGGGGCGCATGCTTCCACGCTATCTAGGGCCTGAGGTCACCCACCAGACGCGGCCCTCGTCGTGGTCGTGGGGGCGGAAGTAGTCGGTACTGTGGAGGACGCATCTGGCAAAGCTGGTATTCTTGCGGGTTGAGGGCCCCAGACCTGGATCTGAAGCCTGGAACCGCCGTCCGGCAGCCCCAAACCGTGACCGCGTGGCGTCCGGTCATGACCGCGTGGCGTCTGGCCGTGACCGGGTGACGTCAGGCCGTGACCCGGTGGCGTCCGGTCGTGACCGGGTGGCGTCCGGTCGTGATCGTGTGGCGTTTGGCCGTGACCGCGTGGCGTTTGGCCGTGACCGCGTGGCGTTTGGCCGTGACCGCGTGGCGTTTGGCCGTGACCGCGTGGCGTCTGGCCGTGACCGCGTGGCGTGAGGCCGTGACCGCGTGGCGTGAGGCCGTGACCGGATGGCGTGAGGCCGTGACCGGATGGCGTGAGGCCGTGACCGGATGGCGTCTGGCCGTGACCGGATGGCGTCTGGCCGTGACCTCGCGGCGCTAGGCGGGAGCTGCGAGCCGCCTCTTTCCCGCCTTGCCTCGTCTGGCGGCCTGTTTCATAGACAGAGCGTGAAATCCCATCTGCCGAATCATCCCACCCAGCTCTATTTCATCCGTCACGGCGAGGTGGAGGAGAAGTATCACAAGGTCTTCGGCGGATCGCGCATCGACATGGCGTTGTCTCCTTTGGGCCAAAAACAGGGCGAGGCGGTGGCGGCGTGGCTGAAGGACACGAAGATCGAGAAGGTCTATGCGAGCCCGATGCTGCGGGTGCAGCAGACGCTGGCTCCTATGGCGAAACAACGCGGCCTGGAGCCGGAGATGATGCCGGGGCTGCGCGAGATCGACTTTGGCGACTGGACGGGGCACCGCTGGGACGAGGTGCAGTCGAAATTTGGCGTGAGCGCGTTCGACTGGCTCGAAATCATCGAAAGCAACGGCATTCCGAATGGGGAGAGCGTGGAAGGCATCCGCTCCCGCGTGCAGGAGTGCCTGATCCGCATCGTCAACGCGCATCCGCACCAGAAGGTGGCGGTGTTTTGCCACGGCGGGATCATCCGCGTGATGATCGCGCTGCTGCTGGGCTGGCCGCTCGCGCATATGGCGCATTTCAACATCGAATACGGCAGCATCAGCGTGGTGGAGCTGCTGCCAGAGCGGAAGCATGCGGTGGAGATCGAACTGCTGAACTTCCAGCCACCGGTTTAGCCGATTGCTGAAAAACTCATGATGAGAAGAGTAAGACGTTAAAAGTCAGATGTTAGAAGTGGTCTGTGGGCGACACTTCTCGCCTTTCACCTCTGACTTCTCACGCTGGGTGCTTTTCCACAGGCTGCCAGTTAGAGAATCTACTGCGCATCATCCTCGCGGCTGAACATGCGCTGGAGGAGGTTTTTCTTCTTGGGCGGGGGCGGCGGAGCGGCGGGGATGACTTTTTGCGGGAAGCGCTGGGCGGCCTCGGCACCGACCTTGGTGCGGAGATCCTCGTTCAGGGAGGTAGTGCGCACGCCGAAGTCATCTTTGACGACCTGGGGCTGGATGAAGACGATGAGCTCCTTGCGGACTTTGCTGTCAGTGTCGGTGCGGAACAGTTTACCGAGGCCGGGGATGCGTCCGAGGATAGGCAGTCCCTGCTTGTCCTTGGTGTTTTCTTCGGAGATGAGGCCGCCGAGGACGATGGTGTTGCGGTCCGGGACGGTGACGGTGGTGACGAGCTGCTCGGTGCCGATGATGGGCACCTCGTTGGGCTGCACGAGCTGGGTGCCGACGACGGTGTCATTGACCTGGGCGATGGTGAGGGTCACTTCGCCCTCGGAGTTGATGAGCGGCACGACTTCGAGCTTCAGCACCACGTCGCGATACTCAATCGTGGTGGTGGTGTTGCCCTGGGCGGCGTTGTTGTTGGCAAAGGTGGTCTGCTGGGAGGGGACGGGGATCTGGCGGCCGGAGGTGATGACGGCCTTTTTGTTGTTCAAGGCGAAGACCGAGGGCCGGGAGAGGATTTTGAAGTTGCGGTTGGTTTCGAGGGCGGTGACGAAGATTTCAAGGCTGTCGCCCACGGCACCGTAGAGGTTCAGGCCGCTGGCAGGCCCGAATGCCGTGGTGATGGCATTGTTGCGAAGGTCGTTAATGGCACGGCCTGCTCCGTTGACGCCGCCGAGTATGTCGGTGCGGTTGGTGAAGCCGCCGGCGGTGAAGTTGGTGCCGTCCCCGGCTCGACTGAGGCCGGAGACATAGTCGATGCCGGACGTCATGCCGTCGGTGAGGGTGAGCTGACCGATGACGGTGGCGAGATAGACCTGGGCGGGCTTGCGGTCGAGCTTGTCGAGGAGACCAGTGGCCTTGTCGATGGACTCCTTCGGCCCGATGACGAGGATGCAGTTGGCCATGGGATCGGCGATGACGCGGGTCTTGCCGACGAGCACGGAGACGGGAGCGTTGTCCTCGCTGGGGCCGGAGATGACGTCGGCGCGTGAGCCAAGGCCGCTGCTGGTGGTCGCCGTGGCTGTGTCCGATGAGGCGGCGGCGGTGCTGCCAACGGTGCCGCCACGGGTGCCCTGGGTGTTACGACCGCCGAGAAGCTGGCTGCTGTTGCTGGCGAGCGCCTGCTGGCGCTGCTGCTGCACGGTGCCGCCGCCGGGGAGCTGGGTGGTGCCGGTGTTGGGATCTTGGAGCAGATCGACAACAGCGCTGAGGACATCGAGCGCGGCGGCGTATTTGAGTTTGCGTTCAAACGGCTCGGCGACATCCAGCGGCTTGTCGAATTCAGCGATGAGGCTGGCGACGTAGGTGTAGTCAGCAGGGGCGGCGACGACGAGGATTTGATTCAAGCGCGTGTCAGCGACGACCTGGGCACTCGGCTGCGGAGCCTGGGTGTTTTGCGGGGAGTTGTTGTTGCTGTTGGAGGGCTGGGGGGCGCGCTGATTGTTATCATTGTTGTTGCCACCGCGGCCATCGCTGCCTGGAGCGCCGCGAATGGTGTTCACGCCTTTGGTTTCTTTTTCCTGGGCCTGGGCGGTCAGCGTGGCCTGGATGATCTGGGCGATAGTCGCTGCGTCGCCGTAGGTGATGGGAATGAATTTGGTGACCAGGGAGGAGCCAGTGTCGCCCACATCGACGGTGTCGCGGATGCTGATGAGCTGTTTCACGACGGTGGCGCTTTCAGTGATGAGCAGTCCGGGCGGTGTGGTGACGGCGGTGATGCGGCCATAGGCACCGAGGCCGACATGGCCGGAGAACATGGTGGCGGCGTCCTCAGGCGTGAGGTAGTCCAGCTTCATGAAGTAGGACACGATGCTCTCGTTGTCCGGGATGTCTTTCGGGCTGGTGTAGAACGACACACCATGGGAAAACTGCACCGCGCTGGCGCTTTGATTGCGCGCGGGTAGGATCTTGGCGCTCGTTCCGCCGGGTTCATTGACGATGGCGTAGCCGTTGGTGAGGAGGGATGCCTCGATGAGCTTGATGGCCTCGTCCTTGGGCACCGGCTTCGGCGTGACGAGGCTGATCTGCGCGCCTTCGAAAATGTTGGTGTCCTTGATGAGCGTGAGGCCGGTGAGCTTTTCGTAGATGGCGAGGATGTCTGCCACCGGATTGGCGGCGAACTGCATCATGACCAGGTCACCCGTGATGGTGAAGGTCTCGCCCTCGCCGGGGGTTGCTCCCATGCCTCCGGCTCCGCCTTCGCCAAAGCCACGGCGGGTGCCGAAGCCGCCGCGTCCTCCGGGCGGGAAGCCGCCTCCGGGGCCGAATCCTGTTCCTGGCGCACCTGGAGCCGGAGGCGCTGCCGGTGTGGCACCGGCTGCCGCAGGGCCTCCCGGTGCCGTTGGAGTGGGCAGGAGTGGAGCGTTCTGGCCGGGGGCCAGATGCGGGAGGGTGAAGGCAGCGAGGAGGAGGGCAAAAAAGCGGCGATGCATGAAACGAGGGCGGGGGAAAGTGACTGGTGAGCTGGATGATGAAGCGCGGCGGTTTAACGCCCGCCTTTGTCTTCCTTCTCAATTCTTTCGAAGACACTGCGGATGGCGGTGCGGCGATCTTCTTCAGAGGCGTTGCGGAATTTCTCGTCGCTGAACTTCTGGCGCAGCTCGTCGCGGAACTTGTCCCTGGCTTTTTCAGAGAGAGATTCGTATTTTTTGCGATCCTCCTCGCTGGGGCCGCGGTTGCTGCGGCTGAAGCGATCACCGCCGCCAGGAGGCGGTGGCGGTCCGCCGGGCGGTCCTTTCTCACGCTTGTCGGGGCGCATGTCGTCCTTGCTCAACGAGGTGTGGCGGATGCTGAAGGTCTCGCCGCCGATGGCGATCTGGGCCTGCGCATAGTCGATTTTATCCGACGGCCTGGCACCGACGAGCTTCCAGCCTTTGAGGTTCGGCTCGTCGGAAACGACGATGGACTGCTTGGCCGTCTTGTCGAAAATGGTCACGACAGGTTTCCCATCGACGTAGGCCATGCCGGTGAGCACGAGCGAGTCGGAGATGCTGACGATGCGGGTGAAAGGCGAGTTTTCGACGACGGCGGTGAGCGTGTTCGGATCAAACGGCTGCGGCAGGTCGGGATCGACCGGCCCGCTTGATGCCACAACGGGCGTGGCGGCTGGGAGCGTGGGGTCCAGCTCGTCTCCAGGCAGCGGTACGAGATCCGCCGTTGTCAGTGGAACGTCAAACGAGGCCTCCTGTGCGCCCAGGGGCGCGATGGTGGCGAGGAACAGCAGAAGCAGCGTCGGTTTCATGGTCAGAGTCCGGTGTCTGGCTTGAACCAACGGGCCAGGACGAGGTTGCAAAGCACCTGCGGTGTCTTTTCCTTGGCCTTGGCGTCGATTTCGATTTCAACCTGCTTGATGGCTTGAAATTTTTCCGGGGATTGCAGGGAGGCGAGCCAGCCGAGCACGGTGGGCTGATCCCCGCGCATGCGCACCTCAATGGCGGCCTCGCGGTAAACAGCGGCGTTGTCCTTGCTGTCCTTGGACTCTGGCAGCAGAACGGGCTGCTTCTGAAACTGCAGCTCGTAGTCCAAGGCGACGTTTTGAATCTCCTCAAGCAACTGCGCCTGGGCCGTGCCGAGGCTCTCGGTGGTGGGCATTGTTTCGCGCAGCCAGCGGGCGCGCTTATCCCAGAACTCGCGATCAGCCAGATAGCCTTCGTTTTCCTGCTTTTCGGCCTCCAGGGCAGAGATTTTCGCCAGCGCGGCGGTGCGGCGGTCAAGGAACTGCTTCAGGATGATGAACGTGGCCATGAGCACCAGTGCGGCGATGCATGCGCCGAGGAGGTTTTTTTCACGTTGGGTGAGGGCGAGGGCCATGAGGGAAGGGAAATGACGAATTCAGAATGAGGACTGCCGGTCAGAGCAGCTTGCCTTGGGCGCGGAAGGTGGCGGTGGTGCCTTTGAGTTCGGGGCGCGGAGCGGTCCATTCGTAGCGGCTGAGGATGCGGTTCTTTTTGATGTCCTCGACGAACTGCACGGCGAGCTGCGCGTCACGCGCCTCGCCACGGATTTCGATCTCCGTGCCTTTCACCTCGAACTCACGGATCACGATGCCGCTGCCTGGCATGATGCGGTTGATCTCTGCCAGCAGGAACATGGGGTAACGCTTCGGCTCGATGGCGGGAGCGAGGGCCTTCCAGCGCTGGGTGGCCTGACGCACGGCGGCGGCGGGTTCCTTCGTGAGTTCGACCTCCTCGGTCAGACGTGCGGCGCGCTGCTCTTGAAAATGAAGGTAAGCGAAAGCCAGGAAGGCGAGCGACACATACAGCATGCCGCCCAGCACGAGGGCGCGGGTGATTTTTCCACGGCGAGTGCTGGTGATCTGGGCATGGCGGATGTCGGCGGGGAGCATTTTGCCCCAATCACGCGTGTCGAGCGCGGTGTTCGGTGCCAGATCGGCCACGATGCGCACCGGCAGTTCGAGGAGCGAGCTGAGACGAGTGCAGATGGCACGTTCAAAATTCGCTCCCACGAGCGCCACGCCGGTGATGCTGTCGATGCCGAGTTCAGACTCCAGCGTGAGCCTTGCCAGGGTGATTTCCAAGGCCAGGGTTTCCTCAGTGGCGGGAGTTTGGGCGAAAATGTGGCTGTGATACAGCTTGCCCTGATGACTGGCGGCCAGCACGAGGTCTCCCTGCTCCTCAATGATGACCAGATGTCCCGTAGGAAGCTGCGCCAGTCGCAGCGCGGCGGTGTAGTCACTCGCATGCTGCGCGGCGAGGGCGGTGGGAAACGGATCGCTGAGCAGATCGATGCTGACGATGCAATGGCCACCCTGGGTGCCCAAAAGATGCCAGCGGAAATTTTTCCCCGCGCTGTCCTGCTCCAGCTTGAAACCACGGCGTTCAAGCTGGGTGGCGATGATCTGCTCCAGCAGCTCGCTGTCCGTCTGCGGGAGGATAAGGCCGACGGTGCGGCAGGCGGTGGCAGGCAGGCCGATGACAAGTTGTTTGCCCAGATGAGCGGTCTCGGCCGGGCTTTCCACGGCTTCCGTGGAGGCGCTCGCCCGTGGCTTCCACACACGCCAAGCGGCATCAGGGGCGGGGAGGAGCAGAGTGACGGCAGAAAGGGACATTCGGGTAGAAGAGGCGGTTACAACGTGCGGGAACCAGGGAAGTTGCGAAGGGAAATGACGAATGTGGAATGACCAATGACGAACCGGCTGTCGAGCGATTTTTCGTCATTCGGGAATTCGTTATTCCGCGAACGCGGCTACTCCTCCATGCGCCCCAGGTAAGTCAGCGCCCCGGTTTCCGCATTGCGGCGGGTCACGACGATGATCTTGGCTCGTTTAGTTCCCACCCAGCCGATACTGGTGATGCGACGCAGGCTGGTGTCGTCGTCATTCACGATGCCACGGATGGCGGCCAGCCGGTCGCCACTGAGGCCGAGGAGCTGGTAGGCCTCCTCATCGCGGATGCGGCGGTCATCCTCGGTACCGGGGATGCCGTCCGCGCCATCGCGCTCGGTGATGAAGCGGTTCACATCGCTTTCAGAGGCACCGGTCACGGCCAGCAGCACGTCTTTGAAGACAGTGCGCAGGTCGATTTGCCCCTCGCCATAGATGCTGAAATACTCGCGCCAGTCCGGCTTGCGGCGGTCCACAGCTTCCATGCCGCGTACCAGCAGCATCTCATCCACACGCACGAAGCCCTGATTGCGGGGCGCGTCGTAAATGCCGAGCTGCTGGTAGTAGTCGGCCTCAGCGCCGTTCGCGCGTGGAGATTTGTCATTGTCGATCCAATCGGCCAGCGAATCGGCTGCGATGGCCGCCTCGTCAGCATTGAGCTGCCAGTAGATGAGCAGATTGTAAATCGCCTCACGCAGGCGCTCATCCGTGGCGTAATTGATCGGGATGCGGGCGCCCTCGTAATTGATCACGACATCAAAGCCACTTTCCGGCCCGATTTGCTGCTTCAACACCAAGTCACCGCGTCGCGTGTTCGGGTGCATGCCCACCGCAAGACCGCTTTCCGCCAGATGCAGGGCACGAAACTCATATGCCGCCAGTTTGGCCTCCTCCGCGCTGGAGCGGACATATTCCACCACGCCCATGACAGTGATGGACATCAGCAGCACGGCCCAGATCATGAGCATGAGGGCCGAGCCGCGTTTCCGGCGCGGCTGGCAGCGATGCGTTGAATGGGATGGGTGCGTTTTCATTGCTGGGGTCTGCCTCCTCCTTGCGGTGCGTCACCACCTCCGCCGGGTGCTCCGCCGCCTTGTCCACCGCGCCCGCCTCCATCACCACCACGGCCTCCGCCATCGCCACCGCGACCTCCGCCTCCTCCAGGTCCGCCACCACCTCCTCCGCCGCCGCCCGTTGGCTGCGTGGCGGATGATGTTGAAGTACTGCTCGTGGAAGACGAAGGACTCGGCGTCCTGCCGGGTGAGAGCTCGATCACGGGAGCCGTGTAAACCATGCGGATCGGTTGCGTGCGGTTTTTGAGCACCAGCAGCCCCTCGATCAGGTCCGGCCACGCGGATTTGCTCCACTCCTCATACCATGTCTGCTCTTTCTCGACGTAAAACCGCCACTTGAAGGACACCACATCAGGCAGCAGCGGCATCCAGTAGCGTCCTTCCTCATCGGGCGCGTACAAACCCGTCGTCTCCTGCCGGATGCCAGTCTGCTGGTCATCGGTTTGCGGGATCAAATCCTCGCGTGAGATGCTCAGGTAGTGAAGGGGCATGTTGTTGTCGTCCACCAAGCCGTCAGGGTGCGGTCGCAGTCTGAGAATGGTGTCTTTCAACGTGATGGGGTTCATCCCAAAGGGGAAGCAGTCGGGTGAGCCAGCCACCGTCAGCTCCTGGATGATCGGCTCGGTATTCTGCACCAGTTTCAGGCTCAAGGTGGCCGTGGCGGGCAGCGAGGAGAACGTTTTGCGGTTGAGCTCAATGAAGCGGTTCACTGAATCGCTCTCCCGCTGGAGGTGCTCGATCTCCGAGGCACCGCGCATCGAGCCACGGATGATCGCAAACAGCGTGGCTGTGATCATCGAGAGCAGCGTGATGCCGATCACGACCTCGATCAGGGTAAAGGCCTGGCGCGTAGAGCGTAGGACGAAGAGCGAAGTGCCGGTTTGAGGACTCTGGCGCTTTGAAACGATTCGGAGCCGGGGTTTGGACTCTAAGCCCTTCGCCCTTCGCCCTTCGCTTTGGCTATCGCTTTGCGGGCTTGTAAACATAAACGCTCAGGGTGGCCTCCTCCGGTGCTTCGTTGAAGCTTGACGTGGCCTTGATGGTCAGGTTGTAAATGTCCGTCAGATTCGTGCCGCTCGTGGTGCGCAGCGTCACTGGCTCCGTGAAGCTGGTGTAGGTGACGCCGTAGGTCGTGTCCATCATGGAGGTGCTCATGTCCGTCAGCGGCTTGCGCCGGATCTCTTCCAAAAAATTGCGCATGCCGATGCGGATGATCTGGTCCCGCTTCAACAAATTAGCCGTCTCCAGCGCCTGGTTCAGCGACTTCGCCAGCCCGAGCACCGCGATGGCGAATATCCCCAACGCGAGCACGAGCTCAAACAAGATGTAGCCGGATCGGCGATGGCGGCGGGACGTTTTCATCGCATATCGACGCTCTCTTTCACGATGTCCGCTGTGAGGGCCGCGAATTCGACATCGAACGTCGCGGATTCGCGCTCGATGTGGACTTTGAGCGGCTGGCAGATGCCGCTGGGCTGAAAGACCCACAGCTTCACGAGATCGCCTTCGAGGAAGACCGGTTCGGTGTCATACCAAAATTGCAGGGCGTACTGCATGTCTTCCGGCATCTCGTACTTCTCGGTCCAGTGCTCGTCATACTTTGGCGCGGGTGGTGCCATGGGCATGTCCGTGGTCTTGGTGAGCTTGCCGCCGTTGTCGAGGTCGTTCGTGTCGAATGGCTTCTCTTCCGCAGGCGGATTTTCCGCCGTGGCGATGAATTCCTCCAGCTCGGCGAGTTGCAGGTAAGGGTTGAAGTAGCGCGAAGCGGTGAAGCCCCTGCTGTGAAAAGCCACCTGGTAGGGGCGCTTCTCCGTCATCGCCCGCATGCGCACTTCACGCGCCATTTGCACCAGCTTGGCGACTGGTTCCCGGGCCACGCGCTCGTCTTGAAATCCCTTCAGCATCGGCACCGCCGCCGCCGCCAGCACGGCGACGATGGTCAGGGCGATGATGATCTCAATCAGCGTGAAACCTTGAGAATAACGAAATCTGAATGTCGAATGCCGAATGAATGATGAAGCGCTGATGCAGGGGGCATTGCGCTTCTCGCTATTCGTCATTGGGGCTTCATTCGTCATTCGGAAATTCCTCATTCGTCATTACTTCGCCGTCGCGCCCGGCTTCCAGTTGCCGATGTCATCCTCCGTGCCGTCCTGGCCGTCAGCGCCCACGGACCACACATCGTAGTCGTCTTTCGATTTCTGGGCGGGGATGCGGTACTTGTATTCCATGCCCCAGGGGTCTTTCGGCACTTCCTTCATGAAGGTGCGGTGATTTTCAGGAATCGGCTCAATCGTGGGCTTTTCCACCAGCGCCTTCAAGCCCTGCTCGGTGGTCGGCTTGCGCAGGGCGCGGGACTCGTAGCTCTGGAGGGCGATGCCGATGGCCTGAAGGTCGCTGCCCACACGTGTGTCCTTGGCGGAGTCGATCTGACCCTTGAGCAGGTAGATCGAGCCGGAGGCCAGGATGGCGATGATGGTCAGCGTGATCACGATTTCGATGAGCGTGAAGGCGGCGGTGCGGTGGATGCGGGCTTTAGGAGTGCGGTGTTTCATGGAGGAGGGATTGAACAGGAATTTGAACGTGATGAACAGGAGGAAATAGCCTTGGTTTCGCCGCCGCCGCGTCAGCCGCGGATGCCGGTGACGCTTTGGGCGATGGCGGCGACGATGGAGTAGGCCACGGTGCCGACCATGACGGCCATGATGATGAGGATGACCGGCGTGATCATGGCAGTCATGCGCTTGATGCGCTTGTCCAGCTCCTTGTCGTAGCGGGCCGCGCACTTTTCCATCGACTTGCCGAGCTGGCCGGTCTGCTCGCCCACGGCGATCATGTCCGCCAGCAGCAGCGGGAAGCTGCCGACCTTGCGCAGCGCGGTGGAAAGCGGCGCACCCTCGGAAACCTGGGCGGTGACCTTCGCCAGGAGGTTTTGAATGAACACATTGGCCGAGATCTTCGACACGAGCCGGATGCTGTTGAGCAACGGCACGCCGTTGGTGATCAGATTGCCCAGCGAGTGCGCGAACTGCGCGTAAAAGCGCATGCTCATGATCGGGCCGAAGAGCGGCAGCTTCAGCCGCGTCTCATCCCACCACAGGCGGCCTTTGGGGCTGGAAATGTAGCCCCGGAAGGTCAGAAAGATGGTGGTGATGGCGATGAGAATGACCCACCACCACTGTCCCATGAACTGGTTGAAGCTGATGAGCAACTGCGTGGCCGCCGGGAGCTGCTGGCCGTTTTTTCCCATCAAATCCATGATCTGCGGCACCATGAACGTCATGAACACGACCATCAGCACCACGCACGCGCCGATGAGGAAGGCCGGGTAGATCATCGCCGAGGTCACCTTGGCCTGAAGCTCGGCCATGACGTTCAGATTCGTGGCCAGACGCCGCAAAATGCTCGGCAGCGATCCGCTGACCTCGCCGGCGGCGGCCAGATTGCAGTACAACTCGTCAAAACTCGGCGAGGCCTTCCTCAGCGCCTTCGCCACCGTGGAACCCTCGCGCAACTCGTTGCGCATCGTTGTCGCGACACGGCGCATCACGTCGGCCTCCTGCCGCTCCTGCATCACGCGGAACGCCTGGTCGATTTGCAGGCCGCCATCGAGCAGATCCGCCACTTCTTCCGTGAAGTGAATCAACTGCGCCCGCTTCAGCTTCACCGGCCCTTCCGCCGCGTCCGCCCTGGCCTGCGCCGCGGCCGATTTCTCCTCCTGCGTGACCTTCACCGGCGTGAGAGCTTGCGCCTCGATCTTCCGAAACGCCTCCGCCCGCGATCCGACGGTGACGGAGCCGGAGACAGTCTGCCCGGTGGCAGTGAGAGCAGTGTAGGCGAAGGCGGGCATGGCGCGTTATTAGATCAGCGGGAGTTGATTGCAATCTCACTCACTCGCCGCCGTGACGGTCATGACTTCCTCAAGCGTGGTGACGCCTTCGGAGGCCTTGCGGAAGCCGTACTGGCGCATCGGTACCATGCCATCTTTGAGCGCCTGCACTTTGAGTTCCATGGTGTTGGCGCGGTTGTTGATCTTGTCCTGCAGCGCCTCGGTCATGAGGCAGATTTCCATGATGGCTAGGCGGCCGGTGAAGCCGGTGTTGCGGCAGGAGCGGCAGCCGACGGGCTTGAAGAGCTTGCCTTTCCATTCCATCGGGAAGCCGATGGTGCGCAGATGGCTTTCCTCATGATGCGCGGGCTGCTTGCAGATGCCGCAGAGGGTGCGGACGAGGCGCTGCGCCTGGAAAGCGCGGACCGATGATGAAATCATGAACGGTTCGATGCCCATGTCGAGCAGACGGGAGATGCCGCCGACGGCGTCGTTGGTGTGCAGCGTGGAGAAGACCAAGTGGCCGGTCAAAGCACCGCGAATGGCGATCTCGACGGTCTCCTGGTCGCGCATTTCACCGACCATGATCACGTTTGGATCGCCACGCAGAATGCTGCGCAGGCCGGCGGCGAAGGTGAGGTCGATCTCCGGCTTCACGGCAATTTGAATGATGCCGTCGAGCTTGTTTTCGACCGGGTCTTCGATGGTGACGATGCGGCGCTCCTTGGTGTTGAGTTCCTTGAGGAAGGTGTAAAGCGTGGATGATTTGCCGGAACCGGTAGGGCCGGTGACGAGAATGATGCCGTTCGGCGCGGCGAGCAGTTTGCGGATGGTGGCCTCGGTCTTGTCGTCGAGTCCGAGCATCGAGATGTCGAATTTTTTGCGCGTGAGCAGACGGAGGGCAACGGATTCGCCGTTCACGCTCGGAATCGTCGCCACGCGGACGTCGATCGGCTCGCCATCGAGTTCCAGATTGATGCGGCCGTCTTGAGGCATGCGGCGCTCGGCGATGTCGAGGTGCGCCATGATTTTCAGGCGTGAGATCAACGATGCCTGGAGCAGGCGCATGTTCGGCGGCACGGGGACTTCGAGCAGCTTGCCATCCACGCGGTAGCGGATGCGCAGATCGCGTTCCAGCGGCTCGACGTGAATGTCGGTGGCGCGTTCCTTGAGTCCTTCGCGGAAGACTTGGTTCACGAAATTCATCACCGTGGCCTCCTCATCAGCCTCGTCCAGCACGGTGGTCTCCTGCTTCATGTCGTCATTGTCATCACCTGCCTCGCGGCCTTCGAGCAGCTCCTCAAAATTCTCCGCGCCGACACCGTAGCCTTGATGCAGCGCTTCCAAAATGCGATGACGCGGCGCGATCTGCCAGTGGACGCATTTGTGCAGCTCCTGGCCCACGGCTTGGCGTGCGCTGAGGTCAAAGGGATTGTAGGTGAGGATCGTCACCTCGCCATTCGCCACCTGCGCCGGACAGATGCGGTGACGCAGCGCCAGTTTGGCTGGGAAACGGCTGTGCAAACCCTCCGCAGCGTCTGCAATGCCGTTTTCCGCGAACGGCATGCCGAGACCGGTGGCCAGTTGGGCGAAAAAGCGGTCCTCATCGACCATGTTCGCGTCCACGAGCGCCTCAATCAGCGGCTGATGCTTGTCAGAGGCGAGTTCGAGGGTATGGCGCAGGCGGGTGGGCTCCTCACATCCGGCGCTGGCAGCGGTGCGGACGAGAACGTCGATCAGGGTGGGGGCGGGCATGAGTGTCGATACAACGCGGAGCCGTGGTCAAAGTTTCGCCGTGTGTCAACGATGCTCGCACGAAGAAAAACGGTGGAGTGCGTCTGAAGTCGTGCTAATGGCAGGCCTCGCATGAAGACCATCACCCACGTTCTCCGTTGTTCTGTCAAATTGCTCGCCCTCACAGGTCTCGCCCTCGCCCTGAGCCAGTGCGCCACCAAGAAAAGAGGCAGCTATTCCGTGCATTTTGACCCGCCTGCCAAAGCGGTCAAAAACCCTGCCGCTGTGAAAGTGAAGCTCAGCACCGGCGCCCAGCGTGTGTATGTGATGGAAGGCAACGAAGTGCTGCTCGCCACGCCCTGCTCCGTGGGCACCGCCAGCACTCCGACCCCGCATGGCACCTTCAGCATTTACAGCAAGACGGCCAACCGCCGCCGCGTGAGCAGCCCGGGCGCAGGTTATCCGATGACCTTCTGGATGGAGTTCAAGTCCGCCTATGGCATGCACTGGGGCTGGGTGAAGCCTTACCCCTGCACCCACGGCTGCGTGCGTCTCCCGATCAAATCCGCGCAGAAAATCTTCAGCATGGTGCGCACCGGCACACCGCTCATCATCGCCAGCTCGCATCCCGAGGACGCCACCATTGGCAAGACCCTGCCAGTTCTCGATGACAGCACCCTCGCCGACCCGCCAGACTCCTACATGATGAGCAACAAGGTCTTCGAAGACGCCGCCAAGGGCAAAATGTACTATTGATCGGCTCTTTCGCCGCCCAGTTCCCGGTTTCACTCAATGTCCGCTCCAGCCGCTGCTCCAGCCTCCCGTCGTGTCAATGTGCGCACCCCGGAGGTGATGGAGCGTGTGCAGGCGGAGGTGGAGACCCACTACCGCAGCGTTATCGTCGAAAAAATCCGCGCCCAGGGCAGTGTCCTGACCGTCGGCAACACCACGGTGCGCCTCGCGCGTGACTTTGGCTTCTGCTACGGCGTGGAGCGCGCCATCGACCTCGCCTACGCGGCACGGAAGGTCTTTGCCGAGCGCAAAGTTTATCTCCTGGGTGAGATCATTCACAATCAGGAGGTGAACCGCCAGCTCACGGAGATGGGAGTCGTCAGCATTCCCACTTCGGAGCACGAGTCCGCGATTTCGACCCTCGGCAGTGAGGATGTCGTCATCGTTCCGGCCTTTGGCGCGGAAACGCGGCTGATGAAGCTTATTTCCGAGCGCGGCTGTCTCGTGGTGGACACGACCTGCGGTGACGTGATGAGCGTCTGGAAACGCGTGCGCCAGTATGCCAAGAACGGCTTCACCTCGATCATTCACGGCAAGGCCTCCCATGAGGAAACCCGCGCCACCTCCTCACGTGCGATGGGTGACGACGGCATGGGGAACTACCTCGTGGTGCTCACACTGGCGGATGTGGACTACGTTTGCGATTACATCCGCCACGGAGGCGACAAAGAGGCATTTCTGGTTCGTTTTCCGCCCGGAGCGCACTCGGTTGGCTTTGATCCTGACTTGCACCTCACGCGTGTTGGTGTGGCGAACCAGACCACGATGCTCAAATCGGAAACGGAAGAGGTTCAGCGCCGTTTGAAGCAGGCGGTGCTCGACCGTCATGGACCCGTGGCTGGTGAGCAGAATTTCCAGGTCTTTGACACGATCTGCGGTGCCACCCAGGAGAGGCAGGACTCTCTCTTCGGCCTGCTGAAGCAGCCTTTGGATGTGCTGCTCGTCGTCGGAGGTTATAACAGCTCCAACACGACGCATCTGGTCGAAATCGGCGAGCAGCAGCTCCCCACGTTTTTCATTCGCACCGCAGACTGCCTCAAATCTCTGGAGCAAATCGTGCATTTTGACCTCCATTTGAAGGCGGAGAAGGAGAGTTATTCCACCAAGCTTGCCAGCGATGAGCCGGTGATCGTGGGGATCACCGCCGGAGCTTCCTGCCCGAGCAATCTCATTGAGGACACGGTGCTGCGTATCTTTCAACTTCGCGGTGTCGATGAAGCCGCTGTGCGTGCCGTCTTGAACTGAATCATGGACACACCAACGATTGAAACCCGCGAGGAAGTGATGTTTTTCGACACCGACTGCGGTGGTGTCGTCCACAACATCGCCTACCTACGCATGATCGAGACCGCGCGCACCCGCCTCGCGGCTTTGATGGGCATGAAACTACGCGAGATGGCGCAGACGCATCTTTATCCCGTCGTGGTGCGCACCGAGATTGATTACAAGAAGCCTGCGAAGCTCGGAGATGAGCTCATCATCCACGGACGCCTCGAAAGCGTCGAGCGAGTGCGTTTCTGGTGCGCCTTTGAGATGCGTCGTGCCGAGGACAACGCCCTGCTCATCACCTGCCGCCAGTCATTGGCTCTCGTTCAGATGCCGGAGGGCAGGCCGAGTCGCCTTCCCGAGGACTGGAAGGTCAAATACAAGCATCTCATCAAAGTGAAGCAGGGGGCGGTTTAACTCCGCCCACGGACACCCGCTGGTTTCTTGGGCTTCTTTTCCGCCTTGGGCTTCGCTTCACGCGGCGGGAATTCCCAGCTCATGATGCGTTTTTCGCCGGGCGTGCAGACCAGGAAGGTGCTGAAAGGGCGACCGCGTTTGGAGATCATGCCCGTGATGAGCGAGGTTTTGCCGTCGGCGAAGAACTCGCGCGCGTTTTCGGGCGTGATGTCTTTCTGGCAGAGCTTCTTCGGCAGACGGGCGTTGCACTTCGTGGACTCGGTGGCGGCGATCTTGCACTGGTAGCCGTCGGGCGTGTCGTAAATCTTCTGCCCGGCACGGCCTTTCTTTGCACAGACCGGGCAGTCAGCGATCACCGGGCACTCGTCCCAAAGGATTGCGTCAGGATCATTGCCCTCGAAGACAAAGGCGATTTTCATGTCGTCCTTGATCTGGAGCGCGGCGGTGAAGTCCTTGCCCTTCTTGCTGCGGAAGCCTTCGAGCGGGCCGATGAAGCGTTTTTCGATGAGCGTGCGCAGTTCGTCCTCGGACATCGTGCGACCGGCCACCGCCTTGTACACGCGGACCTTGCACTTGGGGTTTTTGCAGCCGTAGAACTCCTCGGTCTGCTTGTAGCCCTCTTTGCTGCCACAAACGCCGCAAGTGGCCTGGAACTCAGGGTAAACCTTGTCCTTGGCCTCTTTGGAATACGCCTTGGTCTTTTCCACGACCTGGCTGGTGACCTTGCGGATCTCGTTCATGAAACTCTCACGGTCGAGCTCACGGTGCTCCATCTGACGGAGCTTGTACTCCCACTGGCCGGTCATTTCCGGCGAGCTGAGTGCCTCAATGCCGATGGCGCTGATTTGATCAATGAGAGCGAGACCTTTGGCGGTCACATGCATGTCCCGCTGCACACGCTCGATGTAGCGGTCCATGATGAGGCCCTCGATGATGGCCGCACGCGTGGCCGGAGTGCCGAGACCGCGTTCGCTCATCGCTTCGGCGAGTTCCTCGTCTTCAACGAATTTACCGGCGGTCTCCATCGTGCCAAGCAGTGTGGCTTCGGTGTAACGCGGTGGCGGCTTGGTCTGGTGCTCGTTGACCTCGACATCGAGTGTCTTTGCGGTGTCGCCGCTGTTCGCAGCCACTAGCAGTTTGGCGGCATCCTCACCGCTCTCGGCGGTTTCTTCAGCGGCCTTTTTTCCGTAAACCGAGAGCCAGCCTGCTTCCTTGAGCACTTTGCCGTCGCTCTTGAAAGCATCCTGACCCACGCGGGTGATGCGAGTGGTCACTTCAAACTCGGCGGCAGGGAAGAACACGGCCACAAAGCGGCGCGCGACCATGTCGAACAGCTTCTGCTCGGCCTCTGGCAGTTCCTTCGGCGGAATCTGGCCGGTGGGGATGATGGCGAAGTGATCGCTGACCTTGCTGCTGTCAAAGATGCGCTTGTTGAGCTTCACCCACTTGTTGTCCAGCGCGGTGGCGGCATGCGTGCCCAGTTCATGCGGCAGCGCGTCCTGTTTCCGGCTGTCGTGGCTGGCGAATGTTTTGAGCGTGTCGGTGACGGTGCTGAGATAATCTTCCGGCAGATGACGGGAGTCCGTACGCGGATAGGTGAGGACTTTGAACTTCTCATACAGCGCCTGCGCGATTTGCAGGGTGCGGCGGGCGGAGAAGCCGAAGCGGTTGCTGGCCTCGCGTTGGAGGCTGGTCAAATCGTAGAGCAGGGGAGCGGCCTGGCGGGCGGGCTTGGTGGTCTGCTCGATGACGCCCGGCTTGCCGTTGCAACGATCCGCGATGGCCTGGGCCGATCCTTCATCCCACAGACGCTCGGCCTTCTTGTGCTCGTCGGTCTCGTCTTTTTTATGGCCTTCGTTGATCCAGCGGCCCTGATACCGGCCCGCAGGCACTTCAAACAGCGCGATGGCCTCAAAGTAGGTGCGCGGCACAAACGCGGCGATCTCACGCTCGCGTCTTGCGAGAATCGAGAGCGTTGGGGTCTGCACGCGGCCCACTGGCGTGAGGCGGAAGCCTCCGTGGCGGGAATTGAGCGCGGTGAGGGCACGCGTGCCGTTGATGCCGACCAGCCAGTCGCTCTCGCTGCGGCATTTCGCGGCATCGGCCAGCGGCATCATCTCTTCGTCAGTACGCAGGTGTTTGTACGCGTCAAGAATGGAACCCTGGGTCATGGACTGCATCCACAGGCGCTTGATCGGCTTCTTCGTGCCGGTGGCATCCACAATGTAACGGAAAATTAGCTCACCCTCGCGGCCGGCATCGCAGGCATTGATGACACTGTCGATGTCCTTGCGCTTGAGCAGCTTGGCCAGGAGCTTGTAGCGGTCCGCGCTCTGCTCGATGGGGTTCAGCTCAAACTGCTCCGGCATGATCGGCAGGCTGGTGAAGCCCCAGCCGACCTTTTTGCCGTTCACCATCGGCATGCCCAGCTCCAGCAGGTGGCCGACGGCGGAGGAGATCACATGCGTCTCGTTCTCATACCAGTCCTTTTCCTTCACAAAAGGCTTCATGCCGGGTGCTTTGGCGAGCGCACGAGCTAAATCGGCGGCGACACTGGGCTTTTCGGCAATGA
>Ga0209573_1002587_pt1 | contig 22518 bp, 14 predicted proteins | sample TNRBio252014_DNA_FD_185870 | JGI IMG/M metagenome (GOLD analysis project Ga0209573, IMG submission 185870) | Wastewater treatment Type I Accumulibacter community from EBPR Bioreactor in Madison, WI, USA - TNR Reactor_6/25/2014_ DNA (SPAdes)... | ecosystem: Engineered > Bioreactor > EBPR >...
CCGTTTGAGGCGCTCGCTGATGACCCGGTGTTCTGGAACCAAACGCTCGATGGATTGGCGGTGCTGGGCGGGTCGGGCCTGTTTCGAGTGTTTTGCTTGCAGCGGCCAGTGCCGGAACTGGCGGTTGTCGCGGACAGCTTTCATACCAAGCCCCTGCGCCGCTTTTTGCAAACGGTCGGTCGCTACCAGGTGCTCGGGTTAAGCCTGCACAAGATTCAGCTCTTCGAGGGAGATCGCAACGTACTCGACGAGGTTGATCTGGCTCCAGGCGTCCCGCAGACGATCACCGATGCCTTGGGCGATGAGTTGAGCGATCCGCACCAGACCGTCTCTTCCTACGGCGGCGCCGGTGTGGGGAGTACACCCATGCGCCACGGCCACGGTGGGAAGAAAGATGAGGTGGACGGTGACGCGGAGCGGTTCTTTCGCGCCATCGACCGGGCGGTGCTCGAGCGCCATTCGCGGCCGTCCGGCCTGCCGTTGCTCCTGGCGGCGTTGCCGGAGCATCACGCTCTGTTTCGTCAGGTCAGCCACAACCCGTTCCTCATGGCAGAGGGACTGATGATCAATCCCGATGTGCTGCCGATGGATGACCTTCGCGAACGCGCCTGGCAGGCGGTCGCGCCACAATATGAGGCGCAACGAGCGGCATGGGCCGACGAGTTCCATTCAGCAAAATCCCATGAACTCGGTAGTGATGACCTCGTGCAGGTCGCTCAGGCCGCCGCCGCCGGGCGGGTAGCGACCTTGCTGATCGACGCCGACCGCCAGATCGCTGGCCGACTCGATGCCGCAACGGGTCGGGTCGAAAGCGCTGATTTGAGCCATCCGCAAGTCGATGACCTGCTTGATGATCTCGGCGAACTGGTCGAGAAGATGGGGGGCCGGGTGGTCGTGATGCCGACGGCGCAGATGCCGAGCCAGACGGGACTGGCCGCCACTTACCGGTATTAACTCCATCACAATCACCGCCCCAGGAGAACACCATGCAAATCCAAATCAATACCGACCGTAATATCGAAGGTCACGAGGCGTTGACCGCTCAGGTCAGTCGTGTTGTGGAGAGTACCCTGAGTCGAATCAGCGATCACATCACGCGAGTGGAAGTTCATCTGAGTGATGAGAATAGCGACAAAAAGGGCGGCGATAACAACATGCGTTGCTTGATGGAAGCCCGTCTTCAAGGTCGCCAACCGGTTGCGGTGACTCACCAGGCCGCGACCTTGGACCAAGCCGTCGACGGCGCTGCCGATAAATTGATCCGGTTGATCGAGAGTACCCTCGGGCGACTGCACGATCACAAGGGTCGCAGAACTGCGTTGCCTCCGGAGGAGCCGAACCCCACCGAGACATTATGAGCGATACCACCGCGAGTCTGCGCCGCAAGATCAGCGGAGCCGGGGATCTGCAATCGGTCGTCCGCACGATGAAGGCCATGGCGGCGTCGAGCATCGGGCAATACGAGAACGCAGTGCGCGCCCTGGACGATTATTATCGGACGGTGCAACTGGGTCTGATCGCGGGTTTCCGGCAGCGCGAACCGCTGGGCGTCACGCCGCGAGTGGCGCCGAAGACTGCCGGAGCGATTGGCGCGGTCGTGTTCGGTTCTGACCAGGGACTGGTGGGGCCATTTAACGAAGCGATGCTGGACTTTGTCGTCAATACGCTGGGCCATCTTCCCGGTCAAAAAACCGTCTGGGCGGTCGGCGAGCGCATTCAGTCGCGCCTTGCGGACACCGATCTGCCGTTAAAGGCGCCCTTTGTTCTACCCAATGCCATTGGCGCGATTACGCCGCTGGTGGGGCAAATTCTGATCGAGGTCGAAACGCAGCGGGAAAAAGGCGAGATCGCCCAGGTTTACCTGTTCCACAACCGCCCGGATGCAAGGGCGGTTTACACTCCGGTGAGTCAACGCCTGCTGCCGTTGGACGACGTGTGGCGGCGTGATCTGGCGACGCTTCATTGGCCAACGGGAAATTGGCCCGAGGTCATGAATGATGGGGAGCAGACGTTGCTGGCGTTCGTTCGCGAATACCTGTTTGTCTCGCTGTTCCGGGCGTGTGCGGAATCCCTGGCCAGCGAAAACGCCAGCCGTCTGGCGGCGATGCAACGCGCTGAAAAAAATATTGATGAACTGCTGGAGGACCTGAACCGGACGTTCCACCGCCTGCGTCAGAGCAGTATCGACGAGGAACTGTTCGACGTCGTCTCCGGCTTTGAGGCATTGTCGGGCCAGGCGCGCTGAGTTATCACCGACGAAAAAGCCGCCACCGACTGACTCTAATGGAGAGCACTCCCGTGCAACGATCGATCGACCGTTGGTATCAACGGCTGCTGCGGGCGGTGCTGCTCTGGTTCGCTGTGCAGCGTACTGGCCGCTCAGGAACCCGTCGATCCCGCCAGCGAACCCCAGAAAGGACATGACCCTCGACAGCAATCTCATCCAGATCCCGAACGCCAGCGTTTACAAAAGCACCATCCAAGGAAGACCAGGCCATGCGGAAGGAACAGGAAGATGACGAGGAATGAAACCTGGACCTGGATATGGGCAGGGATGGCAGGCGCGGCGCTCAGGGCGGTCAGTCTTCCCCGCAACTGGCAACGCCCTTGACCTTGGTACTGTGGCCTTTGCCATCGCCCAGGGTCAAGATTGCATCGTATTGACCGTCCGAATCCGATGGTGTGACACCCGGTGGCCTGGCCGCCATGTCAATGCTTAACGTCCTGTCACCTTGCTTGAAGGCACTCGCCCAGGTGCCGTTTGCCAATTGATGTGGCTCAGTAACGCGGGTAAACGACACCGTGCGACGATCAATTTTCATCAGTGCAACGTGTGGGCACGCTCCGCCACCGGGCTTGCAGGCAGGCCCCTGAACCAGCAGAAATTGCTTTTGGGCGCCGCTGCCCGGTGGACTGACGGTGCAGGTGACGTGCGTGAGCCGTGACATCGCGGCTTCGCCCAGAAGGTCCACGCGGACATCGCCCGCATGGACCGTGGCTGCAACCAGCCACAGCGACAAAGTCGCCAAACCCCGAGTGAGCCGCCGGTCTGCTGCCACGCGACGAGGCCATGGCAACATCCATTTGATCGCTTCAGTCATCGCTTCAACGCCGGCCGGGCAAGTGGCCCGTCCACTGCGCCAGATACGGCGCCGGATCGGTGACATCACTGCGGCGCAGAAAAGGCCCGCCACCGCTGAGCGACGCGCTGGAGGCGCCGTTCGTATACACCTCGAAGTGCAGCATTTCCAGCGCGCCAACCTGAGCGATTTTTTGCCCTGCTGTGGGTGTGCTTCCGCCACAGTAACTGCCAGGGGCGATTTCGCCATAACGCACCAGAATGGCGCCATGCCGGATCTCGACCGCATGCGTCACAGGGTGGTTGGGCGGACCCGTAAATTCATACGGGCCGCGAACCAGCACACCGTTACTGATGGCGTAAATGGCGCTACCGGGCGCCGCCAGCAGATCACATCCCGCATGCCGGCGGCCACGACGCGGTGCGCCGAAATAGCGCGTACCCCCTCTCCAGTCAGGCTGCGGGAGGCGCGCCAGTGGGAACGAAAAAGAGCTCTGCTGGACGGATGCTGCTCCAGCGGCCAGCGCGGCAAGGCTACCCGCCTTGGCCTTCTCCAGGGTCTTTTGCACGCTGCCGTCGCCATTGAGCGCGCGCCAGGTGACGGGGCCAACGATGCCGTCCACTGCCAGCCTGTGCGATGCCTGAAAACGGCGCACGGCCGCATCAGTCATCGGCCCAAACGCGCCATCCTCCGTCAATTTGGGCGATGCCCCTTTCAGGTTCAACACATGCTGGAGTATGACGACCCCCGGGCCGGAACTGCCCCTGGCCAGCAGGCCCCCGCCTTGGCCACTCCCCGATCCACCCCCACCGCCCTTTAACATGGTGTCAATATGTATGATTTCCATTTGCTTACCTTCCCAAATGTAGGTGCGACGATACTGAAACCTTCAACGCGCGTTGATCGCCTGAAAACGCGCGTACACGAGATTCACTCCATGCCTATCCGGCTGCTTCCCAATCTCATCGTACTTGGCAGTTCTTCTGCTGCAAACATTGGTTTCGCCTGTTCAGTCCTACTCGGGAGAATTCAGGCTTGCCGTGGAAAACAAGTGGGAGCATAGACGATTGAGCCTGACCGTGGTGTCAATCGAAGTTCGCTGATGAAAAAAATTAACAACGAGACCGACCAGTCGAGCCTGACTCCTCAAATGCGCCAGGCGGCAGTGGGCGGCCCAGGCGGGAAGATCGGCAGCGGGCATCGGGCAGGCAGCAATGCCGTAGCCTTGGGCTAGCTCGCAGCCCAGTTGCAGCAGCAGCGTGCCGTGGGCTTCGGACTCAAGAGCGATTTACACCCTGGTGAGTCAACGCCTGCTGCCGTTGGACGACGTGTGGCAGCGTGATCTGGCGACGCTTCGTTGGCCGGCGGGAAATTTGCCCGAGGTCATGTATGCTGGAGAGTAGACGCCGCGGGCGTTCGTTCGCGAATATCTGTTTGTCTCCCTGTTCAGAGCGTGTGCGGAATCCCTGGCCAGCGAAAACGCCAGCCGTCTGGCGGCCATGCAACGCGCTGAAAAAATATTGATGAGCTGCTGGAGGACCTGAACCGGACGTTTCACCGCCTGCGTCAGAGCAGTATCGACGAGGAACTGTTCGACGTGGTCTCCGGCTTCGAGGCGTTGTCGGGCCAGGCTCGCCGAGTCATCACCGACGAAAAAGCCGCCACCGACTGACTCTAATGGAGAACACTCCCGTGCTTCGCGAAAGTTCTGATAGATTTGAAGCTATGCCGGTGCAGATTTAACCGCTCTGTCATCTTCAATCATTAGTGTCCCAGCGTCCTGGTTGATTTGAGCACGGCCCAATAGCGAATTTGTCGGCAATAGATCGCGGACGGATCAGATTGATCGGTAAAGTAAAACAAAAAGGAGATAACGGATGCGTCGTTGGCTTGGACCTCTGCTTGGCGTTCTGCTGCTGGGCGGCGTGGGGATTGGGCTGTATTTCTCGGCTCACGAACAACAGTTACTCACTCAACAGGTGACGGTGCGCGGCGTGATTGGCTCGGAAAAAGAGGATTTTTTCCGTGATCCGCGAGTGATTGCAGCCCTGTCGGCCCGTCGCCTGACCGTGAGCGTGGAAAAAGCCGGTTCCCGCCAGATCGCGACCCTGCCCAACCTGGAACGCTATGATTTTGCCTTTCCCGCCGGCTTGCCCGCCGCCGAAAAAATTGGTCGCGAGCGGCGCGCATTAGCCAGCTATACCCCGTTTTTTACCCCGATGGTGATTGCCTCCTGGCAGTCCATCGCCAAGGTGCTGGCCGCTAACGGTCTCGCCCGGCAGGCGGAAGGCCACTACTTCCTGAACATGAAAAAACTGATCGATCTGATGAACGCCGGCAAGCGCTGGCGCGATCTGGCGGACAATCCCGATTATGCAGTCAGCAAGAACATCCTGATTTCCTCCACCGACGCCCGTAAGTCCAATTCCGCCGCCATGTATCTGGCGCTGTTCAGCTTTGTGGCTAATGGCGAAGAGGTAGTGCGGGACGAGAGCCAGATTTGCCAAATTTACCCGGCCTTCCGCGACGCCTTCCTGCGCCAGGGCTTTACTGAATACTCGTCCGAAGCGCCGTTCGAGGATTATCTGGTCATGGGTGTCGGCAAGGCTCCGCTGGTCATGATCTACGAATCGCAGTTTTTGCAGCAGGCGGCGCAAGGCGGCTTACGCCCGGAGATGGTGCTGCTCTACCCGGAGCCGACCGTTTACACCAAGCATGTGCTGGTCGCCTTCACTGAAGCGGGCAAACAGTTGGGCGAGGCGCTGGACAGCGATCCGGCGTTGCGACGGCTGGCGGTCGAATACGGATTTCGCACCACCGACGTGGCCTATTTCCGCGAGTTCACCAGCAAAAACAAGGTGAAAGCGCCCGATGCTTTGGTGAATGTGGCCGAACCGCCCAGTTACGACATGATTGAGGCAATGATCGGTTCTATTGAGGCGGGGCTGGATCGCAGTCGCCCCGATCCCTTGGCGCACTGCGCTCGTCCCAATCCCTGAATTTCCGTTGCTGTCAATCACCCGTTTCCACCATTAAATAAACCGTCTATGGAGCTGATCCAATGGCCGCGATTGAACTGACCGAGCCGGATTTTATTGAGCCGCTGACCCCGCCCGCACCGGTGGCGCCAGTCACGCCGGATAAGGCGCAAAGCATGGTCAAGCTGGAGCCGGAAACAGTGACCGGTCTCAATACCCGCGTGCAGGAGTTTGTCTCCGCTGTGCTGACCTTGCATCCGCACAGCGATGAGTTCAAGAACAAGGTCGCCAACGTTCATAATCTGGGCAGCGCCGAGATTCGCGCCGCCGCCAACGCCTCCAACCGGATGCTGCAACGGCCTACACAAAGCCTTAAAAATGGCCTGTTTGACGATGGTGCGCCTATCGCCCGCACCCTCACCGATTTGCGCAAGACGGTGGAAAACCTCGATCCCAGTCGCCAGGGCGATCTGTTCGCGCCGAAAAAGCTGTTCGGCATCATCCCGTTCGGCAACCGGATGCGCGACTATTTCCTGCAATATCAATCGGCGCAAAGCCACATCAACGCGATTTTGCAAGGGCTGTATAACGGCCAGGACGAACTGCGCAAGGACAATGCCGCCATCGAGCAGGAAAAGGCCAATCTGTGGGCGATGATGCAGAAGCTGGAGCAGTATGTTTATGTCGGCAAGCAACTCGACACTGAACTGGAAGGCCGCATCAACGAGATTGAGGCGCAGAATCAGGAGAAGGCGCGGATCGTCAAGGAGGAAGTGCTGTTTTATCTGCGGCAGAAGGTGCAAGACCTGTTGACCCAGTTGGCGGTCAGCATTCAGGGTTATCTGGCGCTGGACATGATCCGCAAGAACAATCTGGAATTGATCAAGGGCGTGGATCGGGCGACGACCACCACGATTTCCGCGCTGCGCACCGCCGTGATTGTCGCCCAGGCGCTGGCGAATCAAAAACTGGTGCTGGATCAGATCAATGCGCTGAACACCACCACCAGCAACCTGATCGAATCTACATCAGCCATGCTCAAGCAGCAGTCTGGGCAAATCCAGCAGCAGGCGGTGAGCGCCACCGTCAGCCTCGACAAGCTCAAGACCGCGTTCGCCAACATTTATCAGACGATGGACATGATGGCCGACTACAAGATCAAGGCGCTGGACAATATGCGCCAGACCGTGGATGTCCTCTCTACCGAAGTGGACAAGGCCAAAAAATACGTCGCTCAGGCGCGGGATGCGGAAACGATTGTGGCGTCATCTGCTTCGACGACTACAGACCTGGTGCTTTGAATATCCGGCGTATTGCTGAAGTGAAAGGGGGAACGATGGCGGCGCGGAAAACAGGTTTTGGCGGGTGGAAATTGGGGCTGTGTCTGCTGGCGGCGTTGCTCGTTGGGTGCGGTAGCCGCGAGCCGAAAACCACGCTCAAGGTGCTGGCGGGTTCCGAGTTGCAGGATATGGAACCGGTGCTGCGCGAGATGGAAACGGCGACCGGCGTTCGGCTGCAAATGGATTACGCCGGTTCGCTGGATGGGGCCGAGCGGCTGGCCGGTGGCGAAAAGGCCGATTTGGCCTGGTTTTCCCACGGTAAATATCTCAGCCTGCTGGCTGGCGCCCGGGTCGTCGCGCAGGAGCGCATCATGCTGTCGCCGGTGGTGCTTGGCGTGCGGGAAAGTCAGGCGCGGAGCTGGGGCTGGATCGACAATCCCAACCTGACTTGGCGCAACCTCGCCGCCAAGGTTGCCAGTGGTGAATTGCGTTACGCGATGACCGATCCGGCATCGTCCAATACCGGTTTCACCGCGCTGATTGGACTGGCGGCGGCGTTTTCCGGGACGGGCGAAACCTTGCAGCCGGAAACCATTGATAACGCGGCGCTCAAGGCGTTTTTCGCCGGGCAGGCGTTGACTGCGGGCAGTTCCGGCTGGCTGGCCGAGCGTTACGTCTCCGAGCAGGATCGGCTGAACGGCATCATCAACTATGAATCGGTGCTGCTGGGACTGAACGCGGGCGGCCAGTTGCGGGAAAAGCTGGCGCTGGTCTATCCCAAGGAGGGCATTGTCACCGCCGATTATCCGCTGATGCTGCTGGACCCCGCCCAACGCCAAGCCTATCAAAAGGTGGTGGACTACCTGCGCACGCCCGATACCCAGCGCAAAATCATGGAACTGACGCTGCGGCGGCCCGCGATAGCGGCGGTCAAGCCGGATGCGCGTTTTACCGACCGCCTGCTGGTGGAGCTGCCGTTTCCCAATAACCTTGAGGTGATCGATCGGCTGCTGCTGGCCTATCTCGACGAACAGCGCCGTCCCGGTCATGCTCTGTTCGTGCTGGACATCAGCGGCTCAATGAAAGGCGAAGGCATCCAGCAACTCAAGACGGCGCTGGTCAATCTGGCGGGCGCCGACCGCAGTTTGAGCGGGCGCTTTGCCCGGTTCCGGGGCCGGGAGCGGCTCACCCTTATTCCCTTCAATCACGCGGTGCAGCCCGCCCGTGATTTTCAGATTGGCGATACCACCACCGAGGGCAGCGATATGCGGGCGATCAGAGAGGCGGTGCTGGCGCTTCAGCCCAACGGCAAAACCGCGATTTTTTCGGCGCTGCAACGGGCTTATGAGATCGTTGGCGAGGCGCAACGCAGCGAATCGGATCGCTATTACTCCATCGTGCTGATGAGCGATGGCCTGAGCAATGAAGGACTAACGGAAGCGGATTTCATGGCGGGCTATCCCAAGCTGCCGGAAGCGGCGCGGCGGGTTCGGGTGTTCCCGGTGCTGTTCGGCGATGCTGACGAGCGCGGGATGAAGCGGCTGGCGGAAGTGACCGGCGGGCGGGTGTTTGATGGCCGTTCTGCGTCGCTAAGCCAAGTGTTCAAAGCGATCCGTGGCTATCAGTGAGCGCGACTTGATTATGCAACGACGCCTGCTGCTGTTTCTGTACGGTGCGCCCAACATCGTCGGCTGTCTGCTGGGTCTGGGTGGCCTGGGTCTGTACTTCGCCGGACTGATTCACAACTATTGGCTGCTGATCGTGGCAGGGCTGTATCTGGGCGGCTGGCTGGTGACGCCCCGCCGCGCCCATCAGGAGTTGGCGCTCAGTCACGCGCTGGATCATGCGGCGCTGGAAGCCAGCTTGAACGAATTGATCGCGTCCATTCACCGCCGGGTGGCGGCGGACATTCTGGCCAAGGTCGAAGCGATTGCCGCGACTATTCTGGAGGTGTTGCCGTGTTTGGGCGAGTTCGACGGCGGCAGCCACAACACCCATGTCATCCGGCAGACCGCGCTCGACTATTTGCCCGCCGCCTTGCAGAACTATCTGGCTCTGCCGTCAGCTTTTGCCCGGTTGCATCCGCTGCGTGATGGCAAGACCGCCCATCAGGTGTTGCTGGAACAACTGGAATTGCTGGACGGCAAAATGCGGGAGATCGCCGCCGATTTGCACCGCCGCGACAGCGAACAACTGCTGATTCACGGCCGGTTTCTGGAAGACAAGTTCCGCGACAGCGGAGCGTGGCTGGCGGGCCGCTGAATCAGGATCGCTGCAACGCCGCTTCCACGGTATCGCGTTGCTCCCTGCCACATAAAACCTCGCTCAGGTTCAGCACAAAATCCATTGCGATGCCGAAGAAACGATGCTCGACGGAATCACCGCCCGAAGATCTCGATGCGGTGTCCACGAAAGCGGAGGCCGGCCTCTATAGTGAGTTCTCACAAGGGACACGGTAGGCTCACCGGCCAGGTGTCCACGAAAGCGGAGGCCGGCCTCTATAGTGAGGCCGTCGTCATCAAGGAACAGGCCCGGCAGGCGCAACCCTTGAAGGACGGTGAGAATCTCTTACTGGGTGCTCCTAAGGCGACGGCCTCAGAAAAACCGACGCAAGAACCTGCAACATCACGAAAAGGACCCCGGGAATGATCACGAAACTCCGCCATGAGTGGCAAGAAATGCGGTCGAGCTTCTGGTTCGTACCGGCGTTGATCGTTCTGGATGCCGTGGTGCTCGCCACCCTCCTGATCACTGTGGACGCGACCGTTGATTTGCATGTGGTCGAGCGGTGGCCGCTGCTCTTTGGCGCCGGTGCGTCCGGCGCGCGCGGCCTGCTCACAGCCGTCGCCAGCTCAATGGTCACGGTGGCCGGGGTGGTGTTCTCCATTACCATCGTGGCGCTCTCGCTGACGTCCAGCCAGTACACGTCGCGCGTCCTGCGCAATTTTATGCGCGACCGTATCAATCAGATCGTACTCGGCATGTTCGTCGGAATCTTCGCCTACTGCCTGGTGGTGCTCAGGGTCATTCGCGGCGGTGACGAAGGGGCGTTTGTCCCGTCGCTGGCGGTGCTGGTCGGATTGATCCTGGCGTTCGTCGGCATCGGCTATCTGATTTTCTTCATTCACTACATCTCGAAGTCCATCCAGGCGTCGAGCATTATTGCCACAGCCGCACAGGAGACCCTGGCGGCCGTGGATCACTGGTTTTCCCAGGGACTGGGTGAAGATGCCGAAGAAGATGCGGATGGATACCTCGTGAGGGCTTTCGCGGAGCAGGCGTGGTCTGCCGTCCCGGCCCGCAAGACCGGCTACATCGAGAGTATTGACGCAAACGCGCTCCTGCATTTAGCGCGGAAGCACCAGACCATCGTGCGCATGGAACACGGCATCGGCGAGTTTATCGTCGAGGGGACGCCGCTGATTTCGATAGCCAAACGAGGCAGCGTGGACGACACAATGACGGACGAACTGAACGGGGTCTATGTCATCGGCCGCCAGCGCGTGGTGGAACAGGATGCGGCTTTCGGCATCCGGCAGATCGTGGACATCGCCATGAAAGCGCTGTCGCCCGGCGTCAACGACACCACGACGGCGGTGATCTGCGTGGATTATCTGACTGCGATCCTGGCCCGGTTGGCAACACGCCGGATTACGACCTCTCACTGGATGGACGACCAGAGCGAGCTACGGGTGATAGCCCGTGGCCCCAGCTTCGAGAGCCTGTTGAACGAAGCCTTCGACCAGATTCGGCAGAATGCCAAAGGTAATGTCGCTATCCTGTGGCGGATGATCGGCGCGCTGCAAACCATTGCCAGTTTGACTGCCAGCCCAAGTCGGCGGTGGCTGCTCCAACAAAAAGTGGCAGAGATCGCTGAAGCGGCTGAACGCACCATCGAGTCCCCGTGCGACCGTACCCGTGTTGAGAGTCGGCTGGAGCGGGTACGCGAAGCTCTCGAAACGGGGTCGGTTTTATCCACGCACGATGCGCCTGATGCCGGTGCAGGAAGAAGGGTGACCGGTGCGCGGGTCACCCCAGACCACCAGCCCATACGCCCACCAGAAAATATTAATCACAGACCCCGTTGCATGAATAACGGTGGTCATCCAGCGTGGTAGCGCCCATGAGGAAGATATTGAATTTCTCAACTACCAATACCGCGCTTTTGGACCTGATCCTGCCCGGATTGGCTCTGAGCCTGAGCTTCGCTTTCAAACAAACCGGATCTGGCTGCGCCGTCTGCGTGTTAGCGCACATTAAAGTCTGGCCTGCCAGGGACTCGGCGCCACCGGTAAAACCCCTGCTTGGCGGCCTCGACGATCAGCAGATAGACCACCACCATCCCGGCCAGGATGAAATAGAACTGGGCGGGCGGCGGCACGAAGCCGAAATAGCTTCCCACCGGGGTAAACGGCAAGACTGCGCCTATTGCCACCACCGCCAGCGAGGTCGCCACCAGGATCGGATGGGCGCGGCTTTTGAACGGATTGCCACGGGTGCGAATGATGAAGATCACCAGTACTTGAGTGGACAGCGATTCGACAAACCAGCCGGTTTGAAACAGCGCCTCGTTGGCCTTCAGCATGACCAACAGGACATAGAAAGTCAGGAAGTCGAACGCTGAACTGATGGGGCCGATCACCAGCATGAAATCGCGGATAAAGGTCATGTCCATCACGCGGGGGGCGCGGAGTTCTTCAGGGTCCACCTTGTCCAGCGGGATCGGCACTTCGGAAATATCGTAGAGGATGTTGTTGAGCAGAATCTGGGTCGGCAGCATCGGCAGGAAGGGCAGGAACAGCGCCGCGCCAGCCATGCTGAACATGTTGCCGAAGTTGGAACTGGTGCCCATCATGATGTATTTCATGATGTTACCGAACGTGCGACGGCCTTCCAACACCCCGTCGTACAGGACGTGCAGGTCTTGATCCAGCAGGATCATGTCGGCGGCTTCCTTGGCGACATCCACCGCCGAATCCACTGACAGACCCACATCCGCCGAATGCAGCGACGGCGCATCGTTGATGCCGTCGCCCAGATAGCCGACCACATGGCCGCACGCCTTAAGCGCGAGAATGACCCGGTTTTTCTGCGCGGGATTGACCCGGCAAAACAGATTGGTTTTTTCCACTCTGGCCCGCAAGGCGTGATCGTCCATCGGCTCGATCTCCTTGCCGGTCAGCACTCCCGTCACCGGAATATTCAACTGAGCGCAGACATGCTGGGTCACTAGTTCGCTATCGCCGGTCACAATTTTCACCATCACTCCACTGTCCTTGAGCGCGGCCAGCGCGGCTCCGGCGCTGGCCTTGGGCGGATCGAGGAATCCGGCCAAGCCGGCGAACACCAGTTCGGTTTCGTCGCCGATGACGGCATGGGGATGATCCGGTGGCACTTCGCGCCAGGCGATGCCCAACACCCGGAAGCCTTCTTTTTCAAGGGCGATGTGTTGGGCGTGAATCTGTTCCCGGCTGGCCTTGTCGAGTGGAATCTGGGCGGTGTTGCCCTGTTCTTCATAGTGGGTACACAGGCCGATAATCTCCTCGGACGCGCCCTTGACCACCAGCAAACGGCCATTGCCCTTGTCCAGCAGCACCGACACCCGCCGCCGTTCAAAATCGAATGGAACTTCATCAATCTTCTTCCACGCGCTCACGTCAATGTTTTCGTGGGCCAGGATCGCCTCGTCGAGCGGGCTTTTCAGGCCGGTCTCGAAGAAGCTGTTGAGATAAGCGAGTTCCAGCACCCGCTCGCTCGGTTTTCCTTGCGGATCGATATGCTGTTCCAGCCGAATCTTCGCTTCGGTCAAGGTGCCGGTCTTGTCGGTACACAGCACATCCATCGATCCCAGGTTTTGAATGGCGGCCAGGCGTTTGACGATCACCCGTTTCTTCGCCATGAGCAGCGCGCCGCGTGACAGAGTGACCGACACCACCATCGGCAGCAGTTCCGGGGTCAGGCCCACCGCGAGCGCCACCGCAAACAGGAAGGATTCCAGCCACGGCTTGTGCATGAATCCATTCACCAGCAGCACAAACAGCACCAGCAGGATGGTGAGGCGCATGATGAGCAGGCCGAAGCGGTGCGTGCCGATCTCGAAGGCCGTTGGCGGCGGCTGGTCGGTCAGGCTGTCGGCGATAGCGCCAATGGCGGTGCCCGTGCCGGTTTTGACCACGCGCACCCGGGCGCTGCCGCTGATCACCGTGGTGCCCATGAATACGGCGTTAGCGGCGTCCTGCAAATCGGTGGCATCGGCGACCAGTGCGCCCGGACGTTTCTCAACCGGATAGGATTCGCCGGTCAACAACGCCTGTTTGACGAAGAGATCGCTGGCTTCCAACACCAGGCCGTCGGCGGGAACCATGTCGCCCGCCGCAAGCACCGCCAGATCGCCGGGAACAACCTCAATCACCGGCACATTCAGCGGCTTGCCATCACGGATCACTTGGGCTTGCACCGAGACTGAGTGGCGCAAACTTTCTGCCGCTTGACCGGCGCGATGTTCCTGAACGAAATCCAGGGTGACGCTGAACAGCACCATCACCGAGATGATGAGAAAGTTGGTCATTTCGCCGGTCAGTGCCGAAATCGCGCTGGCGACCAGCAGCAGAATGACCAGAGGATTCTTGAAGCGGGACAGGAATTGCAGCCATAAGGGCTGTTGCTGATGATCGCGAAACAGGTTGGGGCCGTATTGGGCGAGTCGCGAACGGGCCTCGGCGCTGGACAGACCGGCGGCATCGGTAGCCGATTCAGCCTGGGGTTCTAACAGGGGTTTCAGCCACCACGATTTGTGATCCGCAACGTCCGGCATGAGAGAAGCCCTATTGTGGTGAATTGGAAATTTTCCAGTCAGGACTTTCGCTTTCCGTCATTCCCGCGTAGGCGGGAATCCAGTAAGCCACTGAAAAACTTGGATACCCGCTTTCGCGGGTATGACGAATTAACGGGTTAAGCGAAAGTCCTGCCAGTATTCCAAGACTTTCGCTTTCCGTCATTCCCGCGTAGGCGGGAATCCAGTAAGCCACTGAAAAGCTTGGATACCCGCTTTCGCGGGTATGACGAATTAACGGGTTAAGCGAAAGTCCTGCCAGTATTCCAAGACTTTCGCTTTCCGTCATTCCCGCGTAGGCGGGAATCCAGTAAGCCACTGAAAAGCTTGGATACCCGCTTTCGCGGGTATGACGAATTAACGGGTTAAGCGAAAGTTCAGTATTCATAACTACCCAAGTTCAAAGCGTTCTGGCGCACTCCAAACTCAACTCTGCATCAACGTCACCATCCGGCGAAACCGCAACAGGGCGATGCCGAAAAATACCGCACCGCTGGCGGCGACGGCGGCGAAAGAGGGCCACACCACCGCAAAACCGGCGTCCCGATACAAGATCGCCTGAGCGAAGCTGACGAAATGGGTGGACGGCGAAAGCTGCATCAACGCCTGCAACAGTTCCGGCATGCTGTCGAGCGGAGTCGTGCCGCCTGAGAGCAGGTTCATCACCATGAACACCGGAATCGCCAGCAATCCGAACTGGGGCATGGAACGGGTGAGCGTCGCCAGGAAAATCCCTAGCGCCGTCACCGAAAACAGGTAGATCACCGTTCCCGCGACGAACAACGGGATGGAACCGGCTATCGGGACGCCCAGCCAGCCTTGCACCACGCCATACAGCGACAACACTGCGGCAACCACGATCACCAGGCCGTTAGCCCAGATTTTGGCCAGCATGATCTCGGCGGGCCGCAGCGGCATCACCAGCAGATGCTCGATAGTGCCGTGTTCGCGTTCGCGGATCAGCGCCGCGCCGGTGAGAATGATCGCCAGCAGGGTGATGTTGTTGATGAGCTGCATCACCGCCAGAAACCAGCTTGATTTCAGGTTGGGATTGAACTGCGCCCGAACCACCAGACTGACCGGCCACTGCGGATCGCCTTCCCGGCCTTGGGCGAACGCCAGGATTTCCTGAGCGATGATGTGTTGCAGATAGCTGGCGCCCATGCCCGCTTGGCTCATGGCGGTGGCGTCCACATTAAGCTGAAGCGCGGGTTGGCGGCCCGCAGTCATATCCGCCTGAAAGTGCGGCGGAATATCCATCACGAAGGTATATCGGCCTGCATCCATCGCCGCATCCAGCTCCGCAACCGTCAGGCGGACGGGTGGCTGAAAATAGGGTTGCAGCAGCGCGTCCTGAATCCGCCGGGACAGCGGAGAGCGGTCTTCATCAACGAGGGCGACGGCGGCATTCGCCACTTCGGTGGACGCGCCAGTGGCGACGGCGTAAATCGCGAAGCTGAAGACATAGCTGATCAACAACAGCATCACCCGGTCGGAACGCAAGCTCAGCAGTTCTTTGATGCCTAACCGGTAGATGTTGGCCAGGGATTTGCGCATGGTCAGCGTTCCTGTGTCTTGAGCAGCGCCACGCTCAGGCCAAGAAAAAGCGCGAAGAAGGCCGCCAGCGCCAGATAGTTCCAAGCTAAATCGGCGAATCCCAGCGCCTTGGCGAAAGTCCCCACGCTGATCTGCTGAAAATAGACGCTGGGGAAGCTGTAGCCCATCGCCTTGGCGCTACCCGCCAGGGAGGAGACCGGTTTAAGCAAGCCGGAGAAGTTGACCGCCGGGATGATCACGATCACCGCCGTGGCGAACAGGGCGGCTACTTGCGTCCGCACGAAGGTGGACACCAGCAGACCGAAGCTGGTGGTCGCCACGACATACAGCAGCGCGCCCACCGCCAGCGCCGGAAAACTGCCCTTGACCGGAACGCGAAACAGCAGGAGCGCCAGCGCCAGCAGGCTGAGAAAATTGACGAAGGCCAAGGCGATATAGGGCAGTTGCTTACCCAGTAGAAATTCCAGCCGGGTGACCGGGGTCGCGTAAAGGTTGGTGATTGACCCCAATTCCTGCTCCCGCACCACCCCCACTGCGGTCAGCATGGCCGGGATCAGCACCAGCAGCAGCATGATGACGCCGGGCGCCATCGCGAACACGCTCTGGAAATCCTGGTTGTAGCGGAATCGGGTTTCGATGTTGACAGGCAGTAACTGGGTATCCTGACCGGCGTGCTGGGCCAGATCGGCCAGATATTGGAGATGGATGCCCTCGACATAGCCACGGCTGGTTTCAGCGCGAAACGGCATCGCCCCGTCCAGCCAGACGCCCACTTCAGGGCGAGCGCCACGCTTTAGGTCCTTGCCAAACGCGGGCGGCAGGGCGATAGCCAGCTTCAACTCGCCGCTGCGCAGGCGTTGCTCCAGTTCGGCTGCATCGCGTAAGGGCGGACGTTCCTCGAAGTAGCGGGAACCCTGGAAATTTTCCAGATAGCTCCGGCTTTCCGGAGTTTGATCACGATCCAGCACCGCATAGGGCAGTTTCTCGACATCGAACGAGATGCCGTAGCCGAATACGATCATCAGCAGCACTGGGCCGAGCAATGCAAAACCGAGGCGGATCGGATCGCGACCGATCTCCATCGCTTCCCGACGGGCGTAAGCCCATAGTCGGCCTAGCGCGAACGCGGAGCGGTTTGGCAGGGGCGGCTGAGCAGTGGGTGCGGGAGCAGGCGGCGGCGCTGCCGATTCGGGCGCGGGCGCAGCGGCCGCTTCCAGATAGGCGATAAAGGTTTCTTCCAAGGTTTTAGCGCCTTGGTCGCGCACCAGATCGGCGGGCGCGCCCTGCGCCAGCACCCGACCGGCATGCATCAGCGAAATCCGGTCGCAGCGCGCCGCCTCGTTCATGAAATGGGTGGAAATGAAAATAGTGACGCCCCGGTTGCGGGACAGATCGACCAGCAATTCCCAGAATCCATCACGGGCCACCGGGTCTACGCCGGAAGTCGGCTCGTCGAGAATCAACATTTCTGGTTCGTGGATCACGGCCACCGCCAGCGACAAGCGTTGCCGAATACCGAGAGGCACATCGTCGGCCAGTTGATCCATGACCGCATTCAGATCGAAGCGCTCAGCCAGTTCCTTCAGCCGGGTCGGAATGTCTGCCGACGGCAGATGGAACAATTGGGCGTGCAACAGCAGATTCCGCCGCACCGTCAGCTCGCCGTACAGCGAAAACGCCTGCGACATATAACCGACCCGCTGGCGAATTGTGAGGTCGCTGGCGTCTACGATCTGACCGAACAGCCGGGCTTCACCGGCTGAAGCGGGCAACAATCCGGTGAGCATCTTCATGGTGGTGGTCTTGCCACAGCCGTTGGAGCCGAGAAAGCCGAAGATTTCGCCCTGTTCAATCCTGAAACTGACCTGATCCACGGCGGTGAAATCGCCAAAGCGGCGGGTCAATCCATTGGCCTCGATGGCGGGCGGACCTTCGCGATGCGGTCGGGGCGGGATGACCAGCGCATGATGATCCTGGCGTTTGGCTTCCGGCAGCAGGGCGATAAAGGCTTGCTCCAGACCGGTCGTTTCAGTCCTGGCCTTGAGTTCGGCGGGGCCACCCATCGCCAGCACCCGGCCCGCGTCCATCATCACCAGATGATCGAAGCGTTCGGCCTCTTCCATGTAAGCGGTGGCGACCAGCACGCTCATGCCGGGCCGACGTTGGCGGATATTGGCGATAAGTTCCCAGAACTGGCGGCGGGACAGCGGATCGACGCCGGTCGTGGGTTCGTCCAGAATCAACACATCGGGATCGTGGATCAGTGCGCAGCACAGGCCCAGCTTCTGTTTCATCCCGCCGGACAGTTGGCCCGCCGGGCGGTCGGGGAACGGAGCCAAACCGGTGGCGTCGAGCAATTGCTGAATGCGCTCGATCCGCTCCGGCTGTGACTGGCTGAACAGGCGACCAAAGAAATCCATGTTTTCGGCGACGGACAGGGTGGGATACAGATTTTTCCCCAGCCCTTGCGGCATGTAGGCGATGCGCGGGCAAACGGCATGGCGATGACGGCTGTCGGCCATGTCGCCGCCCAGCACGGTTACAGAGCCGGTCTGCACCTGCCGGACACCGGCGATCAACGCCAGCGCCGTGGATTTGCCCACCGCGTCGGGGCCGATGAAGCCCACCATGCGACCGGCGGGAAGCTCCAGACTGACCGCATCCACCGCCACGGTAGCGCCGTAACGATGGCTGACCTCTGCCAGCCGGGCGACCCCATCGGGCGAATCGGTCATGGCGGCAACTTCACCTGGAGCGTCGGCGGCCACGAGGCGTTGGGATCGAGCCGGACGTAAGCGACGCCGGGCAAGCCGGTTTTCACTCGCGATAGATGCTGGCGCAACAGATCGGGGTCAATCCGCACCTTGACCCGGAACATCAGCTTTTCCCGCTCAGTCCGGGTTTCCACGGTCTTGGGGGTGAACTGGGCCTTGGCGGCTACGAAGGAAACCTGGGCGGGAATCACCCAATCCGGGGCGGCATCCAGTACGATCCGGGCTTCCGCGCCTAGCGCCACCCGACCCGCCGCCGTTTCGGGCAGAAACAGGGTCAGGTCCACATCGGTCAGATCGAGCAGAGTCAACACTTTGCCGCCCGCCGCCAGCACTTCGCCGGGTTCGGTCAGGCGGTATTGAACGCGGCCCGCGTGGGGCGCTTTGAGGATGCCTTGCTCAATATCAATCTTGAGCCGATCGGCGGCGGCGACGGCGGCTGCAATGGCCGATTCTGCTTCTGTCGCCTGGGCTTTGGCCGCTACCAGCGCCGCCGCCGTGGTTTCCTGTTTGGTGCGTTTGAGATCCGCGTCCTGTCTGGAAACGAAGCCCTTGGCGGTCAGTCCCAGAATGCGGCCAAGGTCCTTTTTGGCGAAGGCCAGTTCGCTTTCCCGTTGAGAAATCAGAGCGGCAACGCTGGCGCGGGCATCCTGCGCCTGTTGGACTTGCGCTTCGGCCTGACGGAGTTGCGCTTCCAGATTGGCCGTGTCCATGCGCGCCACCACCTGATCGGCATCCACCAGATCGCCCTCGCTGGCCAGCACCTCGTTGATCTGTCCAGCCCATTGGGTGGCGACATCGATCTCGGTGGCCTCGATGCGGCCATTGCCGGACGCGAATCCTTCCGGCAACGCCGGTTGCTGAAATTGCAACCAGATGAAGAAGCTGCCAGCTATCGCCGCCGCCAGGATCGTCGCACCGGCCCACCATCGTCCCCTGTTCATAGTGTTCTCGCTGGAAACTCTACCTTCTCAGGCGCAAAAAAGCCGCCTGGAGTAGTGGCATAGTGAAACCTGAATCATCTCAAGTAGTCTGGCGCGTCTCGCTGACCCGGTGAACGGTCACGATCATCACGACGATTACGATGGGTCGCCCGCCATAAGTCCCGCACATTGATGTACCAGATGCCGTTCTGGAACCGCCCAGCGTTCCTGACGTTGACCTGTCCCCAGTCGTCGCCCACCTTGATTTGGTAGTTGGGCCGGACTTTGATCTTCCTCTGCCCAATCGCCAGAAAAGCGGATTCGCCAGAAGCAAACTGCCAGCCGCCACCGAGTTCTTCACCCCGGTTGGTCCATACCGTGATATGAACTGAGTCCCGCCAGTCGTTGTTAATCTGGATCATGCCGCGCTGCTGGGTTCGGCCACTGCTATATCCCTGGGCGACGGCCAGCGTTGGAGCTGCTCCCAGCAGAACAGCGAGGATTGCACCGAGTCTCATCCAAATCTTCACATTCATCGAACTGCTCTCCTGAGAGTAGGGTCAGCGCCAAGCCTAAAGCTATTTGTAGCCGCTTGCAATCATCGGCGGGTTTGCGCGCAATCATCGGCCTTTTCCTGCTCAAATTAACTGATTTTATCGGGCCATCGCTGCTCACATTGTTTGCAACTATGCGCGCAATCATGAAGCCTTGTTTGCAATCATCCGGTGGTCTGCTCACATTCCCTGCAACTGAGCGGGCAAGAAAACGAAGGTTTTTTTGCCTGTTGCCGAGGACCTCGTCAACGTCGTGAAATTCGGCTTTCTTCGGGCAAGAAACCCAGTATAGAATTCAATGTCAGGTTTTCTATCAGTTGCACGGGTTTCTTAACCTGTCGGGTGACGGGATACCGTTCCTTTGAGCCATCCGACCGAGAGGCGGGGATCTCATGTTGATTGGTTATGCGCGGGTGTCCACCGACGATCAGCACCTTGACCTTCAACGCGATGCGTTGACCCAGGTGGGGTGCCTCAGGATTTATGAGGATCAGGCCAGCGGCGCGCAAGTCGTGCGCCCGGGACTGACCTTGGCGCTGGAAGTTCTGCGGGCAGGCGACCTCCTGGTGGTGTGGCGACTGGACCGGCTGGGCCGCTCGCTGAAAGATCTGATCGCGCTGGTTGAAACCTTGGACAGCCGTGGCATTGGTCTCAAAAGCCTGAAGGAAAGCATTGACACCACTTCGAGCGGAGGCAAGCTCGTCTTCCACCTGTTTGGCGCTTTGGCCGAATTCGAGCGCACCCTGATTCGCGAGCGAACGCAGGCGGGGTTATCGGCGGCCCGCGCCCGAGGCCACCGGGGTGGGCGACCGAAGGCGCTCGATGTAGCGCAACGACAATTGGCCGTGCATCTCTACCGGGAACGCCGGCATCGGATTGCCGAGATTTGCCGGCTGTTGGGCATTTCCAAACCGACGCTCTATAGCTACTTGGCTGAGGCGGAAGCCGATGGCCGTGATGCGGCCTAATACCCTGCCGGTCGAAACGCTCTTGACGCTCCGGCAGCAACTGGACGATCTGCCGCCCCGGGCGCCAGAACGACACACCCTGATTGGGGACACCGCGACCTTATACGGGGTTTCCCCGGCGACGGTCTACCGCGCGTTGCGGGATTTCTATAAACCCAAGTTGGTCGGACGGACGGACCGAGGTCAATCTCGCCGACTACCGACCGCGCAAATGGAGCGCTACTGTGAGCTCATAGCGGCCCTGAAGGTGCGCACCACCAATCGCCAAGATCACCATCTATCCACGGCCCGCGCCCTGGAACTTCTGGAACAGTATGGGGTGGAGACCCCTGAGGGATTGATCCAAGCCCCACCTGGGGTACTCACCCGCGCCACGGTGGACCGGTATTTACGGCGGTGGGGCCTCGATCTTCCCCGGCTCACCCGCGCCCCGGTCGCGGTCCGTTTCCAAGCAGAGCACAGCAATGACGGTTGGCAGTTCGATCTGTCACCTTCTGATCTGAAGCGGGTGGCGGCGCCCTTGTGGTGTGAACCGGGCCGAGGCCCACCCACCTTGATGTTGTTCAGCGTCGTCGATGACCGCAGTGGGGTGTGTTACCAGGAATACCGGTGCGTTTACGGCGAAGAGGCCGCAGCGGCCCTGCGTTTTCTCTTCAACGCCATGGCGCCCAAGGCCGATCCTGACTTTCTGTTCCAGGGCCGACCCCAGTTTCTCTATCTCGACAATGGCCCCATTGCCAAGAGCCGGGTGTTCCAGCGCGTCATGACCCACCTGGGGATCGCCTGGCAAACCCATCGACCGGCGAGTGACGCCCAACACCACGCCACCGCCCGGGCCAAGGGCAAGGTCGAGCGCCCGTTTCGCACCGTTAAGGACGCCCATGAAACCCTCTATCATTTCCACCAGCCGCAGAACGAAGCCGAGGCCAACCTCTGGCTGCACCGCTACCTGTTGAGCTACAACCGCCAGCCGCACCGGAGCGAGGCCCACTCCCGACTGGACGACTGGCGGCTCCACCTCCCTGCGGAGGGCCTGCGGGCCATGTGCACTTTTGAACGGTTCAGTACCTTCGCCCGCGAACCGGAACGGCGGCGGGTCGGCGTCGATGCGCGCATCACGGTGAACGGTACCGTCTATGAAGTCGCCCCGGAACTGGCCGGCGAAACGGTCGTGCTGTGGTGGGGACTGTTTGATACCGACCTGTCGGTTGAATACGGGGACCAGCGGTTCGGACCTTACGCCCCAGTGGCCGGACCCATCCCGCTCCATCGCTACCGGGCGTTCAAGAAAAGCCCCGCTGACGAACGGGCCGATCGGATCGAACACTTGGCGGACCAACTGGGTCTCCCGCGTGCGGCGCTGACGGGAGAAACGGAGATCCGTCTGGTCACGGCATCGGGCGTCGATGACCTGAAAAAGCAACCGTTCCCGCCCGCCCCGGAAGATCGTTATCCGACCGTCATTGCCGCCAAGCTGGCGATTGCCGAGGAACTGGCGCTGCCGCTGGCCAGGCTCCCCCGGGAAGCGCGGGCGTTTATCGATCAGGTGCTCAGTGAAACCTTGGTTCGCCCTCA
>Ga0209573_1002588_pt1 | contig 22506 bp, 39 predicted proteins | sample TNRBio252014_DNA_FD_185870 | JGI IMG/M metagenome (GOLD analysis project Ga0209573, IMG submission 185870) | Wastewater treatment Type I Accumulibacter community from EBPR Bioreactor in Madison, WI, USA - TNR Reactor_6/25/2014_ DNA (SPAdes)... | ecosystem: Engineered > Bioreactor > EBPR >...
GTCCCGGCCGGCGTCCACCAGCTGCAGCCCGGTCAACCGGAAGCCAGGTTCGAACTTGAGCAGCGCCATCGCGGCGGCGCTGGCGAACTCCAGGAGCACGCTGTTGACCGCATTCTGGTCCTGCAGGTCGCGAACATCCGAACCGAATGCTCGATCCCATGGCCGCGAGCCGACACGCGTTGACAGGATAACGGCGATCGACTGGACGCAATGCGCCCAGCCCGAAAGCCACTTTCCCGTGCGTGTGTCGACACCGTTGCGCATTCTCGCGTGGCCCCCGGTTTAGTCCTGGCCGGGCGGTACGGCAGCGGACGCCTTCGACCGGCGGCGTTCGGTTTCAGCAGGCGCGATCTCGCCATTCAGCAGCGGGTACCTGGCCTCCGCTTCTGTCAGCTCGATTGTCTTGCCGGCGCCAAGCGATCGGCGGCCGGCGACGAACGGACCCGCAGTTTCGGTAACGGTGTATGTCTTCTTTTCCATGATTTTTCTTTCCTTCAAACATAGGCGCGGTCTGCGGCGTCGACGGCGCGATCGCCACTGCTGTCCAGGCCGTCCTGGAAATGAATGCGGCGAGTGCCGCGATCGAGGCGGGTTGGTCCGGCGGTGACCACCTCGCCGTTGATCTCAATGCCGATGCCGCCGACCTTCAGCTCAATGCCGCCGCTGCCGATCGACAGGTATGTGTCGCCGCGCTTGATGACGAAGTCCGCGCCGGCATCCGGGTTGGGCGCATCGTCCGACCAGCTGTCCGGCACGGCGAGCGAGCCGGAACCGATCTCGCCCGACGGCGACATCAGGCGCATCTTTTCGCCCACGGCCGGACGCGTGGTCATGGAGAAGCCGCCCTTTTCGGATCCGGCATGGCCTTGCCAGCGCACCCAAGGCGACAGAAACTCCTTGCCGGTCGAGCCGTCCTTCTCGCGCAGTTTCAGGCGCAGCTTGTCGCCCTGCACTTCCACGACCTCGCCTGTGAGCTGGCTTCGAGCCAGCCTCGAATTGAGTTCATCGATGCGGCGCGACAGGCGCACCATTTCGCGCGGCAGCTCATGGCGCATTGGCGGCCTCCGCAGGATCACAATGATCGACCAACTCGCCGTCAACGTAGAGGTCAGTTGGCAGTTTCTCTTCATCGTTGAACAGACTTTCGCCAACACCCGAAACGCGCTGCCGAAACGTCACGGCCACGCAGGCGACGCCCTTGCGATCGAGCGCCTGGGCCTGCACCTGTTCGAAATCGAGCGCCTCGCAGCCGCCGACGCGGGTCAGACCCCAGAGCTGTTTGACGCCGGCCAGAACCGCAACAGTCTCGGCAATGGCGAAGGCCTGTTCTTCGCGCCGGTCTTCGGGCCCTTGCGTGACGGCGAAGATCGCCACATGCGCCTCGGCGTCCAGACCGCCATTGGCGGCGCGGCGCAGCGGCGTGCGCATCATGACGACAAACACAGCAGGCGCTCTGATCGCCCTTGCGGTCAGTTCGCCAAGGTCAAAGCGCGCCGACAGCGCCTCGCAGGATTTGAGCTCCGGCATCGCGTCCTTGATCGTATCGGCGATCGCCTGGCGATAGGCGTAAAGGCGCAGGCTCATTGCAGCCTCGCTTCAATGGCCTGGACAACCATTTCAGTCACCGCCTCGCGGTCGCCATCGGCGACGCCGATATAGGGCCGCGCAGGCAAGGTGACCTGCTTGGCGAAAACCAGCTTGTTGCCCAGCATGAAGGCCAGGCGCTCGGCATTGACCGGCTTTATGGTGACGCCCCATTGATGGGCGGCCGCATAGGGCGCAACGGCCGCGCCGCGAGAGCCGACATAGATGGCGTCGCCGGCGACCTCCTCGGAGATCGAGCCGCGCAGCGCGCCGGAGGCGACCAGCGTGTCGTCATTGGCGATCGACTGTTTCCAGGCCGAACCGTCAGGTGTTGTCTTGCTGTCGAAGCGCGCCTTGGCCTGGCTGGAAAAATAGCGGGCGATCGCCAGCTTGAGGTCGCCATCGCGCATGACGGCGGCGGCGCCCGCCAGCCCGGCGATGGCGCGGTCCAGCCCTTCGTCGCGGATCTCGATAACGGCGTTGGCCATCAGAGCCCCCGCCCGCGCCCGAACAGCCGCGGCTGCGCCTCAAAGGCTGCGCCCGATGTCTGGCCGCCCGCGCCATCGTCGACGCGTGGTTCGTCAGCCCCAAGGCCCGCACGGCCGGTCGACAGCCGGGCCAGAAAGGCGATGGCATCCTCATAGCGCTTGCGCAGCTCGTCGGTCAGGCGCGTATGGGCCGACGCCAGAACATAAAGCGTGATGTCGATCGCAGGCCTGACCAGGACAGCCGGCGCGCTTGCCAGCGGGACGCGGTAGCGCGCCGACAGATAAGCGTCGATCTCGGCCGAGGCCGACGCGATCGCCTTCGGCACCGCCGTCAGACGGTCATTGACCGGGTCCGCCAGCGTGTCCAGCAGCGCCAGCTCGCCGTAAAGTTCGATAATGTCGGCTTCGCTCGCATAGACCATAACGGCTCCAAGAAATGGTTGCCCGGCATTCAACCGGGCGGCGATCCCAAACCGGACCTGGTATTGGGTTGCCGCCGCCTGGGTCCGCGCGTGTGGCCGTAGAACAGCCAAGAACCCGGCACGCTCCCGCAGTCATGGCGGCGGCGTCTGGTTGCGGGAGCCGGATTTGAACCGGCGATCTCCTGGTTATGAGCCAAGCGAGGTAACCGCTCCCCTATCCCGCGTCGGCGAAGACAAACTCCGCCAGCAAATCCTTGTCGCCGAAGATGGCGTTGAGCTGCGCCGCCTCCGGCAATGGCAGGTCCATCGCCTCGGTTGAAAATCTGAAACCGCCGCGCCGGTAGCCGTCAGCCTTGGCGCGAACCCTGAGCGCGACAGGCGTTTTGTCGCCATTCGACTTTGCCGCTTCGATGGCGGCGGCCAGATGCGGAAACTGCGCGCGCATCTCGGCCTCTGTCGCGTTGACGGCCTGCTCCATCGCTTCCAGCGCGCCGGCGTTCTTGTCAGTCTTGGCCATGCCTGGCTCCATTTCTCTTGCGGGAAGGGCGATGTTCTCAGGCAATGCGTTCAGGCCAGCCAGGGAACGATCAGCACCTCGACGATATTGGCGTTCGGATTGTCGGCTCCATTGGCGCGGCGCGCCACCTTGATCACCTCATTGGCCTTGCCGCGCAGCTGCGGCGGCACAACCAGAAGCTTCGGCATGATGCCGAGCGGCTCGTCCTGGTCGCCCTTGAGCGAAGTCATTGCGTCATAGGCGGCGTCAAAATTGGCGTCGTCCAGGTCCGCCTTCGAACCAAACGCCATCTGCCAGAAGCCGAAGCCCGCATTGACACGCCCGTCGACGCCATATTGATACTCGTCACGGTCAAACACCGCGTCCGACGTGCGCGGGTCATCCTTGCGGATTAACCGGTAATCGCGCCGCTTCTGGAAGATCATCGGCTTGAGCGGCCTCGACGTGTCGAGCAGGTACCAGCCCGGACCTGCGCCCGCCTGCATGTTCGAAACAGACACCTCAACCCCGTTGCGGCGCACCGGGTGGTCAGTGTCGAAGAAGTTTTGGCCGTCATAACATTTGGCGTCAAAACCTTGCTTGAGAAGGCCGAACACGATCTCGTCCGGATGGCGGGCCGCCGCATTGCCCATCTCGGCGAACATCGGCGTGTAAACGCCGTGGCTGTCGTCCTCGATGTCGTCGGCAATGACCTGGACCGTGGCTTCGAACTTCTTGTTGACGATGCGGTATCCGTCCGCCTCGATCGACTTCAACACCCGATCGCCGATCCATTCGCGCAGTTTCGGGAACTTGCCCAGCCAGGCATATGTATTTTCCTTTGTGGCCGACGGCACCTCGGTCGCGACCTGCGCCCATTGCGACTGGTACGCGCCAAGCGCGCCCTGATAGGCGGCGCTGTAGGCAGTGAAGAGGTTGTCAAGATTGCTTCGATTGATGATCACGGTTTTAGGTTCCTGGCTGCGCCGAAGGGTGTGAAAGATTTACTTGCGGCCGTCGATCTGGACCCAGACGCCGTCCGGCTCGACGGCGCGGATCAGACCGGCGCGCGAGCGCGCGTCGCCGCCATCAGTCTTGGCCACCGTCTCGTCATCGACCATGAAACAGTCCGCTCCGATATCTGCGGCGGCAATGGCGTCGCCGCCGCCTGAATTGTCTAACCGGAAACAGCCGGTTTCGGGCTCGCCCCAAGCGCGCCATCTGCACCCGCGCTATTGTCGACAGACGTCCTGGCGACGCCGATCGCCACCAGGCCGGCGCCGGTCTTGCCTGGAACAAGAAGACCGCCTTCCAGCGCAACAAGCGCGCCCTGGTTGATCTTTGCGCCCGCCTTCATCGGATAGGCGAAGCTGACGCCGGCGCGTGTCAGGGTTGGGCGTGGTGCATTTGTGGCCATTTGGGTGGGGCTTTCCTAAAAAATGAAAGGAGATCGGCTGGAGGTCAGGCAGCCTGACGAGCGAGTTCAGCCTTGAAGGCGTCCTCGGTGAGCCCCATCTGGCGGCACAGCGCCTTCTGGTCCGCAGTCAGTGCGCCATCGGCGGTTGGCTCTGGCAGGACCGGGTTCTCGATGACGGCGGGCAGCGTCTCGACCAGTTTCTTGACCTGGTCGAACCCGTCCTGGGTGGCGCACAGCGCCAGATAGTGGTCTCGCGAGGCTGGCGCGATCTTGCCAGCCTTGATTGCCGAGTTCAGCACGGTCTCGACCTCTTTGGCGCGGGCCTCGCCGGCTGTGTCTTTCAGCTTTTTCTCCGCCGTCTCGGCGCGCGCCAGCACGGCGTCGTAGTCGGCGCGCGGCATGAAGGCGTCAGGCTTCGGATTGCGCGCGCTCGCCAGTTCGGAAATGTGCTCGCCTTCCCGCCTGGAAATGGCAGCGAGGATCTGCGCTTCGGTCGCGTCATCGGCAAGACCGAGCGCCTTTGCGATCGCTTTCAACATCAACTCTTCTCCGGTTTTGCGCCGCGCCAGGGCGGCCATCTGAAAGGCGGGGCGGTTGACCAGCGCTGCAGCCAGCAGATCGGCGACCTCGCCGCTTTTCTTGTCGACCGTGAATTCAGGCGAGATGTAGCGGTACTCGCGCGCCGCGATCGCGGCGGCAGCCGTCACCGTCCATTCGACCACGGCCCAGACCTGGCCGTCGCGGATCTCCAGGCGCTGGATCCAGCCGGCGGCTTTGGTGTTGCCGCCGTCGTCGGGCATGAACGCGGAAAGATGATCATAGTCGACCAGCACCGGCTGGGCGGCGGCGTTGAAGCGATCGACAAAACCTTGCGGATCACTGAGCTTGAACGTGCGGCCATCCTTGGCTTCGATGTCGGGGCCGGCCGGAAAAATCTGGATCATCGCAGGCGCGCCGCCATCCGCGGCGCGCGCCAGTTCGGCAGGATGCGCGAGCATCAGACCGGTCGCTGCGGCGTTGGCCAGAACCGTCATCATGGTGGTGGTTGCAATTGGCGTCGTCATGGGCGACGTTGTGGCATCGGCGGCGGCGTCAAACGGTGGTGAGGCGCTTCACCATGCTCCTGTTGCCGCTCATGCCCGCAACTCCCCCCGCCAGAATCGTTTTCGAAGCCTCTTCAAAGCCCGTGGACGCGCTTCAGCATCTTGGATGGTGTTGGGCAAGGGTCGAACCGCCAACGCGCATCCTTAGCCACTTCTGGCGGTTTGACACATCGGTGCGGAAAATCTATTTTGATCCAGGGTCAGAGCTCATGTTTCACCCGGACGGCCTTGCGCCGGATCGGCGAGGGATTGACGCCCCTCCTGGCCCCTCCTTACTTTCCAGATTTCGGCGTGATGCTCGTCAGGTAGGCTTCCTCCCGGAGGAACTTCACCGCTACCCTCCAGTGACGGCCTGCCGCCTCTCCCATGAACACCAGCGACTTGGCCCCGGCAAAACGCGGCCGGACGATATTGCCGGACAGGATGACGGCGACGGCCGCCGCAATATCCTCAGTCGTCAAGGCGCGCTCGGCGCGTTCGTCCATGATGTGCCAGGCGCTGTCGGCCGACAGCCAGACATGCTGGGCGTTCGTGCCCGTGATGTCGCGCACACGCTGCGCGACCGGCGCAACCGGCACAACCATCTTCGCCTTGCCGCGCGCCGCCATAACATCCAGAAAAAGGCGGCTCGCCACAATGTCGGCAAGCGCGGCCTGGCGGCCTGGCGGCGACAGTTCGGCCAGCCGGTCGCCGAGAAAGTTTGCTACATTGCGGCGGCGGTTGAGACCAACATTGGTCTGCCAGCCCGGATCAATCCCCTCGGGGACCCAGACCGGGCGGCCGTTGCGCTTGTCAAACCACTCCACCATGGTGATGACCGGCGCTTCGATCTGCGGCGTCCAGCCCAGCCGGATCGCCTCGGCCCGCGTCACCTGCCGCACTGAGCATTTGCACAGCCACCCATTGGGCGGATAGTGGCTCGCCCACCAGGCGTCATCGACAGGCAAGACCACCGGCTGCGCCGCCCATGCGACATGCTGTGGCCGCTTTCGCTCGGCGGTCGAGCGCATGTAGACGAGGAAGGGCAGATAGTCCTTGGTCCGCTCGATGCGGTCCCACTCCCCGGCCGCCCTGGCGGTCGACAGGTTTGCCCAGTAGATTGTCCGCAGCCGTCTGACCGAGCCAAGCTGCCCGGTCGTCCATTTGTCCCGGATGTCGTCATAGGCGAGGCCGCGTCCCCACCAGCCCTTGTCGCGCAGCACCGGTTCGAGTTGCGCCTTGAACGTATCGAAACTCTCCCCCTTGGCGTTGGCCTCCGACACCGCCGTGCGTATGTCGTCCAGAATGTCGTAGCCGGCCGACTTGGCGACGGTGAAGGCGTAGGCGTGTTCTTCGGGAGCGACGTCACGCCAGTCGAACGAGACCTTCTGCCCCTTGCTGTCAAAATAGCGGATGACCTCGTCGGGGGCGCGGTCGAACAGCTCGCCCGGCATGCCCTAGCGCTCCTGGTCGCCGCTGCCGCGCGCCTTCATCTGCAGCGTGGCAAGCCGCCGCGCCAGGCCGGACGTGTCCAGTTCAACCGACTGTAGCCGCGCAAGGAAATCGTCATAGCCGTCAGCCGCCTCGGCCGTCTCTAAAATGGCCTTCACGACCGGTTCGAGGTCACGATCATGATGCGACAGCGCCTCGGCGATCAGGCTGTCCTCGTCGTCAAGCGTCTCGCTCGCCAGATGAACGCCGCCGCAATGCGGACAGGCCTGACGCATGGCTACCGCCTTCAGACGGGGCGGCTCGGACGCCGGCGTCGTCGGCGCAGTCAGGATCTCGGAGTTGTCATCGGGCGTGTTATAGCCCAGCCGGTCCCGCACATCCGACATCTGGACCTTGAGGCCCATGGGTACAAGTTTGCTCAACACCTCCGCATGGAGTGCGAGGTCCTCCGGCTCCGCCACCGGGAACTCAACCTGCGGATAACGTTCCTGCGGCCCGAAATTGAAAGCAACGAATGGCTTGACCAGATCGCGCATCAGCGTCGCCGCAAGCTGCAGCGCGTCCGCCGCCAGGATGTCAAGGCGCACTTCATTGTGCACCTTGGCCTGCGCCAGCGACGAACCATTATCGGTGGTCATCGTCTGACCGAGCACGATCTTCGAAATCTGCTTGTCGAGATATTCGGCGAATGCGCCGAAAACTGCATTGCCCTGCCCGCCGGCGGCCTCGACAAACTCGATTTCCATGCCCTTCGGCACAATGGCGGCCGCATCGGTTCCGAGGTTGCGCACCGCCTTCAACAGCACACGCTTGTCGTCCGGCCCGGCATGATCGTCATATTTGCCCAGCCTGAGCGGCATGCCGAACACTTCCAGAAACCCCATCCAGTCCTGCAGCGTGAACGTCTTCAGGACGAACGACCACATGGCGAAGCGCGCCAGGCCGTTGCGCGCCGGCAGTCCAGACTTCAGCTTGGGCACATGGAAAATGAACGACGCCCGCTCGGCGGCCGAGAGCGCCCGTCCGTCCAGTTCGCCATCGGCCCTAAGGCGCATCGCGCGCCCGTTCAGCCGGTCAAACTGGAAGACGCGTGGATCGCGGAAGATGTACTCCTGCGGCCGCCACGTCTTGCCAAACGCCCAGCGAATTTCGACGGCGGAATAGCCCTTGCCGAGCCCGTCCAGCATGTCGTCATAGGCCAGCGTCAGATTGGCGTCGGAAAGCAGGTCGCTCACCGCGTCAGCGATCGCCTCGTCGGCAGCGCTGTCGGATACCGCCTTGACCATCGGCGCAATGCCTGACAAGGCGCGCTTGCGGATGCCAAGCACCGAGCCATAGTGACCCTCGCGCTCCTCCATCTCTTCGGCCAACGCCAGAAAATCCCTGTTGTCGCCGCCCTCGGCCGCCTGGCGAAGCGCCGCCGCCACGCGCTCCGGCGTAATCTGGCCTGACACCGCTTCAGCCCAGACCTTGCGCACGCCTGTCACCGTCGGCGTGGCGATCTCATCGGTCAACTCCTTCGAGGATACCGGCCTGCCGTCCGGACCAAGGATTTGCGCAGCCATCAGAACCTGCCTCTATGCCGGAACGCCGGCCTTTCAAAATCGTCGTCATTATCGCCGTTCTGCTGGAATGCAGGCTCGTAGCCATAGGCGATCCGCTGGCCGCAAGCCGCGTTGATGCCCAAAAACAACGCCCAGGTGCGGTCAGCGTGATCATCGTCGCGCTCAGCGACAAAGCGCGGCGCGCCGGTTGGCGACGTGACCTTGCGCAGCTTGTGCAGATCTGCGCGCAGTTTCGCATCGCCTTCGCGGATCCGCACGGTGCGGTCTTCAAAACGCTCCTTGCCGGCGGTGGCCATGATCAGCTTGTTCGAGCCGGTGAACAGCACGCCCTCGACCCGTGAGCCATAACGCCGGATCGCGTCTTCGGTCACCTTTTCGCCCATGCCGGTCTGGTCGATGCAGGCGCGCGCCACACGGTAGCGCCGCATCACATCGTCAAAAGCCTCGTCCATCTCGGCGAAGGTGGCGCGCTTCTGCTCAATGCGCTCGCGCTCCCACAAGACATCGCCGATCTCTTCAAGCACGTAGATCACATGCAGGTCGTTGCGGCGGCCGATGTCGCGGCCGACATAACAGACGCCGCCCTGGTAGCCCGCCGGATCGCCAGCCTTCTCGTCCTCGACCGAGCTGATCAGGTCGTAGGATAGCCAGGCGCTGGCCTCGTCCAGATACTGCAGCTCGAACTCCTGCGACCAGGCGTCCTCGTCGGCGATCGCGGCGCGCAGCGCCTCGATGTCGCGCGGCAGCCCATCGGCCACCGCCTCATGGATGTCGACCGAATGGCGCGACCATGATTTGTCCTTTGACGTGTCGAGCTCGTAGAACTTGCCTGACTTGCCATTCGGTGTTGATGTGATGCGCAGCTTCCAGTTGGCCGAGATGACCGGAAACAGCGCCCGCCAGATGGAGTCGCTGTCCTTGTGGAAGGCGAACTCGTCCAGGAACACGTTGGCTGAAAAGCCGCGCGCCGTGTCAGGGTTGGCCGGCAGCGCGGTGATGCGCGAACCATGCGGAAACGCCACCTCAAGCGCTTTGTATGAAACCGCGCCAACGTCGACGGTGGTCTCCAGTTCCTCGAATGTCAGGCCATAGGCTTTTGCGTGCAGCTTGACGCCTTCGTCCATCGCCTCTTTCGCTTGGCGTTCGCTGCGCGACAGGATCACCCAGCGGGTGCGCGCCTGCTTGATGACATGTTCAAAGCTGTCGTCGACGCATTCCAGCGTCGTCGTGAAGGTCTTGCCGGTCTGGCGGGCGAATTTGCCCAGCTTGAACCGGGAGCGGTCATCGAACCATTTGCGCTGGTACGGATAAAGGATCGGACGGCTGGTCATCAGCCCTCCCGATAGGCTTTGCGGATCAGCTCCAGCACCTGGGCGCCATCAACGGCATGGCCTGCCTGGCGAACTTCGTCAGCCACCGTGGTGACGGCTTCCTCAAGCTTCTGTTCCGCTGCGGCCAACGCCCGCGCTTTCAGATTGGCCGATGTCTGTTGCGCCGCGACAACCTTCTGGAAGGCGGTCGCCAGCTCCTTCACGTCTTTTGCGCCGCGCGCGTCGTCAATCAGCTCGTCGATCAGCGCCTTCAGCAGCTCGCCAAGCACGACGTCCTGGCTGCCCATCTTTTCGGGCGTGATCTTCGGCGCAATGCCGGCATAGAGATAATCGCGCTCGGCCAGCCGGTCGGCGCGCCGTTTAAGCCGCACGCTGCGGCGGCTGAACGCAGATTTTGATATCGGCCCCTGACCTTTGACCGCCAGCCGGTCATTCAGCTCGAAGAGAATGTCAGCCTGCGTACGCTGACGTCCGTTGAGTTCGCCCAGCGCCCACACGACATCGTCCTGGCATTCGTCAGACAGCTGGTCGAGCGATGAAAGGACCCTGCGCTCCCTCGCCATGGCAATCAGCCCCCGGGCCGCGCCGGCCGCTTGACGCCTTCAATCGCGATGCGCCGGTCGAGATGGCGGCGGCCCAGCTCGGTCAGCGTCGCCACCTTGACCGAACCTGCCTCCACCACGCTGACCGCATCCATGTTGCGCAGATAGTCGATCTGCTGGTGGATCCATGGCCGGTCCTGGTAAATGCCGAAGGTTTCAAGCACAGGCTCCAGCATCGAGCTCGACAGGCTTTCGTTCACCTGGCCGGCCAGTTCCTTCAGCACGATCAGCCGCGCTTCCTCGCGGATGATGCGGTCCATGTCGACCGGCAGCGTCATTTCTTCACCTGTTGCAGCAAGAGCTCCTGCAGCCGCTCACTGATCGCTGCCACCGGCTCCAGCCGGGCATCCATCGAACTGAGCCGCCCGTTGACTTTCTCAAGCGCGAGTTCAAGCCGGTGTGTCGTCTCCCGATCAGGTAAGTGGCGCAGTTCGCTTTCCACCGACTGGACGCGTGTCATCAACGCCGCATGCTCGTTCCGCATCCGCGCGATGGTCTCGCCATTGCGTTTGGCGTCGGTGTTCAGCCAGTTCTTGGCCGTGACGCCGAGCGCAACGATCGACAAAGCAAGGCTGATCCAGGGTGAAATGATTTCCGGGTTCAACGTTTTGCTCCGTCAATCGCTGCGACAGCGGCGGCGCGGCGCTGCTCACAGGCAGCGAGATTTTTGCGGTCGCGCGCCCAAAGCGCCGTAGCCTCGCTTTCGCCAAGCTGGCGATCGGGCAGAACAGCGGGCGCCGCACAGGGCTGGCGCGCGATTGGCGGCGCTTCGGGCTTGATTGTTCTAGTCAGCACGACGGGATCCCTGGGCTCTCGGGCTGTTGAGCAGCCGGACCCGGTCGCGGCCAATGCCGCAATCAGCAGCGGCGGGCAGAACCGCATTGTCTCTCTCCAGTCGGTCAAGTTCGTCCTCAAGATCGGATATCCTGTCACGCGCCGCCGCTTCGGCCGCCAGAGCCTGCCGCGCCTGCTCGGCCACCGCCCGCGCCGCAGCCGCATTGGCGGCGGCGATTTCGCCTTTCCAGAAAGCGTCCCGCTCCTGGCTGGACCGGATCGCTGCATCGTTAACCAGCGAACGGATTTCGCGCAGCGCGCCCCATGCGCCAAGCGCAGTAACGGCGATCATGGCCACAAGGCCGATGCCTGCCAGCGCGGGTTTCCAATATGGGCCAAGAACTCCGATCATTCGGGAGGCCCCTCCCTCTCGCCTCGCGCATCCCCCTGCGCCTCGTCCACTATCGACCGCATGTCGAGCGAACCGGCAAACCGGTGAATGCCGAGCATCGCCGCGATCAGCGCCACCATGGACGGAATGACGACGGCGGCCAGATCACCGAGTTCGTGTGCGCCAACGATAGCGCCGCAGACGATCAGCACGATCACCAGCCAGGCCAGCCCAAAAGAGATCCAGAAGGCGCGGCGCGTCAGCGCATAGCCGGGCTTTTGAAGCTTCGACATTGGTCAGAGCCTCGCAAACTGGAAATGCATCCAGTCAAAGTCTCGCGCCCGGCCAAGTGAGACCGCGCCCTCGCTTTCGACGATCTTCCAGAACGGTTCGTAATCAGCCTTGGCCAACGACGCCTTCGCCCTGGTCCATTTGAGCTGGTTGCGCTCCGGGTCGATATCGAAGGCGATGCCATAAGCATGCATCGAAAACGTCTTGCCGCCGCGCATCCGGCGGAAATTGTAGCAGCCGCCGAACAGGTCGAGCCGCAGCCGCGCGATCTCCTTTTCGCCGTACTGCGCCAGCGTCTTTTGGAAGATGCGCTCAAACGCAGCCTCGACCTTAATGTGGCAGCGGAACCGGCGAATGATTGTCTTTTTGTCCCACGCGACCTTCATGGGATAGGCAAGTTTTGCCATGCCCGCGGTACAAGACGGATTGCCGGCCTCGCCGTAAAATCTGCGAACCTGCGCCTGGCTAGGCCAAAGAACTGCGCCCATCGTCGTTTGCGAACCCATCGTTGTGAAGTTCGCAAACTACGGCCGGTGGCTTGCCCCCGGACTGGTGAACCGCCTCACCCCTCGCGCGATTTCTTGGAGAACAGGTCGTCCTGGCCGCTGTCAGCCTTGAGCGCCAGACGGCGCTTCTTTTCAAACACCCAGCGCCGCGAAATATTAGACTGGCGTGCAATGGCATTGGCGCTTTTGCCGGCAACCACCATCTTGACGAACCGGTCATTGCGCTCGGCCAGATGTAACCGCAGCGCCGATGGCAGATCAAGATTGTTGCCGCCTTCATGATTAAAATGGCGCGACAGGACCAGCGCCTTTTCATGGCCGATCAGGACGGCCAGCCAATGATCCGGCTTAACGGTCGCCGGAATGAAGACGCGCTGGCCGCCTTTCGCCTCGACCAGCCGCTGTGCGGCGGCAATGCCGACAACATCGACGATTTCTTGCATCAGCGGCGACAGTTTCATGGCTGCACCCCGTCGCGGGCAAGGCGCAGTTCGCGCGTCGTGATATCTTTCAGGCGCGCCGCCAGCTCGACATAGCGATGGCTGTGACGGGGAAGCAAAGAAAGCCTGCGCCGCAGCTCCGCGCGCTCAGCCTCAAGTTCGGCCAGCTCACGCCAGGCGAACAGAGGCAGCGACGGTGCAATTGCGGCGCGCAGCGTCATCACCCAGCCGGCCTCCATCGGATCAACACGCCTTCAAACCGGGCGGCCCCGTGGGTGGCGCGCCAGAAGTCACCCATGTTTGATCGCGCCGTGGCGTGGCGAATGCTTGCTCGTCCCAGAACGGCTCCTTGCCACAAGCCGAAATGCGCGGGAGAAAATCCATCAGCTTCGGCGAAAACCTCAATCTGCGTGCGGTTTAGAGCCTGTCCGCCCAAGATGATTGACGCGATGCCCTCGTCGATTAGATCCGACACATCGATAATGATCGGCGTGACGCTGATGACGATTGGGTCTTCATCCACAAGCTTGACGCATTGGCGTGTACGCATGCCACGATAGAGCTGAATGGGCTCGCCGGGACGGGCGTGACGGCGGCGATGGCCACGGACAGTTTGAAGCTTGGTCAAAGCGGCCACTTGCGGCGCAAACACCCGGTTGAAGCTATACGCGACCATTGGCGTCTCCACCGATCATCACTCCAACATCGCGCTTCGCCGCTATATAGGACCGGATGGAAGCCTCGTTTTCCTGACACCACATCAGCGTGGCAAGCACTGCCTCAAGGCGATCCATGCAAAGATCAGCTTCGGCGCGGCGCATCTTGCCGGTCGCGATCAGACGAGGGTAAACGTTTTGCCGTAACGCCAACTCGCGTCTCACCTCGGCGATTTGACTGATGATCGGGAGCTTGTCAGCCACGGGGTTCCTCCACCGGGAATGCCGCGCTAAAACGTTCGCGCAACGTCGTCAGCTCTGGCGCGCCCTCTCGCCCAAGGTCCGGCCACCAGTCGCCCTCGCCGAGAAGCCACAAATGGCGCATCGGCAGATTGTTCACGACGCGCGAGCGCGGCGGATAGATTTCGATCGCTGCAGCCTCTACGCCCCAGACGTGCGACTTGATCGCCTGCAACTCGTCCCAGCTGATGGCGCCGGCATGCTCGACGGACAGCAAGCCAACCTGGGCGTCCAGATAGACGCGATCGGCCTCGCACATCGCGCCAAGCAGTTTCTGGCAGCCAGCCGGGTTCAGGATCGGGTTGCTCATTTGTGCGCCCTGACCAGGAGCCCGAGATGGTTCATGACAGGCTGCCAGTCCCGCGCTGTGAAACGGCTCAGCTGCTCGGGTTGACCGGGCCGTTCGGCCGCCGTCGCCATGATCCAGTGATAGACGTCGAAGCGCGTGTCCGTTTTCTCAAGCATCGCAAACTGCGCAGCCGCGACGCGATACCCGTCCGTCTGCGTCCAGTCCGGCATCTTGCTATCACGGCTCCAGTCGACGCCACCCTCGCGCGCCAGCCAGCCTTTCAGCGCCTCGATCACCCGGTTGGCGTCGTCGCCATGGTGCAAAAAGCGCACATGGTCGATCTTGCACTGGCGCTTGACAAAGGCGATCAGCGCCCTGTCGCTGCGGTCGCGCACAATTCCGAGGTTCCAGCCGTCGATCCACAACGCCTGCAGCTTGGCCGCGTAACGCCCTTCGAGGCGCTTTCGCGCGCCCTTCAAGGCCGGCTTGAAGCCGAGCCGCCGCAGCTCTCCCACAACATTGCGCTGCTCATTCGGGTTCATGTCGCGCAGCGACCGCTTGCCGGTCTGGCGCTCATAGAGATCGCGCGCGTCTTCCTCAACGATGCCGAGCTGGCGCAATCCGGCATGGATGGCTGAAAGCGAGGTCATCAGACCAGCCCCTTGTTGTCGATCGCCAGCCGTTCGGGCAGCGTGATGATTTGGGCGCGGCCGGTAACCGGCTCTTCCTCGCACTCGATCTGGCTTTTTGGCATCCAGACCGCCGCGTCGCGATTGCCGTCGGCCGATATAGGCAGCGCCTTCGGCGTGACGTGGTGCACCATCACCTCAATGTCGGTCAGGTTGGATCGCATCGGGTTTCGTGCGGGGCTCATCCCTTCAGCGCCTCCAGCGCGGCGCGGCTGGACGCCGCCATGCGTTCGGCCGCGCGGGCATTGTTGTCGGCGGCGGCCAGGGTGTCGGCGATGTCCTCATCCAGCTTTTTGAGCACCGCCGCCGTCTCGGTCCGGATCCGGCGCTTTTCGGCCTGCAGGGCTTCGGCGCGCTCCTTTCCGGCGCTGTTCGCCTCGCGCGCCTTGCGCTCCCACAAGGCCGCCTGTTGCCGGTGGATCGTCGTTAGCCGGTCAACGTCTTCCGCCAGGTCGGGCGGGCTGAACGGCGCGGCAGCGGCCGGATCAATCGTGGTTATCGCATTCATCTTCGCCTCCCTCACGCCTTCGCCAGATCGATGGTGATGGCGCGCCGCTCGCCGCCCGGCGCCGGCCGCTCGTAGCAGCGGACATAGGTTTTCGAGCCGACCACCCGCATGGCGTCTCGGATCGCCGCCATGGCGCGCCGCCAGCGTTCGTCCTCGATCTCAAGACGCAGGAGCATGAAGATTTCTGTGCGGTTGATCTTGCCGGCCTTGTCGGTATTGAAGGCGCGCGTTACCACCGCCCTGATCTCGGCGCGGCTGTCGGCGGCCCACTCGTTCAGGCACTCGTCGACCAGCGTTTTGGCGATCTGCAGCTGCGGTCCGAAATCGACATAGTCCTGAACCTGAACCTGAACCTCCATCTGCCCGTCGAAAGTGCGGAACGTCTTGTTGCCCTTCTGGCCGCCTTTGGTCGCGCCGTATTCCTGGGCAAGCAGCGCCTCGAAGCTGCCAAGGTCATCGAAAGTGTGCGCCTTGAACCGGGCGATCTGCTCCGACAGCTCGCGCGCAAAAGAGATGATCTTGCGCACCGTTTCGTCCTCCAGCCGGTCGGCGGCCTTGATGGTTTCGACCGGAACAAGATTGCCTTTGGCGTCCGGCATATAGGCTTTGCCATTGACCAGCACTTCGCCGTTCGGGCGGTCTTCAAGAATGATCGCGTCCATTGGTTTGGCTTTCCTCTGTAGCGCCGCGCAGGGCGGCCATCTGTTGGGTGATTGACCGCGCCAGCCCGTCTGCGCGATCGTTGGGTTGAAACCGATGGGCGCGCCGCGCCTCAAGCCGCGCCAGCTGTTCGGCCTCCAGGCAGATCGACCAGAAGCGTTCCACGGCCAGAGCCAGCGCATAGGCTTCAGCGGTCGAAGTCGCCTGAGCCCGGCGCAGCGGATCGGCGACAATACGCCCGGCGCTGCCCAGCACATCGACAGCTGCGACAGCCTCGTGAAGGTGAGACATTCTTTCGTTCATCGCCGCCCCCGTGATGGCGGCCGGCCATCCGAAAACGGCGCGGCCAGCGGAGCCAGCAGCCGCAGATTGGAGCCGGGGCGCGCCGCCTCCGCCAGCACCGTGGCCGCTGCCGCCTGGTCAGCGCGCCCGGCCTCGTTCCAGCGATGCCGGCTGATCTCGGTTTCGTGCTGCCGCGCCAGACTGCCCAGCGCCTTCAGCTCGCTGCACAGCCGCCGTACCTGATCGCCGCCAAGCGTCACGCCGCCGGGTTCAAAATCGGCCAGCCGGTTGCGCAGCGCCACAAGCCGATCCGAGAGCTCGTAAAAATTGGCCTTCATGACTTCCTCCCGAAATCCGGGCGGAAGACATTGCCGTCTTCGATGCGCGGCGCGGCGCGCAGACCGCCGGTGACCTCTCTTTCGAGGAACTCACGGCCTTTCCGGTCACGCTCAAGTGCGCGAAACGCCTCCACTTCGATCTCAAGACTGCGCGCAAGGTCACGGCAGGCTGCCAAGCGCAGGAGCCAGTGGCCTCGCGCCGCGACGCTGATATCCGCCGCGATGCTGACATCCGGCGCGAACAGCGCCGAGCGGAACTCATCGATCAAATGCCCGATTTGGGTCGAGAGCAGCGCGTTCATGGCCCCATCTCCTCGACATCGCGGTTCTTCCACGCCGCCTGCAAGTGTTTGAGCCCAACTGTTTCCTCCATGCCGCTGGCCGCCATCGACGCCAGCTTCATCGTCTTGTCGATCTGACCAAGCGCGCCGCCCTTGTTGCCTATGCCGATCAGGAACCTGACTGCATCCGGGTCGGTCACGCCCCACGCCGCGATGAAGGCGCGCATGTCGTCGACGTAGGGCCTGTCGCGGCGCAGTCTTTTGCCGATCCGGCGTTTGATCTGGGCGTAAGACGGGCCGTCGCGCTTGTCGCTGCGCGAAAACCGTCCGTAGATTTCATTGTTGCCGACCAGCGCGACGCCGCATTTGTAGATATCGACAAAGTGCCGGAGCTGGTTGACCGCGTCATCGACGAGGTTCTGCGCCTCGTCGACAATCAGCAGGGTTCCGTCGCCGCTGCGCTCAAGCTTCTTGCCGATGGCGCGGGTCAGCTTGGCCGGATTGTGCACCATCACATCCAGCGCCGCCGCCAGGTCGATCAACATGCCGTGCACGGTCTTCGTATGCGGCGACATGGTGACCATATGGACGTGCGGCCGCACCGCGGCGAACCGGTTGCAGACCTCGGATTTGCCCATCCCAGGAGCCATGGTGACGATCACCATGTCGGCGGCGATCTGCGCCCAGGCCAGGGTCTCGGTGATTTCACGCGCTGCGATCGTCTGCAGAAAGGGCGGGCTCGCCGGGATCGAGGCGGCCAGGCCGGAGGTTTCCTCAACATTGGCTAGCCACAGCTCGACCAGCCTGTTTTGGCTGTCGAGGCGTCCGGGATATTTACCGTTGAACCATTGGCTGAACGTCGCGTCGGCCATACCAATGCGGCGCGCCACTTCCGACTTGGTCCAGCGCTGTGTGGCGGCGACCAGGATGATCTGGTCGACCAGCATCGACCAGGTCGCGATATCGGTCGCCGTCCGGTTGCCAAGCGTGGCGTCCGGCTCGGTTGGCGGACGGTCCCAGCCGGGGCTTGGTTTGAAAGGGCTTGTGCCCACATGCTCATTCATCTAAAAGGTTCCTTGTTGTGTGGCCCCTTGCGGGCCTCTAGAGCCGGATCACTCCCGGCTTTCTTTTTTTGGAACCGTACGCGCTACATTCCGGCTCATTCCCGTGCGGGAATTGGTGGATCGACGCGCCGCCTGTCAGCTGCGCCATCGCCTTTGAAAATCCGTCGTCAAATTGCTGGTTGTCGATCTGGTCGTTCGCGACCGGTTTGAGCGCCAGATTTCCGCGCGCCAGCCGCTTCACCGCCGGCCTGATCGGCTCCGGCTCGCTGCGCGGGGTCTCGCCACGCGACAGGATGTCGGCCAGCTGTTGCGCCGTCAGCGATGCCTGGGCGGTCTTCTGCGCGGCTACAGCCTTGATGAAATCGCGCCGGCTGCGCGCATGATGGCGCGCCGCATCGATGTCGTTGAAGCCGGTGTCGGCGATGCAGTCCGCCTCGCAGATCAGCGCGTTGTCCAGATCATAAACTCTGACCGGCGCGTGCAGCCGGTCGGGATCGAAGCGGATCGTCACCTTGCGCCCGGCATGCTGGTTCAGCGCCGCCGACCAATAGCGGTTGCCCTGATAGTGAATTTCACCGCTGCCCTTTCGGGTGCGGATCATCTCGGACGCCAGCAGCCATAGCGCCTTTTGAGCTTTGGTCGGCCAGCGCACGATGGTGGCCGGATCGGCCATGCTGGCGGCGAAGGTTGTGTCGAAGCTGCGGCCGGCGCAATTGGCGGCCCTGCGGCCCTCACGCGCATTGTGGTCGGCAATCTCGGTCGCGACATGCTGGCGGAATACGGCGAGGTCGATTGCCCGGCTGGCGTAGTTTTCCGGTTTGGCGTCCGGCTTGTTGCCGGTATAGGCGCCGGCGCAGGCTGGATGGCGGGCGATCGTGTCGGCCAGATCGCGCCAGGCGCGCTCGATTGGCTTGGACTGCCCCGCATACGGCGTCGTGAAATGCTGGGTAACGCCAAGCGTCGTCAGCAAACCGCGAGGGTCTTCCTTCTTGACCTTGAAGCGGAACCGGGTGCGGTTGCCGCCGGAAATCCATTTCGACGCAAAGGCCCGGCCATTGTCGAGATAGATGTTGTCCGGGATGCCATAGGCCTCGACCATATCGCCAATGACGAGGCGAACGGTCTCCCATGTCTCGGCGTCAGAAAGACGCCAGGACAGGATTTTGCCGGAGGACAGGTCCTGGATGGCCACCAGGTAGAGCCGCACCGGCTTTTCGGCCCATGGCACGCGAACGAACACATCGATCTTGTGACCGTCCATGTTGACGGCCTGCATGGCGTGCAAATGGCCGCGCAGGCGACGTTGCGCCGGATAGAGCGTCTTGGCCTTGTCGCGACCGGACCGGGCGAGAACCTGAACCGCTGCCGGGACTTCGGCGTCCAGCCGCCGCCGCAACGACCGCTCGGACGGAATTGGGATCCACCGTTCCTTCTTTGCGGCTTTCTGGAGCCGGCGATAACAGCTGGTGAAGGTCGGGCTTTCGGGGCGCAGATAATCCGACGTCAAGAACGACCAGGCCTCGTCGCAGCAAGCAAGCCGCACTGCACTCGCCTTTGATCTCGGCGCGAGCGCCGCCAGCCAATCTGCCCGGTCAACTGAAGCGACAGACGCCAGCCAGAGGTAGACCGCGCTACGGCTGGCTCCGACCCGTCTGGCGACGATATCGATGGCGGCGCGCGACGGCGTTCCCGCCCGCATCAGCTCTTCGCGTTCCGTCAGCGCCTTGAGCCGGTCCTCACAGGCGCTTTTCTGGCTATTGGAAAGACCTTCGAACCGCCGCCAACGCGACGCCCGCGCCTCCTCCTTGAGATCGGCATCGTCATTGGCCGGAGCGGCATGCAGCGCCAGCAAGCGGGTCTGCGCCGCCAGCGGCAGCAGCGAAACGTGATATTGCCGGACCGGCTTGGTTTTGCCGGCAGCCTGCCGGGTGCGGCTGGGGTCGCCGCGCCAGTTGGTCCGCGCAAAATTGTCGAGGCTCTTTTCCGTCGCAGGCATGCCCGGCAACTTGCAGGCGGCAAGCTCCGCCAATGAGAACCATTCCCGGCAGGCCGCCATCATCGACCCCGGCGCTTGAGATTGACGGGCACGGAGCAGAGCGCCTTGAGCTTTTTCTCAAGTACCCGCCGCTCCTGCTGAATGGCCGCGATTTCAGCCAATCGGGCCTCGTCGCCTTCGAGCAGCGTCAAGCCGTCTTCGGAAACGACCAGGTCCCAAAGCCAGACCGCGCCGGTGGCGCGGACAAACGCCTTGAAGCGAGGCAGGCTGATGTCGTGTGTGGCGTTGCTTTCGGCTGTGTAGTTGTCGAGGGAGGCCTTGGAAAGCGAAGCCACGCCAAGATATTGCGCCATCCGCGCCGCGATCACGGGACGGTCATATGGACATTGCCGGATTGCCTCGGCCATGGCGCGTTTCAACCGCGCCCGGAACCGTGCGAGGTCAATGCTGGCGCTGGGCGCGCGAACCGGAAAGCGCGGCTCGACAAAGAGATCGAACTGATCGGGGTGAAGCTTGCTCATGGCCGGACCTCGCCTTTGGTCGAAAGCCCGAACTCGTCGAGGAAGCGTTGGCGAACCGGGGCGCTGCACCGCGACCAGGCTGACGCCAGCGCGTTGAATGCGGCGTCGTCCCGGCTCACCCTTGGTGTGGCCTCGGTGATCGCGGCCAGGGCCTTTTTCAGGTCCGGCCCCTCGGCACCAAAAACAATCGCAGCCTGACGCTGTTTGAGCGGCTCCAGCCTGGAAAGTTTCAGCAGCGCCGACTGGTTGTCGGCGACTGGCGTGCCGCGTAGTGCGGCGCGGATGTCGGGATGCAGATGGCGCGCGATCTGGTTGAGGCGCTTAGCTGACCTCGTCGACATCCCTAGCCGGTCTGCGACATGCTGCGCGAAGCCAGCTTCCGCCTCCTGCGCGATAAGGTCAACGATGCTGGCAGAAGAATTGGGGCCAACTTGGCCCTGATTGCGCGGGCCTGACCGGATAACGCCGTGCTTCTGCTCCCAGACCTCGCGATAGGTCTGCACAAAGACAGCCCGGTCGATCACCGAAAGGTCATTGCGAAACAGGTTTTCGGTAATTTCCATCAGCTGCGCCTCGGCCTGGTCGGCCTGCACGACAATGGCGTCGATCTCGCCGTCGCCGTTGAGTGCGACGGCCCGCATGCGGTGCGCGCCGGCAACCAGCGTATAGGGTCCGGCCTTGGCCGCCGGGGTAGACCGGACTGCGATCGGCGTCAGCTGTCCATGCTCGACCATCGACTGCGCGATGGCGATGGCGTGTTCTTCCTCCACGGCGCGCAAGCGCTGGGGGATGACGATGTCTGAAAGTTCGAGCGTCCTGAACTCGGCCATTAAGCGGCGTCCCTCAATTGCTGGTCGAAAAGTTGCCGGGCGCGACGTGCCATGCGCCGGTAGGCCTGCTCAAAAAGCGGCTCGTCCAGACGCGCGTCGACGGTTGCGAGCGCGCCGTGCACGGTGGTCCGGGCCAGTCCCGTCATCGCAACGATGCGGCGGCGCGGCGTGTCGAACTGGGTTGCAAACAGGTGGATGGCGATCTGGCGGGCCAGATGGGCGTCAAAATATTCGTGTGGCGGGCTGATGATGAAGCGCAGCGGCAAATGCCGGAACCCGAGCTGCACAGCGCCGTGACAGCTCGCCAGCATTGCGGTCAGCCGCTCCTGCTCTGAATACGGGTTCATCATGGCAAAGCTCCACAATCTATGGTAGCAAGTCGGTTCCGGCGGAGTTCGCAGCCCCGCCGGAACCTGGCATCCCCAGGTGGAACAAGCACAAGGAGATGTATCGGTTGAACCGTTTTGACAGGCTGAATGCGCGCATCAATGCGCCGCATCTCAAAGGATCCGAAGCGATGTGGTACATGGTTGCGATGGACGCGCTGCTCGATATCTTTCTCAGGCAGCAAACGGTCAGCCGTGATGAGCTCAAGGCCGAGCTGGCGCTGCGGCGCGAAAAGAATGCTGACCACAGAATACTTGGTCCGGCCTACGCGGAGGCCATCACCCAGCTCACGGACCCGATTTCGCCGTCCAGCGAGTAGGCTCGCCATCAGAGCGCCTCCTTCCCGGCTTGGACCCGGCCCGTCCAGAAATACCGCACTGGGAACGTCTGCTCGTCGCGGGCGCGCTGGAAATCAGCGCCGCATGCGCAACGGCGGCCGAGTGCGTCAACACAGATCGCGGTGCCCGCCGACTTGGTCTCGCCGGTCAGCGCCCTGGTCGCGTGATTGACCCAGTCGTCAAATGTGTCGAACTGCCCTGCCCATTCAGGCTCGAAGCCCGAAAGCGGCGTCGGGTTGTGCCATGGCCGGGAGCGCTTGGCGTTGTCGGGTTGTTTGGCGATCATAGCGCGCCCGCAATCAGCGCGGCTGCCCAGTTGGCGGCGGTCAGAGCCCCGAGAACTGCAAGCGCGCAAAGCCCGATCTCGGCCAACAGAAGCGCGTAGCGGGGTCGCTCGTCGCGCCGATCGAGCGGGTAGAAGCCGTGTTCCCTGTCAATTTTGGGCTGTCTTTTGAACATTGTACGGACCTGCGGTTTCGGGGACTGTCGATCGGGTGGAGCGGGCGGCTCTGACCGCCGGGCGCTG
>Ga0209573_1002590_pt1 | contig 22471 bp, 21 predicted proteins | sample TNRBio252014_DNA_FD_185870 | JGI IMG/M metagenome (GOLD analysis project Ga0209573, IMG submission 185870) | Wastewater treatment Type I Accumulibacter community from EBPR Bioreactor in Madison, WI, USA - TNR Reactor_6/25/2014_ DNA (SPAdes)... | ecosystem: Engineered > Bioreactor > EBPR >...
GGTGAAGCTGTCGAAGCGGCAGTTCCAGATCAGATTGCCGGCGCCGCAGGGGTCCTCCTGGGCGCGGACTGTAGCAGGCTGCGCGCCCATGAAGAGCATGGCGGCCAGCCCCACAGCCAGCCAGCGCACAGCTTTTCCCCACCGCAGGGCAGTTATCGCAAACAAATCTTGGGAAAACTTGGGATTTCGCAACAGTTATTCCAAATCGACGGGCCAGTTATCGCAAGGATTTATCCCAAATGAACTTGGGAAAACCGTCGTCCTTGGTTACCGGGCGTGGGTTCACAAGCCCAGAGCGATCCGTCAGGCCGAATTCTCCGCCCCATACTGCCGGCACTGATCGACGAAGTCGGCGAACAAGCGGCGGCTGGAAGAGTCGTGCAGATGCGTGGCCAGCTCCTCCGGGTGCCACTGCACGCCCAGCGCGAAGGGATGGCCGGCCACCTCGATGGCCTCCACCACCCCGTCAGGTGCCCACGCGATGGGCTGGCAGCCTGTGCCCAGCGATTTGAGCGCCTGATGGTGCATGCTGTTGACCATGGTGGTTGGGCCGTAGATGCGCGCCAGCCGGCTGGCCGGATCGAAACGCACCTCGTGGCTGATACGCACCCGCTCGAACTGGGGCGGGAAGTAGTCGTGCTTCTCCGAGCCGTCGCGCAGCGCGCGGATGTCCTGGTACAGCGAGCCACCCTGGATGACGTTCAACATCTGAATGCCGCGGCAGATCGCCATCAGCGGCTTGTTGTCCGCCAGCGCCCAGCGGCCCAGCAGCATTTCGGTGCGGTCCCGCTCCGGATCGGTGGCCCCCAACAGCTCATGATGCTCCTCGCCGTACTGCTCCGGGTCCATGTCCTCGCCGCCCGGCAAAAAGACGCCGTCCACGGTTTCATAGATCACGCGCAGAGTCGCATCGTCCAACTGCAAGGGGATGATGATCGGCGCAGCCCCGGCGTCGGTGATCGCGCGCAGATAGGTGGTATTCTGAATAAAAATCGGCAGGCCGTAGTAGCGCTGCGACTTGTCGCGCGCACAGGGGATGCCGATCTTGGGTATGCGGCCGGCGCCGTTATGTCCATTGGTTGCCATGAGCAGGTAATCCTCGTTATTTCATCACGTCAACGGTTCGTCCGAAGCTGGATTATACCCGCCGATGGCTGGCGCGGCAAACGTGCAGCCGCGCCGTTTTGACAATCGTTTCAGGCTCAGCTATAAGTCTAGACGTGGCTCGATCAGGCCCACTCCGGGGTGCTGCGCAAAGACCGGCCACAGCAGCGACTGAACCGATGTCCAATCAACGCTTGTCCCGCTGGACCGGTATTGTGCTGGTGCTGGCGGCATCGCTCCTCTATCTGGCCACTCTCGACAACGGCCTGCGGCCCGGCGAGCTGGCCGGCGGCGACCTGATCACCCACCAGTACGCGCAGGTGCAGGGCCGCCCCAGCAACGCGCCCGGCTATCCCCTCTACACCATGGGCGGCTGGCTGTGGTTTCACGGCCTGCGCAGCCTGCTGGGTCCAGACGCCAACCCCACCGCCATCCTGTCGGCCTATTCGACGCTGTGGGCGCTGCTGGCGCTGGGGCTGCTCTACTACCTGATCCTACACTTGACCGGCAACTGGATCATCGCGTTTCTGCTGGGCGCGTTCTACGCCGTGAGCTACTTCTTCTGGTACTACGCGGTCAGCAGCGAGCAGTACAGTTCGGCTGTAGCCCAGACCCTGGCCATCGTGGTGCTGGCCTTGCGCTGGGACGCGGCCCAAGACCGCACCGATCCAGGCAACAACGCCCAGCCAGCGGGCGACGGCTACTTGCTGGCGCTAGCGCTGCTGGCAGGGTTGAGCCTGGCCCATATGGTCACCGTGGCGGTGATCGTGCCGCCGCTGCTCTGGTTCATCCTCAGCCGGCGGCCGGGCCTGCTGCGCCGCGGCCGGCTGGCGGCTGGCTGCGTGGCGTTGGCCCTGCTGCCGCTGCTCAGCTACGCCTTCATCTATATCCGCGGCGCGCAATACCCCCAATGGCGCGGCGCGGGTGATTGGCCCAGCACGCTGGCCTGGTTTCTGGATTTCGTCAGCACGTCACAGGGCCGCGGCGAGCTGACCTGGTCGCTGCGCCCGCTGTGGACCGACAGCTTCCCCCGGCTGCTCTGGCACGAGCTGACCTGGGTGGTGCTGGTGGGTGGACTGGTGGGGCTGGCGCTGCTGGGTCGGCGCCGCCGCATCTTGCTGGGAGCCACGCTGTTGTTCTACGCGCTGCTGGCCTTCGTCGATCGCCAGGGCAACTGGTACCAGGTGGTCATGCCAGCCTACCCGCTGCTCATCGCCAGCTTTGCGGTGGCCGTCCAGGCGCTGTGGCAGCGGGTGATTTCCTCGAACCGGCCGGCCAGCCAGCGCAGGGCGCTGCTGGCCCTGCTGGTGGTCGGGCTGGCAGCGTTGGTGGTCTCGCGCCTCGAGCGTAGCTGGCCCGACGCCAACCTGCGCAACCGTCTGGACGACACAGCCCTACAGCCTGGCCTGGCGATCCTGGCCGACGCGCCGGAGCCAAATGCCGCCGTGTTTGGCGTGCTGGACGAAGCCCTCAGCCTGCGCTACCTGACCGACATCTGGGGCCAGCGGCGCGACGTGGCGGCCGTCAGCAGCGAGGAAGCGCGCGCCCTGCTGGTCAGCGGCGGCCGGCCGTTGTATGTCACCAACAGCGCTGCCCCACTGGTCTGGCCAGAGATCGCCCCCACCGCCCAGCTTTCCTCGGCCGGCCAGACGCTGATTCGGGTAACCACGGCGGCGGCAAAGACGCTGCCGGCCGGCGCGGCCCCGCTGGACCTGCCGGCCGGCGATGGACTGGCGCTGGTGGGGATCGACGCGCCGCCGCCAGAGCCGGGCCAGCCCTGGCCGGTGCGCTTGTTTTGGCGCGCCGACGGGGCGATCGCGTACGACTGGAGCGTGTCGCTGCGGCCTACGCTGGCTGGCCAGCCGTTGGCGCAGCCGGCGGGCGGGATCGTCCAGCAAGACCTGGCGCATCCCGTCCACGGCGTCTATCCGACCAGCCGCTGGCAGCGGGGCGAGGTGGTGGCCGACGACTACTTGTTCAATCTACCGCCCGGCCTGGCCCCCGACGGCGTGCAGGTGGTGGTCTATCGCAGGCTGCCTGAAGGCGGCTTCGAAAATCTGGCCGTGCTGGACGTGCCGCTGCCATAACGCACCGCAATCACCCAGAGCGGGCACGGTCGGAGGCCGGTCCGAGCAAGCAAAGCATGGAATCAAAAACCCCGCCCAGAGGGAGCGGGGTGATTGGTGATGCAATGCGAGAGACTAGGCGACGAGAGCCGACGGCTCAGCCTCGCCCTCGCGCTCGATGAGCACGGTGACTTGGGGAACGACGTCGCTCAGCAGACGGACGGGCACCTGGTGGCTGCCCAGATCGCGCAGCGGGTGCTCCAGGTCGATCTGGCGTTTGCTGATCTCGACACCCAGCTTCTGTTCCATCGCCTCGGCGATATCGGAGGCCGTGATGGAGCCGAAAAGGCGACCGGTGTCGGCAGCACGGGCGTGGAAGGTGAGGCTCAATGCGTTGATGCGTGCAGCCAACGACGCGGCTGTGGCGCGCTCCCGGTCGTGCTTGCGCTCGGCCGCGGACTTGATCTGCTCGGCCTGTTTAGTGGCGCCTTTGTTGGCGGGCATCGCCAATCCCTGCGGGATCAGGAAATTGCGAGCGTAGCCGCTGGCTACCTTTTTGATGTCGCCGGCATGACCGACGCCCTTAACGTCTTGTTTCAGCAATACTTCCATGGGTTTTGCTCTACTCCTAAAAAACATCAGCCGCCGGCGAACAGGCGGCGCTTGTGGCACGCGGCAGATCATACACCAAAAGCGCTGAAACGGCAAGTTCCAGCCGCCATTCTGGCGCAGCAGCAATTCCAAATATGACTCTGCCAACGCGGAGTCGAGCCTTTAGGCGGGTTAGAGCGCCTGATTCGCACCGGCAAAGCCGGCTGAAGCCTCGACTCCGTGCCACAAATTTGGAATTGCTGCAGGCGCAGCCGCCAACCCAGGACGCTGGGCCAGCGCGGCAGGAGCAGTCTTCTCGTCCGGCGCAGCGCTCTGAACCGCCGTCGACCGGCCGGTTTCGGGCCAGGCATTTTGAAAGCCGCGCCGCCTGTGCTATACTGCACGTCCTGAAGCCAACGCAGCGAAATGAACAGGTCGGAACTTGTGCGCGCGAGCTGGCGTCTTCGGCTCAACAACTCCCATCACGCTTCACGGCGCAAATCGATGTGACGCGCCCTGCCTGGTGCAATCACCGGGGCGCCCGGCTAATCGCCTTCAGAACTACCTCCATGAGTCACGCTCCCCGCAGCGTCAGCCGCCTTCGGTTAGCGGCCCTGATGATCCTGTTGCTTGCCACCAGCCTGGGCTGCTCGTTGGGCCAGATGTTGGTGGGTGAGCCGACGCCTACCCCCCGGCCGACGCTGGCGCCGCCGCTGCCCACCTGGACGCCCTCGCCGGTGGGAGCGCTGTCGCCAGCCGAGATCGCGACCTTGACCATGCAGGCCGAGCTGGCCAGCGCCTTCCCCACGCTCACAGCCACCCCCACGCCCTACTACACGCCCACGGCCACGCCCACCTGGACGCCGCTGCCGACGCCGGCCGATACGCCGACGCCCGTTTCCGGACCCTATGTGCTGGTGGCCGCGCCTATCGTCAACGTGCGCAGCGGCCCCAGCGTGGCCTATCCCATCGTCGGCCAGGTGCGCCAAGACGAGCGCTACGATATCATCGGCCGCAACGAAGCCTTCACCTGGTGGCAAATCTGCTGCGTCAACGGCCAGCAGGTCTGGATCACCACCCAACTGACTGCCCCCGGCGGCCCCGCCGACAGCGTGCCCATCATCTTCCCGCCGGAACCGCCGCCGACGCCGTTCCCCACTGCCACGCCGATAGACACGCCCGTGCCGTCGCCTACGCCAGGTCCCTTCCGGCCGGTACAGCTGGCCGAGGGGCCCGAGCTGTGGCAGACCACCAACCCCTGGCTGACCATCTGGCTCAAGACTTTTGTGGGCGAGCCGCCGCTCAGCGCGCCGATCGCCAATCTGCGCCTCAAGGTGCTGCGCAACGGCGTCGACGTCAGCCAGCCCGGCCTGACCAGTGGCTTCTTCCAGTTCTCTGCCCCCACCGTTCTGGGCGAGCCGATCGGCAACCGGCGCGAGTACAACCTCAAGTATGAGTACTTGCCCGACGCCGGCGACGCGCAGTGGGCGATCATCGTCACCGACGCCAACGGCACGGAGCTTTCCATGCCCGTGACCTTCGAGACGCGCGGCGGGCAGGAGGTCTACGTCAGCTTCTTCGACACGCGCTGACGCCGCTGGCCGGCAGATTACGCCCTTAGCGCTTCCTGTGCTATACTTCACCCTCTGCCAGATGGGCAGTCCATTTTTCTCCACTCTTGGGTGCGAGGAGGTCGTGCGGTTTTGCGGAAATCCAAGCTCGTCAACTCAACGCACAACGAAACCACAATCTTGGGCAGCAGGCTTGCCGCCAATACCAGTGCGCGAAACTCCCGGTTTCTGATGGCCCTGGCGGCGCTGGCCGTGCTGTTGGTGCTGCCCGGCTGTGCGTTGGTCAACTCATTGGTTGAGGTTCCCACCCCGACACCGCGGCCCCAGCTTGCGCTACGGCCCACATTTACACCGACCACCGCGCCAACGGCCGCGCTGCTGGCTGTGTCTGAAGCGGCCGCTCCGCCCCAGGCTGACACGCCCACGGCCGAGCAGGCGCTGGCGCAGGTCGCGCTGCCCACGGCCACGCCGGAGCCGCCCACGGCGACGCCCGAACCGCCGACGCCCACCCCAGAGCCGCCGACGGCCACGCCCGAGCCGCCCACGCCGACGCCTGAGCCGCCGACGCCCACGCCCGAGCCCAAGCCAGAAGTGGTGATCAGCAACCCGCGCGTCAACGTGCGCAGCGGCCCTGGCGCTGACTTCGACGTGCTGGGCCAGGTGCTACAAGGGCAGCGGCTGGCGATCGTCGGCCGCGACCCCGACGGCCAGTGGTGGCAAATCTGCTGCTTCGAGGGCCAGAACGGCTGGCTGGCGGCCGAAGTGGTGCGCGCCGAAGGGCCGCTGGAAAGCGTCGCCCTGGCCGCCGACCTGCCGACGCCCACCCCAGCGGCGACAGCGACAGCCGAGGCTGCGGCCATCGCTGCGCCGCCCGCCTCCGGCGACGCCCCCTTCGGGCTGACCGAAGAGACCACCTACCTCTTCAACCAGGACTACCTGCGCGTCGGCGTCAAGGTCAACGACAACGACGATGCGCCGCTGGCCGGCTTTTACCTGCGGGTACTCAACGAGACCACCGGCCAGCAATGGCTCTCTCCGGCCACCAGCGGCGGCCCGTGGCAAGGCACTGCGCCCAGCGTGGACTTTGCCGACTACCGCCAGGCCAATCTGATCTACGACACGCGCGGCAAGAGCGCGCTGGCTGGCAACAGCTTCGCCCTCTGGCTGGTGGACGGCGCAGGTCGCCAGGTCTCACCGATCGTGCGGTATACCCAGGATGACGATCAGCTCCGTTGGTTATACATCGTCTGGACGCAGCAGTAGGCGCGGCGACGCCTTACTGATCGCGTTGCTGACGCTGCTGGCTTTGCTCCTGCGAGCAGCCCGCCTGGATTTCCAGCCGCTGTGGTGGGACGAAGGCTACAGCGTCTGGTTTGCGCACCAGCCGTTGGCCGACATGCTGCGGCTGACCGCGCTGGACATCCATCCCCCGCTCTATTACGCGCTGTTGGGCGGCTGGTCCCAGGTTTTCGGCCTGGGGCCGCAGGCTTTACGCTGGCTGTCGGTGGCGGCCGGCGTGGCGGCCGTGCCGCTGATCTATCTGGTGGGCTACGGGCTCAGCGGCCGGCGGGTGGGGCTGGTCGCGGCCTTCCTGCTGGCCATCAATCCCCTGCACATCTACTATTCCCAGGAAGTGCGCATGTATGCGCTGGTGGCGCTGTGGTCGCTGCTGGCCGTGGGCGCGGCCGGCCGCTGGCTGGGCCTGGGGCGGCGCATCCGCGGCGACACGCGGCCGGCTGGCTGGGGCTGGCTGGCCGGCTACGGGGCCGCCATGACCCTCGCGCTGTACACGCAGTACTACGCCGCCTTCCTGCTGGCGGGCCTGGCTGCGGCCGGCGCGCTGGTGCTGTGGCGTCGCCAGGCCGGTCGGGAGCGCTTGCTCATCTGGCTGGCTGCACAGGGTGGGGTCGTGCTGCTTTTCCTGCCCTGGCTGCTCTATGCTGCGCCCAAGCTCGTGCCCTATGTCTCGCAAAAGATCGTGGCCGACTCGGACCAGCCGCTGGGACTGCCGCTTTACCTGGCCCGCCACCTGGCAGCCTACAGCGCCGGCCATCTGGAAGGTCCGCTGGTGGGTTGGTGGCCGCTGGGACTGCTAGGGGTGATCCTGCTGGCGGCCGGCCTGCTGCGCCTGGCGCGCCGCCGTCCACTGGAGCCGGGGCATGGCCTGCTGCTGAGCTTCTTGGGCATCATCCTGGGCGTGGTCCTGGGTCTGGGCTGGCTGGTCAACCTGGGCTATCCCTTCTTCCCGGAGCGCGGCGAACGGCTGCTGCTGCTGGGGCTGCCCACCTTCATCTTGCTGCTGGCCGCGACCTGGGCTACGCCCGATCCGGTGCTCAGCCCCGGCCAGCGCATTGTCGTGCGGCCGGCGCGCAGCCCGCTGCCGCGCATTTTCGTGGGCGCGCTGGCTGTGCTGGCCGCCCTTTCCCTGGCCGCCTTCTACACAGTTCCACGCTACACCGACGAGGACTACCGGCCGCTGATTGGCCAGGTCACGCAATGGGGCCGCGCCGGGGACACGGTCTTCGCGGTCTATCCCTGGCAGGTCGGCTATTTCTGGAGCTACGGCCTGGCAGACGGCCCACAGCCTGAGCTCTCGCCCGGCGGCGATTGGGGGCCAGAGATTGCCGCGGCGCTGGACAATGCGCTCGGCCGCGGCCGGGTCTGGTTCCCCATGCACCAATCGCTGGGCGCGCTGCTGGAGGACGCGGCCGAGCAGCACCTGGCCCAGGACAACTACCAGCTCGCCAACCGCTGGTACAGCCCCAGCACCCGCCTGACTGGCTGGGCCGCGCCGCAGCCTGAGACGGCCAACAGCGCGGCCGTCACAACCTCCGGTGCCTTCGACGGCGGCGTTCAAGTGGACGTCAGCTACGTTCCACAACTGTTGGTTGCTGCCAACGACGTGCTGCCGGCCACGCTGGAATTCAGCGGAGTTGATGGGGAGCACCTGGCCAGCCTGCGCCTGGTCAGCGCCGACGGCCGCATCTGGGCGCAGCAGGATGTGCTGGTCGAGCAGGACGGGCTGCTGCGCATCGGGCTGCTGGCGCCAGCCGGCATGCCGGCCGGCCGCTATGGCCTGCAGCTCAGCCTGGCCCACCCCGAAGATGGCCGACCCATCAGCCTGCTGACGCCGGCCGGGCAGGATAGCAAGCTGGCGTTGGGCGACATCGACGTGCAAGCGCCCAGCCCGGCGCCCCCCATCAGCGCGCTGCCTATGGAGCACAGCCAGGAGGCAACGCTGGGGGACGCGGCGCGGCTGCTGGGCTATAGCGCCACGCCCGGCCCGCTGCTGCCCGGCAACGACCTGACGGTCAACCTCTTCTGGCAGGCGCTGGCCGGCGCGGCCGACGCCGATCTGTCAGCCTTCGTGCAATTGCTGGATCGGCAGGGCCAGGTCGCGGCCGCTTGGGAGGGACCGCCGGTGCCCTGGCGCCCAACCACGGAATGGCAGCCGGGCGAACTGCTGCGCAGCCAGCACACGCTGCGCCTGCCTGCCACATTGGTCGCCGGCCGTTACAGCCTGGTGGCTGGGCTGTTCGATCGACTGACGGGCGAGCGGCTGCCGGCCACCTGGCAGACCGGCCCCTTCGGCATCTTACAAGGTAGCGGCCAGCAGGCCGAGTTGGGCCAGGTCCGCCTTGAAACGCACGAACTGACAACCACTGCGCCTCAGCCGCGCGTTGCCACCGACGCCAGCCTGGAGCGGCTGGGCAAATTGGTGGGCTATGACCTGGCCAGCAATCAGGCGGCGCCCGGCGAGGCGCTGGATCTGACGCTCTACTGGCAGCCGGGCGAGACCACGGGCGAACGGCTGACCGTGTTCGTACACCTGGTGGACGAGCAAGGGGTGATCGTCGGCCAGTCGGACCAGGAGCCGGCCGGCGGCAGCCGTCCCACATCCAGTTGGCTGCCTGACGAATATATCACCGACCGGCACAGCGTGCGCGTGCAGAGCGATGCGCTCCTTGGCCCCGCGACCCTGCTGGTCGGGCTGTACGACCCGACGACCGGCCAGCGCGTGGCGTGGATCGACGCCGAGGGGCAAGTCACCGGCGACGCGCTGCGTCTGCCAAGCACGGTGCGGATCACGACGGTGCGCTGAAACCTGCGGGGCGGCAGGCTCGTACAGTGGGGTAGAAAGATGGCGGGCTCGGTCAGAGACCGGCCCGAGCATGATTTTGGACGGGCGGGCTCGGTCGGAGACCGGCCCGAGCATGGCCGGCTCGGTCGGAGACCGGCCCGAGCATGAGGAAACCGGCCCGAGCAGGATGGATCATTGACGATTGCCAATTGGCTTGGCAGAAAAGACAAAGAGGTACCACCCATGAACGAAGAAAACAACACCCACCCGATGGACGAAGCCGCCCAGGCGGCTGAAGGCGCGGCCAAGGCTGCGACTGAGAACGGCGAAAGCGCCACCAACCAGATCATGAATGAGCTGGGTCAGCTTGGCCACAAGATCACGGCCGCCATCCAGACCATCTGGGAGAGCGACGAGCGCCACAAGGCCGAGGAAGAGGTGCGCAAGGCGCTGAAGATGGCCGGCGACAGCATCGACCGCGTGGCCGAGGACGTGCGCAAGAGCGACGTGACCAAGGATGTGCAAACCCAGGCCACGCGTGCGGCGGACGCGGTGCAGAAGAGCGAGGTGACCAAGCAGGTGCGCGAGGGCTTCTTGACGGGCCTGCGCCGCTTCAACGAGGAGTTGGGCAGTTTCCTGGACAAGAGCAAGGCCGAGCAAGCCGCCAAGTCATCCGGCCAGGCTGCGGCCGACGCGGGCAAAGCTGCCGCCGAAGCCGGCCAGGCCGCCGCAGCCGCGGCCTCAGCAGTCGTCGAGGAAGCTGCGGACAAGGTCAAGAACGCTTAACGACTTGAAGCCGGAGACTCAAACACGGGAGCAGGATGTGGACCTGCTCCCGTGTTTTGTTTTCTGCCGGAAAGCGGCGTTGCTGATGCGAAGTCCTCGCCCGTTATCTATAAATGGCCGATGGTAGGATCGTCCCCCTCGGAGGCTGCGCACTACCACCTCGCGCCGTAATCGTACAAACCCGTGCCGGTCTCGACGCGTTGACCGGTGTAGCGATACAGCGTCATCTGTCCGCCAGCGTCGTAACGCGTGCCGCCGTACGCGAAGTAGCGCAGCTCCGTCTGGCGCACACCGCTGCTGTTGGTGGTAATGGCGGTGGATGTCAGGTGATCGTTGAGCAAGTAGAACGTGTTGCCGCCGGTGCGCAGCGCCACGCGCACCGCGCCGGCGTAGTAGTATTTGCGCACGGTCATGCCGTTGTCACGCTCGTAGGTGTTGCCGATGTAGACGGTAGTCATGCCCTCAACTACGGCTTTGACTCGCTTACCATCGCCGTCGTAGACGTAGGTCGCGCTGACGCCGCTGCTGGTGATGCTGATCATGCGGTTCTTTGCATCGTAGGCCGGAAAATTACGCTGCGTGTCTGTCTTGAGGCGCAATCTGACCTTGACTCTGTTGCTCGAGTCGTTACCTCATAGCTTGGGGACTACGCTGTATTCTCTTTGACGATGGGGTAACCCGGATATTGAACAATCGCCATTGGCTTGCATTCCGCTCTAGAATCGCTGCGAGTGATCCTTCTGTTTCGTCTTCGTACCGGATGATACCTGTGATCTGAGCAACAACACCCTGCGGTGAATTGGAATTCGTATCAATGACGGTACGAATCAGGAGGCTCTCGACAATTACACTCTGATACCCCCTGAAATGCCATGTAGGCATCGCCTCGCATTAGTTGCTCAATGCCAGTCACTGTCATCTGTCGCTTCGCGCGAGGAGAAAAGAGGGCATAAGCCTGTTGAACGTCACCAGCGGCCATTGCGACCATATACTCGTCGATAACGGCTTCAACGTTGCTCTGTTGTTGAGCGAGACTGGCAATCCCGGCATTGGTTGCAAACCGAATCAAGCCAATCCCAACAAGCGCAAGCACGCTTACTAGCAGGACTGTTAAGTGTTGGCGGATTCTGGTGGGCCGTGCCCCAGAGATGAGATGAGAAGTGCTCATCGGCACCGGAGTCTCCTCTGTACGATCGCTTGTGGCGAGAAGAGCGTAGTCCATGTCGGGCTGCATGCAATTCACCCCATCAATGCGTTCCCAACCAGCGCCACCAACAAGAAAGCGAGAAATCCTATGGCAATGTAACCGATGCCTTTGATGACTCCATAAAACTCCGGATATTTCGTCTTCCACTCAGGAGAGCCTTGACGTATCAAGCGAGCGAGATCTTGTGATCTTGTACCCGGCTCTTGCCCCACACGAGGACGCACATTGCTTGCAATAATTCTTGCCACAGCATCGGGGTAGCGCAAACACAGCAAGGCAGTGACGCCAAGAGCTACCAAGGCTAACACTTGTAGCGCGGTCATCATTTTCCTCCGAAGATCGCAGCCATCCACCAAGAATAAGCACGATCGATCCATTGGTCAGTAGAAACGTACACTACGGGAACCGACGTCTCGGCAGTTCCCCACACGGCAACTGGTACACCATCCGGCAAATTGGCCGCAGCGCCGATCGCCACACTTGAGTAAACTTGCCCATTCTGGTTTCCGCGAAATGCGCCCATCTCTCCGGTAATGGAGAGAACTTGCGGAAACTCCACCATTGCACCGGCTTGAACCGAACTGCCAGGTAGCTCGACAACAGGCGAGTTCGCAAGACCTAGACTGAAGCCACTGCTCGCGATCCAAGGCGCGACACCACCTCCTCCCGCGCGAACGAGAAGCATTGCATCACCATCGCCAAATGCCAGTGTCATCCCAGTTCGGCCTGCAACACCCGCGCCAGCTAATCCACCAATATCCGCAATCAGTGTGACGTTCGGAACCGGTACCCCGATCATCGATAATAGGTTGAAGGGCGGTGGTTTCATCATGCTACGTACCTGGCTCTTTGCCCGTTCTACCAACAGATCTAACAGTGCCTCAACTTGGCTACGAATCGGCGCGCCTCCTCCAGCACTTGAAGCTGAACCACTCCCGCCAACGATTCCAGGATGTGGCGTCCCCGTCGGCGCAGGCCGCGGCGGTGTGGGCGCCGGTTGCGGCCGCGGCGTCGGTCGTGGTGAACTGCCGCCAGGCCGCGGCGGCGTCCAGTTGTAGGCCGCCTCACACGCCGCACCGCAGATGGTGGTATGGCCAGTGGGATCGATGTATCTTAAGGGGTTACCCAACACATACATGTACCTGTTCAGCGCCTGAGAATCGCCCGGGTTGGGCACGATGCTGTCGGCGGACAGGAAACGGCCGATGAGAGGATCATACCACCTGGCCCCGTAGTCGTACAAACCAGTGCCGGTCTCGATGCGTTGACCGGTGTAGCGGTAGATCGTCTGTTGGTTGGCAGTGTCGTAGCGTGCCGCGCCGTAGGGGAAGTAGCGCAACTCCGTGTTGGTGTTAAGCCGGGCGCCGCTGCTGTTGGTGGTGATGGCGGTCGAGGTCAGGTGGTCGTTGAGCAAGTAGAACGTGTTGCCTCCGGTTCTCATCGCCACGCGCACAGCGCCGGCGTAGTAGTATTTGCGCACGGTGGTGCCGTTGTCGCGTTCGTAATAGTTGCCGATTCCGGCGCTAAGCGAAGTAGATGGTGATGACGCCGTCCACAATCACAGCAATTTTCGTGTACCCTTGCCCAAAGGCAAGGCACACGGTTCTCCAGTGTGTGTTGAACGCGCTGGAGAACCGTGTCCCTATTGGGTACGAGCATCTCGGATGAACGAAGCCTGGTTTTACGGGGCTGTTGCCGTTTGGATAGTATGCATCCAATCGGTGTCATCACCAATCCAGCCAGGCGGTGGTGATTGACCATATCCGAACAAGTACCAGCGACCATTCTTTTTCACAAGCGTGTGTTCATCACCGTTTCGCTCAGCACTCGTCGCGATTCCATCGACCAGAATCACTTGCTGGAATCTGGCCCTCAGGCGAACCATGTCGACTTGTTCTTCAACGACATCGATCTGGACATCAGTCACGTCTACCCTAATTCCCTCGGCCTTCATCTTCTTGAATGCTCGCACCAGCTTGTTTATGTCTGGATCATCTGGATCGAGCAGCGATCTAAACATATCGCTGTCCTGAAGATATGTAGCCAAATATAGGCTATTGATCGTAGCCTGGGGCGTTGATTGATCTATAAGCGGGTTTGGAGTTGGTGTTTCAGCGCTGCAGGCCGATATTGCGAGAATACCTACCAGGAGTATCGGCAACTGCATTAGCACCCGGATGCGAAGCAGGCTGCATTTTTGGCCAACCTGTTGCGGACGAAACGAAATTTTCATTGAATTCACCATCCGTTAACGCAAACAGGCATTACGCCAACGGGATACAAACGATCTGCCGTGACGTAATACGGTTGTTGATCACTGAACTGCCGTGTTAGGATGATTAGTCTTAGGTGATCTTGGGCATCCTGTTGCAGCACGAACATGTTGAGCCGACCTTCTTGCGCCGCTCCATTGAACCCATAGAGGAAAGTTGCTCCCAGGTCTCCCTTCATTTCGGCCCTGCTTGACTCTATCCCAGGGGGCAATGACGCCGGGGATTGGCCTAAGCCTATCGCGAAGCCCGTGACTAACTCTAGCAAGTTAGGCCTTTGCACGCTAAGACGAATATCCGCATTGCCCCAGGTGCCTGGGAGCGTACATGTCCCTGATCGGCATGGATCTCCAAACCAATCATCAATAATCTGGGAGCCACCCGATACGCTTGCGCCGAACCACAGGCCAACAATAGGCCTGATAGTGTCTTGCCCGGTGAAGATGCGCACGGTCGGAGGCCGGTAGATGGACAACATAATCCCACCGTAGAGGATTTGACCCATGCCATAAGCGCCTCCTGGCAGTATGTCCCGGATGGTTGGAACGCCTACTTCGGCCAGAACATCCAGCAGAATACCGATGTCGGAGTAAACGGGTAGACCCTGAGCGCTCCATCCGTTGCCGTTATCAAAGTACCCATGCGCATTGTACCAGCGGTTCTTCCAGTACCACTCGTTCTCCCAGCACGCCCGGTCATCCGCTCCACAGGCGGCATGGCCGCTGGGATCGCTGAACTTTAGCGGATTACCCAGCACATACATGTACCTGTTGAGCGCCTGCGAATCGCCCGGGTTGGGCACGATGCTGTCGGCGGACAGGAAACGGCCGATGAGAGGATCATACCATCTGGCCCCGTAATCGTACAAACCGGTGCCGGTCTCGATGCGTTGACCGGTGTAGCGATAGATAGTCTGTTGGTTGGCAGTGTCGTAGCGTGCCGCGCCGTAGGGGAAGTAGCGCAACTCCGTGTTGGTGTTAAGCCGGGCGCCGCTGCTGTTGGTGGTGATTAAAGATGTCAGGCCGGCCTTGTTGGAGGGCCTGACGCAGAGCATCCAAGCAGAACTGACCATCCAAGGTGTTGGAAAGCTGCCAAGCCAACACATATCGGCTGTACCAATCGATCACAGCTGTCAGGTACATGAAGCCACGGGCCATCGGAATGTAGGTAATGTCACTGCTCCAGACCTGATTCGGACGAGTTATCGTCAACCCGCGCAAGAGATACGGGAATATCTTGTGCCCTGGAGCCGGTTTGCTCGTGTTGGGCTTGGGATAGATCGCCTCCAAGCCCATCAATTGCATCAAACGCTGGACGCGCTTGTGGTTGACCTTGTGTCCTTTACGGCGCAGATAGGCCGTCATACGGGGCCAACCATAGAAAGGAGTCTCGGTGTACTGCTGGTCGATCAGGCGCATGAGCTGCAGATTGTACTCGGACTCGCCGGCCGGTTGGTGATAGGCAGTTGAGCGGTTCAGACCAATCAGCTCGCACTGGCGACGCACGCTGATCTCGGCATGATCGTGCTCGATCATAGTGCGTTTGACCTCAACCGTATCGGGCAGCTTTTTTTTTCAGCCACTCCAGTTCAACCTTGAGTCGCCCGATCTGCTCGTATAGATCCGCCTGAAGCGCCTCCTGTTCGCGCTCTTGGCGGCCACGCCCGCCATTGCTGACGAATAGCCTCGCACCCCCTTCCAGCAATTCGCGCTTCCACGTGCTGATCTGGTTGGGATGCACTTCATATTTACTGGCCAGTTCATTGGTCGTCTGCTGACCCTTGGCGGCTTCCAGCGCTACCTGGAACTTGAACTCGGCGCTGTAGCGTCGGCGTGTCGTGTTCATCAGATTCGTACCTCCACGTACTCAGTATACTCGTTTTCATCACCTTAGCACGTGGTCTGATTTTCAGGGCCAATTATACCTGGTCTTGCTTTGGGTTGGACATAAGTCCGAGGCGGTACGCTGCGCCTTGAGCCCGTTCTTGCCAAGCCGGAAAGCGCTCGCTGGCCAGTTGAAGCAGGTGACAAGCTTCTTCTTCGTCGTCAAGTTCGTATTTCAGAACTGCTAAGGAAAGAAAAGCATAGGGCACACCGGTCGATTGTTCGAGATGACTGCACAGGAAATCATGGATGGCGGCCAGGGAGTCAAACTGCTCCAGAAAAGGCAGACCGTGTTCGACCACAGTGTTTGCGACCTGGCGTCCCAAATGCTCAATGTCGGTTGTCGCATCGAACTTCCACCAAAGGTCACGCTCCTTACCTCTTTGAGCATTGACAGCAAGGGTCCCATTCTCCATTACCTGGCCAATACGCACATTAATGGCACAGTCCACATCTCTAGCCCATTTGGGCGGTGGTTTGCCCCATATCGCCTGATAGGTCGATGGAAGGAACACGCCGAGATTGACAGTGAAATGGCCAGAAGCGCCGGAACTCCATCGTCCTGACTGCACATGTAACACATGTGAGGTGGCATCCAACTCGCGGTTCCATAACCGGCCTTTACGCCTGAAATCATGCCGCTTAAGAACTGGTGCCAGATAGAGATCTAAGATCCGCTCGATCATGGAGATGTCTCCAATTGATGGTATGGCCGGTCCTTGCTACACATCCAGCATGCCGCACAAGGGGCTCACGCAACACATTGGTTCATTGTGCCCAACAAGCACCATTGCGAGAATTGCAGAAACGCTCAGCATGCTTGCTGCAAAACCACTGCACCATGCACAGCGCATATTGCGCAAGCCCCTTGGATACGATCTACTCGGGCGTGTAATAGATGACTCGTCCTCTCTTGCCAGTCGCACGCTCATATTTGCGCATTTGCGCCTGACCAGCCCGGTGCCCGCTTGGCGTGTCAGGCTTAAGCTCAATTGGACGTCCGCTGGGCGTGAGAGCATCCGGTTTGACTATCCTACCGGTAAGTGGGTCCTGCAGACGTGGTTCCCATTGCCATCCTGGTTTCGCTTCAACACGCGCTTGCAACTCGTTATGAGCCTCCCGGCCTGCCCGAGTTGTTGAGTTTTCGCCACGCGTCCAGTTCCTGGTTGCACGCTGTACCTCGCTTGTATCACTCGCCCGGTTCGCCAGCTCCGCAGCATTCTCAGCCTGTCGGACGACCGCGGCGGCCTCATCGGCGTGGGTGGCGACATCGACGATTTCGTCGGTGTGCGAGACGGCCCGGACGACATCATCGGCGTGGCCGGCCGCTCGCGCCAACAGTCCGGCGCCCGTCACCACTGGCAGGAGCAGGCCGCCCACGTCGAGCGCTAAGGCCGCTCCACTCTCCAGCGACAGGCCGTTGGTGGCGATGTCGTGGATGTCGTAGATGATGAACGCGATGTCGATCGCGCTCTCCAGCCAATGGCCAGAGGGATCGGTGTACTTGAGCGGATTCCCGCTTACATAGGCGTACCTGTTGAGCGATTGCGATGAGCCAACGTTGGGAACAATGCTATCTGGCGCCAGGAAACGACCTATTTGAGGATCATACCACCGAGCGCCGTAATCATATAGACCCGTACCGGTCTCGATGCGCTGACCGGTGTAGCGGTAGATCGTCATCTGCCCGCCAGCGTCGTAGCGCGTGCCGCCATAAGCGAAGTAGCGCAGCTCGGTCACTCGCGCGCCGCTGCTGTTGGTGGTGATGGCGGTCGACGTCATAGTAACCAAATGGCTCAGTGAGAATAACCGTTACTCATGAGGCCCTTAACAGGTGCGCTGCGAGAACACGTTGATGGTTGTACCGCCAACATGCTCTCGCAGCGTAGGCCGTCTCGATGGACTAACTGGCTGATCACTGGGGCAGCAGGTTTTCTATAACGATTTGAGACAAATCGCCAGGCCATGGCTTGAGTGTACTCAAAAGGGTATCGGGGACATCTGCCACGCTCGAATAGCCATACACGCGCATTATTAAGTCCACGATGGAGCCAGGTTGAAGCACTACCATATGTGTCACGCGTCGATCCTCTCTCACAACGGGCTTAACAGGCTCGTTTCTGGAAAAACTCACTGAGTTCACCACAAGACCCTCATCGAGATACCACAAGGAAAGTTCAAAGCGCACTTCCTGGTCGGGCTTCAGCGCTGCTGTATAGTAATCGGGTGGTCCAAGGCAAGTGAGAACTTCTTGGACTGTCGGTTCATATCCCTTTCTCCAATCGATACCTACACGTTTGAGCGTGCCATGTTCGAAAGTTGCAACATATCCACTGTTTCCATACAACCATCGAAGCCTACCGTCTTCTTCTGTGATGGTTGCGTTTTCCAATTGATAGTTGTCCATAATCCATGTCAGTGCTTGAGGTTTCGTGGCGTTACCATATGCCAAGGACCTGAGCGCATCTTGCTGGATTTCTGCGCACGAGACAACGCTTTGCTCCGGCACACAACTGAGCGCTAGACCAGATGTGATGAGCAATCCTAAGGAACACCAGATGTACTTAAAGAACGATCTTGGCATCATCGACCTCCCAACCAGGTTTCCAAAAAGTTCACCTGAAGAGCAGAAAGAAACCCTCGATCTTGCTCGGCGAAGACTCCGCCTGGTCCCTTATAGCGGTTGCCATATACCCAGATAGTCACAGCTTCGGCCCAATACTCGAAAGCATTTGTTCTTCCGTAGTCCGTCAGACGGAATTGCGGATCTCCATAGCCCGGAAAAGATTGGGAGATGAAACTGGCTCGACGAGCCATGTGTTTGTGGTCAATGATGTGTCCAAGCTCATGCACTGCCGTAGCCCGTATCCAGTCATCAGCGTGCCTAAACAGTGCATCAAAGAACCACACAGTATTGTACAACGAACAGGCCCCCATACCGGTGCAGGTTCCCCATCCCGCTGTCCCTCGCCTGAATATAACACTTGGTGAGCCCTGAAACAGACCGGGCGGATCAAACAATGCTTTGAGGCGACCTGCACCACCGACCTTGTTCATCAAGGCCACTACTCCTTGCCCAACCAAGCTCAATTCTCCAAGATCCCATGATCCCGCTGCTGCGATCCCTGCCTCGGCCAACACCTCGCGCAGAATGCTTTCATCGCTGAAGACGGCATCGCCTGACCGCCCCCAGTGATTACCATCATGGAAATACCCATGCGCATTGTACCAGCGATTTTTCCAGTACCACTCGTTCTCCCAGCACGCCCGGTCATCAGCGGCGCAGGCCGCATGGCCGCTGGGATCGCTGAACTTGAGCGGGTTACCGAGCACGTACATGTACCTGTTGAGCGCCTGGGAGTCGCCCGGGTTGGGCACGATGCTGTCGGCGGACAGGAAACGGCCGATGAGAGGATCATACCATCTGGCGCCGTAGTCGTACAAACCAGTGCCGGTCTCGATGCGTTGACCGGTGTAGCGATACAGCGTCATCTGTCCGCCAGCGTCGTAACGCGTGCCGCCGTACGCGAAGTAGCGCAGCTCCGTCTGGCGCACACCGCTGCTGTTGGTCGTTATCGCGGTTGAGGTAAGGTGGTCGTTGAGCATAGTCGAAGGATGGTCGTTGAGCAGGTGGGAGATCTAGCCGCCGGAGCGTACAGTTCTGTCAACTTGTTGCAGCCGGCGCTACAACTGATGAGCGTCAGAGGATGCCCACCAGTTGCAGGGCACCTGAGAAGTCAATTCGTAGATTGGTCTTCGCCGTTCTTCATCCTGCTGCGATAGAAACGGCGGAGACGTATATATACTGGCCCCAATACCACCAGGAATATCACTGGCAGACACAACAGGCTTTCGTCGTTGACGCCGCCTGACGTCCACACAATCACACCCATCCAGATGAAATCGACGACCGCTACCACCATAACACGGTTCAAGAGACTTGAAGCACGGCTATACGGATCCTCGCTGCGGATGCCAGATATTACCCATGGCCATGCCATGACGAACATGACCAGATTGAATACAATCCAGGCTATCAGAAGTATCCACGTCAAGGGAGAGGCATTAGTTTGATTCGCCATAGATGTTCTTTCCTCCTACCAACGAATCACGAGACTGTATGCCGCAAGAGTCCCACTGAACCTGAGATAATCATAGGAGATCTGGACAGCATCACCTGTGAGACCGAGGTATACGCCGGGAACTACAATAGGCATACTGCTGATGCCCAGAGAAGTCGCACTGACGATTGTATCAAGTCCAACGGTTAACTCGTGGCGTGCCAAGCTCAAGCTCGTTCTGCCAGATCCAAAATCTGCCCCAAATACTGCCGCGAGGCCAATCACGTCCACACCCAACAAGATAGGTTGAATCATGGTGTAAGCGGCTTGTCCAGCGGCGAACCCCGCGACAAAGCCCGGTCCCGTAGCAGCAGTAGCTGACTGTTCGAGTGTATAGGCAGCAGCAAAGCCTGAGGTGAGGCTGAAGTCAACGATATCGGCGGTCAATCCTATCACGCCAAGCACTTCTGTGAGGCGTGTGTCACTGCCGCGCTGCTCCAATCCGATCGTTATCCCTCCGAGATCGAAAGTGAACGATGCGCCTTGGCCGATGTGATGGCTTCCAGATGCGACATCGCGAATCAACTCCCGTGCGGCATCGGTGTTGGCGAAGACGTAGTTCCCGGTGTATCTGTAGTTGCCCTGGGAAAACTGATACCCATGGGCCCTGTACCAACGATCCTTCCAGTACCACTCGTTCTCCCAGCAGGCCCGATCACCAGCCGCACAGGCGGCATGGCCCGACGGATCACTGTACTTGAGCGGGTTACCCAAGACATACATGTACCTGTTCAGCGCCTGGGAATCGCCCGGGTTGGGCACGATGCTGTCGGCGGACAGGAACCGGCCGATGAGAGGATCATACCACCTGGCCCCGTAGTCGTACAAGCCAGTGCCGGCCTCGATGCGCTGACCGGTGTAGCGGTAGATGGTCATTTGCCCGCCGGCATCGTAACGCGTGCCGCCGTACGCGAAGTAGCGCAGCTCCGTCTGGCGCACACCGCTGCTGTTGGTGGTGATGGCGGTCGACGTCAGATGGTCGCTGAGCAGGTAGTAGGTCTGGCCGCCGGTGCGCATGGCGACGCGCACTGCTCCGGCATAGTAGTACTTGCGCACGGTGGTCCCGTTGTCGCGCTCGTAGTAGTTGCCGATGTAGACGGTGGTCACGCCGCCCACGGTGGCTTTGACGCGCTTCCCGTCCCCGTCGTAGACGTAGGTTGCGCTGATCCCGCTGCCGGTGATGCTGGTCAGCCGGTTCTCGGCGTCATAGGCCAGGGTCACGTCCTGGCTGCCGTTGATGCGCCGGGTGGCGTTGCCGTTGGCGTCATACCAGTACTTCTGGACACCGTTCACAAGGGTCACCGCGTGCTTGTGGGCCGGGTCGTTGTAGCCCAACGCCGCACCCTCGAAGGTGCTGATGTTGCCGGTGGTGTTGTAGCTGTAGCTGCGCTGCAGGTTAGGTGCCATCAGTGGTGGTCGCAAGTTGATGTTGTGTGTTTGCCGGCACACTGCCGGGAAGCGACAGTGCGCTGGCAAACAGTTCGGTTAGTAGCGTGCCCAAACCAAGGGCGCGCCGTAGAACTTCTCGCTACAACGTCTTCTAGCGGCTATTTGCGGCTTGGCTAGACATCCGCTCATCAAGCGCCCTCAGGATAGGCTCCAGGTCTTCTAGCAACATGCCTGAAGTACCATCTAGAGCGACCCATGTGAAGAACGTGGACACATACTTGCCGTACTGCCCAAGGGCCTGGCACAGGACAACGCGATCTGGATCCGTTTCGGTTTTCCCAAGCACTGCGCAGCCAAACTTGAACTGATCTGCCGTTTGACTCTGGAATGAAAGCTCGTCCAGAGACTGCCAAATCAGCGGCCTACTCCACGAATAAGAAAAGAACTCGCTGGGTTCCAGCCGTTGATATGCCGCTGCTGCCTTCGCGTCATTCTGATATCGATACAGTCTATGTACGGCAATGGCTCGCGAACCTTGTTGTCGAAGCTGAACGATGCCAGTGGCTTCGGCACCCTCACGATACTTCCAGTACCATGGTTGAGGTGCGATGTCAACATACCACGACAAAGGGAACAAGGTCTGATCCACCAGCAGGCGCTCAAGCTCCAAGTCAAGTACCTCATTTGTAGGTTGGGCGGATTGCGGTTGGCACCCCACCACCACCGCCATCATTACCATCATCAGTGTCAGCAAGCGGGTTAAAGCCAAAGACCTCATGATGCACCTCACCGTGTTGCAGGCGTGGCAAATTGGGGTATTGCACGCGTGAGGAGATGCTCATATCGGCTAAACACCTCGTAGAAGCGGCTGGGCGTCACATCAAGCTGGTACTTCCGATGAAGATCCATTCCTATGCTTATTGCGGCTTGATCGCTGGGATCATCGAAGTTACTCTTCCACCAGCCACCCTCGATCACTTGACGTCGGTACTCCGCGTTCCTGTAATTGTCCATGATGTTGGCAGCGCCTGCGCCCTTCTTCAGCTCCAGATCAGAAAAACCAGCCGCCTTTCCTACAAACCCGTAGTGTATGTTGCCCAGGATGTCAAACAGGTACCATACTCCCCTAACCTCCACGTTCGGGCCGAAGATACGCAAGACATCATCCTTGAGATCCCATGCCGCTCCCGCCTTCACCATGCTGATCCAAAGTCCATAGGCATCTTTCTTGGTTCGGATGGAGCCATTGAGATCTCGAAGCTGAGAAGCGGTCGTACTGGTTGCGTCTTGCAGCATGCGCTCGATCAGCCACTCTACTGCAATGCCGGCATCTGCGAAACGATTAGGTCCGGTTATGGACCAATCCCCAGATGCACCGTTGAAGTAATACCCATGCGCCTCA
>Ga0209573_1002592_pt1 | contig 22467 bp, 15 predicted proteins | sample TNRBio252014_DNA_FD_185870 | JGI IMG/M metagenome (GOLD analysis project Ga0209573, IMG submission 185870) | Wastewater treatment Type I Accumulibacter community from EBPR Bioreactor in Madison, WI, USA - TNR Reactor_6/25/2014_ DNA (SPAdes)... | ecosystem: Engineered > Bioreactor > EBPR >...
TGGTAAAGCGTGTAGATGCGCAGGTGCTGGCGCTGGGTCATGGTGCGGTCGTCGATCACATCGGCAGGGCGCTGGAGGTCGTCTTTGCAGCGGTTGATGAAGTGGGTCGCCGGTTGCGGCGGCCATTTCTTCTCATCCAGACCCAGGTCGCGCAGCACCCGTTTGACCAGCCGGAGCTGGTCGCCGCTGTCGAGCACCTGAAAAGCGCGCGGCAGGCGCGCTTCCTGCCAGTGCTGACGCAGCAGGCGATGGGCGATGCCGTGAAAGGTGCCGATCCACAGTCCGCCGAGCGGTTGATCGAGCATGGCTTCGACCCGGCTGCGCATTTCAGCGGCGGCTTTGTTGGTGAAAGTGACCGCCAGGATCGACCAGGGCGAGGCGTTTTCGACCGCCATCAGCCAGGCGATGCGCCGGGTCAACACCCGGGTTTTGCCGCTGCCGGCCCCGGCCAGCACACGCAAAGGCCCCATGGGCGCAGTGACCGCCGCCCGCTGAGGTTCGTTGAGATGGTCAAGAATCCAGGAAACGTCCATGACCGAGGATTCTAGCAGAATGAGCCGGGTGGGCGGCGTGAACCGTTCAGTCGCCGCATTCACCGCATCCGCTGCAACGCCCGAATCCCCTGTTCCAGTCCTTCCAGCGTCAGGGGATACATGCGTTCGCTCATCAACTCCCGCACCATTTGAATCGAGGGAACATAGCTCCAACGGTTCTGATGCTGCGGATTGAGCCAGATAGCGTGGGGCCAGGCGTTGAGCAGCCGACGCATCCACACATCGCCGGCTTCGGGATTGAAATGCTCGACGCTGCCGCCCGGATAGGTGACTTCATAGGGACTCATGGTGGCGTCGCCGACCAGGATCAGCTTGTAATCCTGGCCGAACGTGCGCAATACCGTGAACGTGTCGGTTTTCTCGGTGTAGCGGCGGCGATTGTCCTTCCACACGCCTTCATAGACCATGTTGTGAAAGTAGAAATATTCCAGATGTTTGAACTCGCCACGCGCCGCTGAAAACAGTTCTTCACACGCCTGAACGTGATCGTCCATGGAACCGCCCACGTCGAGGAAGAGCAGCACCTTGACGGCGTTATGCCGCTCCGGGACCATTTTCAGATCAAGATAACCGGCGTTGCGGGCGGTTGAACGAATCGTGTCGTCGAGGTCCAGCTCCTGGGCGGCGCCTTCACGGGCGAAACGGCGCAACCGGCGCAGCGCCACCTTGATATTGCGGGTTCCCAGCTCCACCGTGTCGTCCAGATTGCGGAAATCACGGCGATCCCAGACCTTGACTGCCCGGCGATGGCGCGAGGTCTCCTGCCCCATGCGGATGCCTTCCGGGTTATAACCGTAAGCGCCGAAGGGCGATGTACCCGCCGTGCCGATCCATTTGTTGCCGCCCTGATGACGCTCCTTCTGTTCGGCCATGCGCTGGGCAAAGGTTTCCATCAGCTTCTCCCAGCCGCCCAGCGATGCAATGAGCGCCTTGTCTTCATCGCTCAGGGTCAGTTCCGCCAGCCGATGCAGCCATTCCAGCGGCGCCGTTGCGCCGACCATCTCGCCGAACAAGGTCGCCACCCCCTTAAAGTGCGAACCGAACACCTGATCGAAACGGTCATAATGACGCTCATCCTTGACCAGCGCCGCCCGCGCCAGGTAATAGAAATCCTCGACGTTGTGGGCGGTCACCCGCTGATTGAGCGCCTCCAGCAGGGTCAAAAACTCGGTCAGCGTAACCGGAATACCGGCCTGGCGCAGCTTGAAGAAAAACTCGGTCATCATCGGACAACCCTCACCGGGAGTTTATAAATCCTCAATCTTTTTTACGCCTGGACATAAACAGCAGCCTCTCGAACAGATGCACATCCTGCTCATTCTTCAGCAACGCCCCATACATTGGCGGAATGGCTTTACGCTGATCGCCGCGCAGCGCTTCAGGCGGGATGTCTTCGGCCACCAGCAACTTGATCCAGTCCAGCAATTCCGAAGTGGATGGCCGTTTCTTTAATCCCGGCACTTCGCGAATCTCGAAAAAGGTTTCCAACGCCTCGCTGAGCAGCCGTTTTTTGAGATTCGGATAATGCACGGCAACGATCCGTTCCATGGTCTCTTTATCTGGAAAGCGGATGTAGTGGAAGAAACAGCGGCGCAGGAAAGCGTCCGGCAGTTCCTTCTCGTTATTGCTGGTGATGATGATAATGGGCCGATGGGCAGCCTTGATCGTCTGCCGGGTCTCGTAGACGTAGAACTCCATGCGGTCGAGTTCCAGCAGCAGGTCATTGGGAAACTCAATATCCGCCTTGTCGATCTCATCGATCAGCAGCACCGGCTGGACATCGGCGGTGAACGCCTCCCACAGCTTGCCCTTGATGATGTAATTGCCGATATCATGCACCCGCGCCTCGCCCAGTTGGGAATCGCGCAGACGGGACACCGCATCGTATTCGTATAACCCCTGCTGGGCCTTGATGGTGGACTTGATATGCCACTGAATGAAGGGCCGGTTCAGCGCAAGGGCGACTTCCTCGGCCAGTTGGGTCTTGCCGGTGCCCGGCTCGCCCTTGACCAGTAAGGGCCGGCCCAAAGTCACAGCGGCGTTCACCGCCATCATCATATCGTCGGTGGCAACGTAGCGTTCGGTACCGCGAAAACGGGCTTCGGACATTCAGGTTCTCCTTCGGAGCAATGACGGTAAAGATGAGGCATATTGCCTTCGATTATAAAAAAATTCTTTATTATTCTTTATGCAGGTTTAAGGCGTCTGCTATCGTACCGGCCTGTCCTGTTTATATCAGCCAGTTTAACAGACCGGCTTATCGCCGCCGCATTCCCGGCATCGCCATAGTTTTCCGGCGCGGCGACCGGGTTCACCCTGAATGGAGGATAATACCGATGAAAGCGAACAATATTCTGGAAACCATTGGCAACACGCCGCACGTCCGCATCAACCGGCTGTTCGCCGAGCGCAAGGTTGAGGTCTGGATAAAGCTGGAGCGGGCGAATCCGGGCGGCAGCATCAAAGACCGCATCGGCCTGGCGATGATCGAAGACGCCGAGCAACGCGGTCTGCTCAAACCCAACACGGTCATTATTGAACCGACCTCCGGCAACACGGGTATTGGCCTGGCGATGGTCGCCGCCGCCAAGGGCTACAAACTTATGTTGACCATGCCGGAATCGATGTCGCTGGAGCGGCGGCGCTATCTGGCGGCGCTGGGCGCGGAACTGGTGCTGACCCCGAAAGAGAAGGGTATGCCAGGCGCGATTGAAAAGGCGCAGGAATTGTTGGAAAGCACGCCTAACGCCTGGATGCCGCAGCAATTCGAGAATCCGGCCAATGTTGAAATTCACCGGCGGACGACCGCTCAGGAAATCCTCGCTGATTTTCCCGACGGCCTGGATTATATGATCACTGGCGTTGGCACCGGCGGCCATATCACCGGCTGCGCCGAGGCATTGAAGGAAAAATTCCCACAACTGAAGGCGCTGGCGGTGGAGCCTGCCGCCTCGCCGGTCCTGAGCGGCGGTCAGCGCGGCCCGCATCCGATTCAGGGCATTGGCGCGGGCTTCATACCCGGCGTGCTGAACATGGAAATCCTGGATGGCGTCATCCAGGTCACTCATGAAAACGCCTTCAAATATGCGGTGCGCTGCGTCAGGGAGGAGGGCATTTTTATCGGCATCTCCTCGGGCGCATCGCTGGCGGCGGTCGCGCAGAAACTGCCGGAGATCCCCGATGGCAGCCGAATTTTGACCTTCTGCTACGACACCGGCGAGCGTTATCTGTCGGTCGCGGGACTATTTGATTAGCGAATAGCGCCGTCCCTGGAAACGCTAATCTGCCGGTTGGCGAATCAGGCGTTTCCAGGCCCCTATTGCGGCAACCGGCCCGGGATAAATTCCTGCAACAGATCATTTAAAAACCGCAGCCCGGTTTCCGTCGGTTGCAAACGGTCGGGATTGGTTTCCATTAACCCGCGCTCTCGCACCCGATTTAACGCCGGCTCCAGCGCCTCCAGCGGCAAGCCGGTTCGCTCGCTAAACAGGGTCGCTGGCGCGCCTTCCACCAGTCGCAAGGCATTCATCAGGAATTCTACCGGTAAATCAGCTTCCTGAATCGGCGCATCGCCGCCGATACTCTCCGGGGTTCCCGCCCGCGCTAAATAGTCCTGGGGATGCTTCAGCTTCCAGAGCCGATGAATCCGTCCGGCAGCCGGGTCCGTTAATTTGCTATGAGCGCCGGCGCCAATGCCCAGATAGTCAGCAAATTCCCAATAATTAAGATTATGCCGACAACGCCGATTTTCGCGGGCATACGCCGACACTTCGTAGCGTTCGTAGCCCTGCCGGGCCAGCTCCGCCTGCGCCCGTTCCTGAATGGCGTCGCAAGCGTCTTCATCGGGCAGGGTCGGCGGCGACTGATGAAAGAACGTATTCGGCTCGATAGTGAGCTGGTAATACGAGACATGCGCCGGTTGCAGGGCGACGGCGTTCGCAATGTCGGCCAACGCCTGGTCAACGGTCTGTCCCGGCAGGCCGAACATCAAATCCAGGTTGAAGTTATCCAGTCCAGCGGCGTGGGCGGCTTCGGCGGCGGCAAAAGCGGCGCGGCGGTCGTGAATGCGTCCAAGTTTTTGCAAATGCTCGTCGTGGAAGCTTTGCACGCCGATGGATAGCCGGTTGACGCCGGCTGCTCGGAATTCGGCGAATCGGCCCTGTTCCACCGCGCCGGGGTTCGCTTCCAGCGTAATCTCCACATCCGGGCGCAACGGCAACCGAGCGCGCAGGCCAGACAGCAAGCGATCCAGCGCCTCGGCGGACAGCAGGCTCGGCGTACCGCCGCCCATGAATACGCTGTCGATGCGCCGCCCCCAGACCCTGGGCAAATCCTGTTCCAGATCAGCCAGCAACGCATCCACATAAGCCCGCTCCGGCAACGGCCCCCGCGCCTCGTGGGAATTGAAATCGCAGTACGGACATTTGCGGATACACCACGGAATGTGGATATAGAGCGCCAATGGAACTATTGAATGAGCAGTCAACACTTTTTCGCTCCGCTATCTATAATTTAAATCATATTGCGTTTGCTAAAATCATACCGGGCATGTCGCTTTGCTGTTCAAATATGTTATCAGGGGCGCTATGGAACTCAACGAGATCTACATCAAAACAGCCAAAGGGCAGGAAGAAATTCAGCGTCGGATCTACAAGTTATCAGCCAACCTGCGCAAAGTGCTAATCATGGTGGATGGTCGCTCCACTGCGACCGAGATGGCCGAGCGGCTAATTGCAATGGGCAACATCACGCTAGCCCTGACCGAACTGGAAGCTGGTGGTTTCATCACCTCCCTCTCGCTAGCCAGGCAGTCTTCGATTTTAACCTCCACGGTCAAACCGCCACTGCCTAGCGAACCTACCGAAAACCCCCAGTCCGAGAGAATGCTGCTGGAGAGTATCTGGGAGACCGACGATAGACCGGCCACATCGACAAAAAGCCTGTCATCCATCGTCAGCGGCGGTTCCCTACCGGGGCAACCCGCATTTAATCTCGACAAGGCCAAGGGCTTTATTCGCTCGATCCTGCTAAGCGCCCTGGGGCCCAGCGCCGAACGCCGAATTGAGCGGGTCCAGGCAGCAAGGTCCGTTGAGGATTTACGGGTCGAGTTGGACGCTATCCATGAACTATTGCCCAAAGTGCTACCCAAGCACCAGGCTGAACAGGTCTGGAAACAACTAGAACCGATCATGCAGCCGTTCGCGCCGCAGTCGTCCCAGATCGCCTCGCCCGCCCAACCCCATTTCAACATGGACAAAGCGAAGGGACTGATCCGCTTTATCCTACTGGGCGCCCTGGGACCCAGTGCGGCGCATCGGATCGAGCGGGTCGAAGCGGCGATCACGGTTGAGGCATTGCGGTTCGAACTGCAAGCCATCCACGAGATGTTGCCCAAGGTTCTGCCCAAACGGCAGGCTGAGCATGCGTGGAAGCAACTGGAGCCGATCATCCTTGCGATTGTGCTGCCGCCGTCGTAGCACCGTTTCATACACTGGAGGGCTACCCCAGCGCCTTGACTAGTTGCGTCAGCGCCTGGCCACGATGACTGAGCCGGTTTTTGACCGCCAAATCCAGTTCGGCAGCCGTTTGGCCCTCGTCGAGGACGAGAAACACCGGGTCGTAACCGAAACCACCGCTGCCATAAGGCTCGAAGGTAATCATCCCCTCCCAACTGGCCTGACAAATCAGTGGCGTGGGGTCGGCGTCGTGTTGCAGCAGCACCAGAATACATTGAAAACGGGCCGTGCGTTGTTCGGCGGGAACATTGCGCAGTTCGTTCAGCAGCCGGGCGATATTTTGGCGATCATCGGCGCAAATACCGGCATAGCGCGCTGAACACACGCCCGGCGCGCCGTTCAACGCATCCACCGTCAGCCCGGAATCGTCAGCCAGCGCCGGCAGGCCGGTGTACCGGGCGGCGTTGCGGGCCTTGAGAATCGCGTTCTCGATGAAAGTCAGGCCGGTTTCTTCAATCTCCGGCACGTCGAAAGCCGATTGCGGGACGATCTCCAGGTTATAACCGGCCAGCGCGGTATTGAACTCTCGAACTTTGCCCGGATTATTAGTCGCCAGAACGATTTTGCGCATGGGTATGACCTCTCAATAATCGAGAATAACGATGTTCAGGCCGGTAGCCCCAGAACTTCCCGCTGCTTGTGCAACAACTGGCCAATGCCGCCCCGGGCTAGTTCCAGCATGGCCTGCAATTCTTCCATGCGGAAGGCGTGGCCCTCGGCGGTGCCCTGGATTTCGATAAACGCTCCGGCGTCGTTCATCACCACGTTCATGTCGGTTTCCGCCTCGGAATCCTCAGCATAGTCCAGATCCAACACGGGCAAGCCTTTGTAGATGCCAACCGACACGGAAGCCACCTGGCCGTGCAGTGGATTTTTTTTGACCTGCCTCCGGGTCATCATGTGGCGCACCGCATCGGCCAGCGCGACGAAGCCGCCGGTGATCGCCGCAGTGCGGGTGCCGCCATCGGCCTGGATTACATCGCAGTCCAGGGTGATAGTGCGCTCGCCGAGGGCTTCCAGGTCCATCACCGCCCGCAGAGACCGGCCAATCAGCCGCTGAATTTCCAGAGTGCGTCCATCCTGCCGGCCCCGGCTGGCTTCGCGCTGCATCCGGGTATGCGTGGCGCGGGGCAACATGCCGTATTCCGCAGTCACCCAACCCCGCCCCTTGCCCTTGAGAAACGGTGGCGTGCGCTCTTCCACGCTGGCGGTGCAAATCACCCGGGTGGCGCCGAATTCGACCAGCACCGAGCCTTCGGCGTGTTGGGTGAATTGGCGGGTGAGCCGAATGGAGCGTAGTTCATCGGCGGCGCGGTGGCTGGGGCGCATGAGGCGGTTTCCTGAGGTGGATAGAGGGATCAATTTCGGAAACGGACTATAGCAGAATCGACCGGCCATACCGGGCTGGGGGATTTTTCGGCCTCTAACTATTGAGGGATGATCCATGCCCGGCGCGCTAATTCGGCAATTTCCGCCTAAGATAAACGCACCATAAAGACGAAATCACCAAAGTTTGAGGATATCCCATGTTACGCAGCATGACGGCTTTCGCCCGCCAAGAGCAGTCCAGCGCCTGGGGCGCAATTATCTGGGAGTTACGCTCAGTCAATCATCGCTATCTGGAAACGTCCCTGCGTTTGCCGGAGGCGTTGCGCAATCTGGAGACGCTGGCGCGCGAACGCATCGCCGCCAAGCTGAGTCGCGGCAAGGTGGAGGGGACGCTCAAACTGCAAACGACGGGCGCGGCGCTGACCGCGATCTCCCTGAATCAGCCGGTCGTGGAGCGCCTGCTGGAGGTGGCGAGCGAACTGGAACATATGATGGGGCCAGGCACTGGATTGCGGTTGATCGATGTATTGCGCTGGCCGGGGGCGATCAGTGAAGCCGAGCCGGATTTGGATGAAATCAAATTGACCCTGTTGAGCAGTCTGGATGCGGCGCTGGAGGAGTTGGTGGCGACCCGTGAACGGGAAGGTCAACGCACGGCTGAATTCATTCGGCAACGTTGTATGGCGATGCGCGAGCAGGTTCAACAGGTGCGCGTCCGCCGCCCGGAGGTGCTGATCCGCTGGCGCGACAAGTTGCTGAACCGGCTGGCGGACATTTCAGTGGACGCCGATCCGAACCGGCTGGAGCAGGAGTTGGTGTTGATCGCCCAACGGCTGGATGTGGATGAGGAGTTGGATCGACTGGACACCCATCTTAATGAAATCGACGCCGTGTTGGAGCGCACTGAGCCGGTGGGTCGGCGGCTGGATTTTTTGATGCAGGAGTTGAATCGTGAAGCCAATACGCTGTCCTCGAAATCCGCCGATGCGGACGCCACTCGCGCAGCGATTGAATTGAAGGTGTTGATTGAGCAGATGCGGGAACATATTCAGAATATTGAGTAGTTTTTTATCCAATTTCACCGAATCAGAATTCCTGTTCAAAGCCGCTGTTTCAGCGGCTTTTTTAGTGCATTATAATTGGCGAAAATCTGGTTTTTTATCTTTATACTATTGATATTAAAAAAATTAAATTTCAATAAACCCATTCCATGGATCGTCGCCAAGGTGATATAAAAACCAGCAATTCCCTTGGCCTATTGAAAAGCAAGGTTAAATAAGAAGACCGGGAATCGCTGGTTTCCAAGGATAAATCCGTCATGGCGATGACTCCTGAGCACTCGTCACCAGTAATCCTTGTAGTTCAGGATATTTGGCAAAATTGCCATCCAAACTAATCAGTTGGCTCTGATGAAAGAACGCAGTTGCGATAATTAAACGATCCAGAGGATCGCCATGAATAGCGGGCAGGTGAGCAGCAGCAACAGCGATGTCGAACGTGACTGGCAGCACAGTTAAATCGACGCCATGAGTCGCTTTTTCAAGCCATTTTTCAGAGCTTAGCGTGAGTTGCAATCGGTCTCTGGCAACAGTGCTGAGTAATTCATAGATCGAGACTGCGGAAATGGCAAGTGTTGTATCACTACTTTCTATAATAGCCTTCAGGCTGATCGGAAGGCGGCTATTTTGTTCAATCCACCAAATCCAAATATGGGTATCGAGAATGAGGTTAATGTTATTCTTCATTTGAAAGCCTCAAGATCGCCTGCAATCTGTCGTGCAGTCCGATCGAGTGCGGTTTCCCATTCATTGTCACTCATTTCTGGAGCAAAAGAATCACTTTTCCAAACGACGGAGCCTTTTAATTCGGGTGGAGGTTGGCGCTTTTTCCTTTCGGTTGGTATTTCTTCCAAAACCGTAATAATGACCCGCGCATTTTCAATCGCTGGGGTCTCATGAATCCATTTGAATTGCCCTTGTTCATAAATCGCTTCATAGCTTTTTAGCATCATGATCTCCTGAAATTCAGTTTGATTTTTCTGAAAACGCCCCCGGCCACCCGCCATATTGTTCAATCACGTCATCAATCTCGGCCATCAAGCGGATGGTTTCGGACAGGGCAACGACAATGCGGTGGTAGTGGGTTAGATCGTCAGCGGACAGTGTGCGGCCCTTGCGGTCTTTGAGCCACTTATGGCAGACCTGATAGCCGCCGATGTGGAAGTTCCAGACGTTTTCCGGGACGCCGATAAAGCCATTCTTTTGTGCTTTATCGAGCCAAACAGTGTTATTACCCCAACTGACTTTATCCACAACCGGCGCAGCGGAACCGGTGTAGGTGGTGAGGTGCTGATCGAGTTGGGGGGATTCCATTAAATGCAGGGCGACCAGTTCGCCGCCGAGTTCGGACAAGGCGCGGAATAGGTCAAGGCTGGAGGTGAGCGGCACACGCGGGAAGTCGATTTTCAGGAATTCAGCGTAGCGGGTGCGGTAGGTGGGACTGTGAAACACCGTGTAGGCATAGTGGAAAATGTCTCTCACACCGAGTGGCTGTGGCATATCGCCTAGCTCAGACACCGCCGATTTGAGATTTAGTAATTTGCAGATACGGCTCACAATTTTACTGCTTAAGTTTAGCGTAGAATGTATTCCAAGTTTCTGTTGATTCTCACCTTGATAAATGTGGAGCGGGAAGTAGTAATTGTATTCGCGGGTGTTAAGAGAAATCGTGTTTCCGTCGCCCATATACCGAGTCACGAAAATGTGTGCAAAGCCCGTCTTAGCCAATTGCCGTACAGAAATAAGCGCAAGGTTCGGCTTCAATAAGCTCTTCATTATCGTCCCACGCATTCGCTTAATGCCATTTTCATGGAACAAAATGGGTCTTACGTCGAATGGCCGGTAAAGCCATTGCTTCACGAATTCTGTATTTGTCCTATCCGTTCTCAACGCTTGCCGGATAGCATGAAGATCGAATCCAGCAAACTCTGGTAAATCATAGCGTCTGCTAAGGTCGGCATCGCTCAAAGATGCATCCTTGAGGTCGGCGATTTTCTTTTCAAAATCAGCAGTTAATTGGCTGGATACAAAACTATCGCGACCTGTCTGAATTCCAGTCACGGACTCAGGAAATACCTCTGAAATCGAGGGCCATGCTTCATATTCCGAAGCCGCATCAAGAGACTTTGCCACGAAGAAAAAATTTGGAGCAACTTCGGACAAGGACAACCATTTCGTAGTCTTGAATACTAAGGAAGCGAGAGTGGAATACTTTATAGCGCGATTTCCCCAGAGTTCGTGATAAAAAACCAAATGCGCACGGTTATCCGGTGATGCACAGAGCAAACTAATTGAGACACCCTGCTTGATGTCGAAAACATTTTCATCATCTGTGCCGTCAGGACAGACATCGGCTTTCATCAAACTTCCATGCAGATCGAGAATCCAAATTCTGTTGAAGGCTTCACGCAACGATTCGCGCATACGGCGGTGCGTTATTCCATCAAGGTAGGTGTTGTTAGTGATGAACCCGAGAATCCCCAAGCCTGCTTGGTTGAGAATGTACTGGCCGTAACAAATGAACTTAATGAAATCATCGTCGAGATTGATTTTTCGCTCATTGAGGCCGCGCTTATAGTCATCAAGAAGATTAAGGATAAACAGGATTTTATTCATTTGTCCAAAATTGGAATAAGGCGGATTCCCAATCACCACAGTAAACCGCTGATTCTGTTTGATCTCATTAACTGCTTTCGCCTCATGCGCCAGCGCCGGAGCCATTCCTTCTAATTTTCCCTGTACATCACTGGCCGGTTCCAGCGCATTGGTCAGATACACCCGTACCCGTTCCTCACTCTGGAACCGATAGCCGGTTTCATGCAATTTCAGCCCGATTTTCATGTGCGCAATCGCATACGGAGCCATCATCAACTCATACCCATGCAGGCGCGGCAGCAAATGCTTCGGCACATAGTCATTCCAGGCCACCAATTGCTGTTTATCCGTCAACCGTTGCGCTGCCCATTTCGCCGTCAACGTCTGATGAATGACGGCGATTACTTCCACCAAAAAGGTCGCAGTTCCTGTCGCTGGATCGAGAATCTGTACAAACGGCGATTCAGGTTTCATACCGTTCGGGATTTTTAAATCGGGCTGCTTTTCCTGCATCTCCCCCCAAGTCACTATGGACGCCAGCCCATCCTCCAGCCCGAACTCCGTTTGCAATAACTCATGGACACTGCGCACGATATACGACACGACCGGCTGCGGCGTATAAAACACCCCGCGCTGCACCTTCAGTTTCTTGTTGTAGGCGCTCAGGAAATGCTCATAGAAATGAATCACCGGGTCTTCGCCCTGCGTCCGGTTGCCGAAATCGCGCAACACAGCGGGCAAATCAGTGTCCTCACTCCGCAACAACTCCACCACGTCCTGAATGCCTAATTCATCAAAATCAATGCCGCCCTGCCGACCGCCCACGGTTAAAAAGGTCTGCAACATCTTTTTGAGAAAGGGATTGGTGACCGGTACGATGTCGGCCACATTCTCGGCCAGCAAGGCCGTGCCATGGCGACCCTCACTCATCTCGGTGCGGGAAATGGCGGCGGTCAACAAGCCAGAAGTGATGGTCTGCGCGTAGGTATCGGCAAAATCCGCCTCGCTCAAATCGTGAATCAGCGCCGTGCGAAACGCCTGATGCAGCGTGCGTAACGGCCCCTGTTCTGCTTCATGCGCGATAAGCGTCAGCGCCGCATCCCGAATCTGCCGGGCCAGGGTCGCTAACGCCTCGGCTAACTCATTGGCGGTTTTAATCGAATGCCCGAGCCGATGCCGAAACGCACCCGTCCACTGCGCCCGCCACTGCTCTTGATCCACCGGTTCGCTCGGCCAGTGCAACCGGTCGCGCAAGGTCGCCGCGACGGACGCCAGCTTGAGCGGGGTATCCGCGCCATCCCACCCCAACACCCGCAAGGTCGGCAAATCGCCCGCCGCCTGATGAAAATGGGCAAAAGCGATTTCCCGCTGGTCGCTGGTTTCCTCGCCAAAGGCTGTGATCAACAACAAATCATTGGCCTGGAACGCGGCTCGATCCGCCCGATTCGCCGACGCCCGTTTCTTGATGACCAGATGACTGAGAATCCGCCGCAACACCACCACCGGCAAGCGCCGACTCTCGAACTCGATCAGAAAAATCCCCCACGGCAACCCGCCCGGCAACGGCCGCAATTGATGAATCGCCTTAACCTGGGCCGCTTCCGCCTCGCGTAAACCCACTTCCTCCGGCGCATACTCAAAGGTCAAATCCTCAAAGCCGTATTGCCCCAGCGGCCAATCCAGTTCGTCCTCTAAATAGCGCACCAGGTGAGCAAAGGTTTTAATCGTGCGGAGTTGTTCAGCCGAAGTGGGCATATCTGGATCAGTCCGGGTTAGATTTTGCAGCCGATTGTGGAAGCCGATTCATTGACCGACGAGCGGTTATAATTGGCGCCAATGCATTTTATGGAATGCCTGGCCTTCCTTATTCCTCGCGGAGACTTTTCTTGGCGGACGATATTTCCCTTGCATCGGTACTGCCGACTCGCTGCTACTTTGTCGACGAAGCCGGTGATCCCTCGCTGTTCAACGCTCGCAAGCAAGTCATCATCGGCCAGGAAGGATGCTCGCGTTATTTCATCCTGGGCGTGCTGGCGATAGATGATCCAGAACCACTGGAACAGGAACTGAACCAACTGCGGACCGAATTGCTGGCGGACCCCTATTTCAAGCGCGTGCCTTCCATGCAGCCGCAGGCGATGAAAACCGCAATCGCGTTTCATGCCAAGGACGATTTGCCGGAAGTGCGCCGCGAAGCGTTCAAACTGCTGATGCGGCGGCGCCTGCGATTCATGGCCGTGGTGCGCGATAAACAGGCGGTGTTGTCCTATGTGCGGCAACGCAACGAACGTGATCCCGCGTATCGCTACCATCCCAACGAGTTGTACGACTCGCTGGTCAGTCGGCTGTTCAAAAACCTGCTGCACAAAGCCGAGAGCTATCAGGTGCATTTCGCACGGCGCGGCTCGTCGGATCGAACTACCGCTTTGCGCGGGGCGCTGGAACAGGCGCGGCGTAACTTTTCCAGAAGCGGGAAGATTACCGGCGCGGCCCCCGTTGAAGTTGTAGCTGGCCGGCCGGAACAATACGCTGGTTTGCAGGCAGTGGATTATTTCCTGTGGGCGTTGCAACGCCTGTACGAAAAACGGGAGGAACGCTACTTGGAGTTTATTGGGTCCAACGTCAGCCTGGTGCATGACGTGGACGATACCCGGCAGAAGCCCTATGGAGCGTACTACGACAAACGAAGACCGCTGACGCTGGCGACCTTTGAAAGGTGATGAGGGAGCCGGGGATATAGGGCGAGCTTGAGCGCATTGGCCGCCCGCCACACGGCATGGAGCCGAATTTCGTCCGCCGGTCTCTCTCAATAAATTAGACAACGCCATTCGGTATTGCAATCCCTTTGTATATCGAATCGATGGCTCAGACCGGATCAAAACGGGCCATGAGTGGATAGGGAACATCAGAAACGTGTCCTAATTCAATTCCATCCAGCATTTCAGAATCGGCTCGACGCCGACCGGCGCCTGCAACGGTTTGAGATGTTCCATGACCAATTGCCGCTCGACCTGCTGACGCAACGCCGATAGCGCCGTCCGATCCACCACACAACGACGCGGCGTATCCGGCTGCGAGCGGATCAGCGCCGCGATGGCCCCCGGCTCGGTCAACACCCGTTTCCATTCCAGGTCATAGCAGGCCCATACCGTGAAGCCCGCCGCCTCCGACCAGTGCGGTTGATTCGACTCCGTATCAATCAACGTCGGATCGGGTCGCGGAATACGAAAACAAAAGAAAATAGCGCGAGTCTCAGGTTGTGGCGTCGCCTTACCGGAAAACGCCTTCAACGGCAGATTCGGCAACGTCGCCGCCCAATCGGGATATTGCGCCACCAACTCGTTGTATTCCAAGCGCAGTTGCTCGACTTGGCTCAACGTCCCATCACACTGCTCATTCAATTCCTTAATGGGATCAAAGGCGTCATCGGGCGTGAGTAACTGGCGACCCTCAATCCCCAAGGTGCGGGAAATCACCAGCGTCTTGTGCGTCACCCGCTGAAACAGGCGCAGCAATTCATCCAACTCATCCGGGGGCAGGAAATTCCAGAACTCCACATGGCCACGAAGTTTCGCCTGCTCCGGGTGATCCGCCACAATCTGCGCTTCAATCGCCGGGTTCAAACGTCGATCCACCCGACCAATGCGCTGCATCAACCGCACCGGATTCCAGTGCAGGTCGTAATTGATCAACCGCAGCGCGTCTTGCAGATTCAACCCCTCGGACAGCACATCGGTACTGATCAAAACCCGAATCTCCTCCTGACCTCGGGCGGTAACCCCTCCAGAACCCGAACCGTTATAATAAGGCGCAAACCGGTGAATCACCTCGCTGCGTTGCCTTTGTGAACTACCGCCGTCGATGCGATGCACACCCGTAATCCCAGCGGCTTTCAACTCTCGTTCGAGATAGCGGGCGGTGTCGGCGAATTCCGTAAACAGAATCAGCTTTTGCTGCTTCAATACCTTGTCGGTTTTGAGCGTCTTCAACAAACCTTGAAGTTTGTCATCCCGCTTCGGACTGACCTGCGCCACCAACTCCAGAAACTCGGCCAATTGATTCAGGTCGTCAAAGGTATCGTTCAAGATGGCAGCGACATCAAATTTCTCAGGATCGAGTTTTTGCACCGCGTTGAGAATATCCTCGGTCAGAAACTCCTCGACCTCATCCTCGTCGGCTTCATCCGGCCACAGCTCTTTCTGATGATCGGTCACATAATCAATCAGGCGGGCGTTCTTCTGTTTCCAGCGTTCCAGGCGATGCTGGTCATGCGGCAATTCGACATGCACCATGACCCACGCCAGCAACTTCTTGAGTAATCGCCAACACGATCCTTCAAACGCCTTGGCCGAACTCTCGAAGCGCTTGAGGAATAAAGTACGAATCAGGATCACGACCTGTTTTTGCCGACCTTCATCCCATTTCTCGAACTCGGCGCTGTCTCGGTCCCCCTTCCAGTAGGCCAAGGGGTAATAAATACCCAACACGAATAGCGGACTCTTCTTGTCGAAAGCGCGCTCCACACTGTCCAACAACCGGCCGTAAGTCGCTTTCAAATTGTAGGGAACCACTTGCGGCGCGGCGCGTTCGGGAAATAGCGTCATCGCTGATCCCTGCTGCTGCTGGCTGCGTTTCACATAGCCACGACTGCGCTGCACCACCAGGCTCCCGAAAATCAGATCGGTGTGCAGAGTCTTTTCCGCCTCGATAATTTCCGGGCCGAATTCCAGATCGCTTTGTGGCGAGGTCGGTAACTTACCGAGAATCCGCTTTTCCAAATCGGCGAAATGGCGCGGCAGACTGTGAATGCCAATCCCGGCGAAATAGCGCTCGTCGCCCCCGGTAAAGAGTTCGATCATGCGGCGGAAGTCCTGCACCGAGTTGTTGACCGGGGTAGCCGTCAGCAAGAACAGGGTTTTCGGACGGCGGTTTGTTTGCAACAGGGTTTGCAGCTTGCGATAGCGCGACGGCTCCTTGATGCCTTCGCCCTTGACGCCCGGATTGCGGAAGTGGTGCGCCTCATCAATGATCACCACATCGGCATCATCCAGGGTCAGTTCCAAGTCGCGTTGAAAGCGCCCTTTGCGTTGGAGATCGGTATGGTTGAACAGCACGAAATTGACGAACCGGCTGTTCAGATGCGGCAGATAATGGGCAATCGACGGCTCCCAGACATCTTCCCGTGCGGCCTTCGGCGCGAACAGCACCACCCGCTGGCCGGCGTGAACCACCATCCGCTCCAGCAGCATCAACCCGACAAAGGTCTTGCCCAGACCCACGCCATCGCACAGGAACGCGCCCTGAAACCGCTGGGCGATGGCGAGCAAATTGCGGTAGGCGTCCTGCTGGTATTGATCCAGGATGCCGAACATTTGGGAGGCATGTCGATCCCATCCATCCGGAGTCAGTTCCCGACCGCGAAAGAACTCATCCAGCGCCTTGAACCAGATTTCAAACGGCGAGCGGGGTTCGGTATGCCGTTCCAGAATGCGCAGCAAATCGGGCGTGATCTCTTCGGCCACTTCCCAATGGCGGTCATACCACTCCTGCAAGAGATCGACTTCCGGGCCGCGAATCTGCACGTTGAGTTCGATATTCTGACTCAAACCCGGCACGGTGAAGTTGGAGGAACCGACCAACCCGAACGAACCGACGACCGGCGCATGGGTCAGGTAGCATTTGGCATGGAACTTCGCTTTTCGATAAACCCGACATTGAATTTGACCGGCGCGCATCGCCTCAACCATCGCCGGCACGCCCTGGAGAAAATCATTGCGCCGCTTTTGCTCTTCGGCGCTCGCTTCAAGGCGCTGTTGAATCTTGCGCAAACTCTCGGCAAAAACCCGTTGCGTCCGTAGCGAAACTTCATCGCCCAGCAGAATTCGCAAGCGCTTCACCCCTGACCATGTCTCGCCTAAAGCCAACAGCGCGCCGATCTCAAAATAACCGGCAGCGATGTCAACCGTTCGGGATAGCGCACACCACTTTTTCAGGTAGTCGCAAACTTTTCCATCGGCATCGCTGTTGTCGACGATAAATCGGTCGTTCCCATTGTGCGAATCAATCATCCTTCCTCCTTCCTCCTCAGGCAGCGAACCTGGAGCCGACATACAGGAGCGCAGGGGCAATTTGACGCATCAGGCTATTCATGGACGTTAGTGATTGGCTCTTATGCGGATTTTATTGACTATAGCGCATCCGACGCCCTCGGTAAAAAGCGGCCCCGCAGCGCCGGACCTGCGTTTCTGACCCGCGTTTTCAGTCTGCTGCGCTCCAGAGAATCCACCGAGGGCGCTCCCACCGGCAAACTGTGAGGGGGGACGATTTCCGGTTAAACTCTTTGGCCTCATGATGTTCCTAACGCAAACCATCACTCAATAAAGCCGGGGGCAGCCTACCTATGGAATTCACCGTCAAAAGCGGCAATCCCGAAAAACAGCGAACCGCCTGCCTGGTGCTCGGCGTGTACGAATCCCGGCGGTTGACCCCGCCCGCCGAGCAGTTCGATAAAGCCTGCGGCGGCTATCTGGGCAACCTGCTGCGCCGGGGCGATCTGGAAGGCAAGCCCGGCCAATCGCTGCTGCTGTTCAACGTCCCCGAGGCGCTATGCGAACGGGTGCTGCTGGTCGGCTGCGGCCGGGAACGCGAGGTTGACGACCACCGCTTCCGACAGATTCTCATCCACACCGCCACCGCCCTGAATGACATTGGCGCGACCGAAGCGATGGTTTACCTGACGGATCTCTCCGTCAAGGGCCGCGATCTCGGCTGGAAAATCCGCCAAACCATCGAGGCGGTCGAGGAGGCGCTGTACCGCTTCGACGCGCTCAAGAGCAAAAAGGATGCGCCGCGCCGGCCCCTGCGCCGGATTATCCTCAGCGCTCCCCACCGGCGCGATTTGCCGGGCGCCGAACAGGCCGTGCGCGAGGGCGTCGCTATCGCCGCTGGCGTCAAGCTGGCCAAGGATTTAGGCAATCTGCCGCCGAATCTCTGCACGCCAACCTATCTGGCCGAACAGGCCCGAAAGCTGGCTGAAGAGTTCCCGGCGCTGCAAGCGAAAATTCTCGACGAAGCCGAGATGGAACAGATGGGGATGAATGCGCTGCTGGCGGTGAGCCGGGGCAGCGCCCAGCCGGCCAAGCTGATTCGCCTCGATTATCGCCAGGGACCCGCAACGCAGAAACCCTATCTACTGGTCGGCAAGGGCGTGACTTTCGACACGGGCGGCATCTCGCTCAAACCCGGCGAGGGCATGGACGAGATGAAATACGACATGTGCGGGGCGGCCAGTGTGCTGGGAACGCTGCGGGCCTGTGCGGAATTGCAATTGCCGCTGAATGTGGCCGGTCTAATCGCGGCAGTCGAGAATATGCCGGGCGGGCGAGCAACCCGACCGGGCGACATCGTGACCAGTCTGTCAGGGCAAACGGTGGAGATTCTCAACACCGACGCCGAGGGCCGGCTGATCCTGTGCGATGCGTTGACTTACGCCGAGCGCGACGAACCGGCGGCGGTGATCGACATCGCCACCCTGACCGGCGCCTGCATCATCGCCCTGGGCCGTCATCCGCATGGTCTGTTCAGCAACCATCCGTCGCTGACCCATGCCCTGCAAACCGCCGCCCACGCTGCGGGCGACCGGGTCTGGGAATTGCCGCTGTGGGATGATTACCAGGAGGCGCTGGACAGCAATTTCGCCGACATGGCCAATATCGCCCCCAACCGCGATGGCGGAGCGATCATCGCCGCCTGTTTCCTGTCGCGCTTCGCCAAAAAATTCCACTGGGCGCATCTGGATATCGCCGGCACCGCCTGGAAGACCGGCAAGGCTAAGGGCGCGACCGGGCGACCGACGCCGCTGCTGACCCAGTATCTGCTGGATCGGGCGGCTGAAGGAAATCGAGACGATCAATAAATGACCGCGCCGCGCATTGATTTCTATGTCCTGGCCGATCAAAGAGAGAACAGTCGGGCGCTGTTGGCCTGCCGGTTGGCGGATAAAGCGTATAGCCTCGGTCATACCGTCTATATCGCCATGTCCTCCGAGGCGCGGGCGGCGGCGCTGGATGATTTGCTCTGGACGTTCCGCCAGGACAGCTTTGTCCCGCACGAACGCTATCCGCTGACCAGTGCGGAAGGCTCGCCGGTACTGATCGGCGTCGCCTCACCGGCGGAAGTAAACGCCCGGGTGCTAATCAACTTCACTGACGACCTGCCCGATGGGTTTGAGCGTTACGAGCGGGTGGTGGAGCTGGTGGACGCGCATCCCGACATACGGGCGAAATTGCGGGAACGGTTCAAACAGTACCGTGAACGCGGCTTCGTCCCGGAGACGCACCAGTTGTGACCTTGCTTCGCTTTGCCCTGTTGCTGTTTCTGCTCATCCCTCTGCTGACGACAGGCGCGCAGCCCGAAACCTCCGTCGTTGCGCCGGTTGATCCGGCCAAGGTCACGGAACAGCAAACCACCCGCCGGCAGGCGCTGGAGCAGGAGCAGGAAGCTATCGCAGTTTCGCGGCAGGAATTGCAAACCCAGCTCGCGGCGCTGCCCCGGCAACTGGAAAGCTTGCAGCCCGAGCAAATTAATGAAGCCTTGGTCGAGCAAGCCGGAGTCGACGCGCAATCGGCGCGCCTGCGTCAGGAAAGCGTGTTGACCGAGCGGGACAATGCCGAACGGCGTATCAACGAGCTACGCAAGGCCATCACCGATCTCGAAGCCCGCGAGCAACTGTTGAAAAATCCAGCGACCGATTCCGCAGTCAGCATCGCCGACCGCGCCGGGCAATTGCAGCAGACCCAGCAACGACTGGCCCAGCAACGGATTGATCTGGAATTAGAAAACCTCTATCTGGCCAACCTGCGCAGCCAAATCGACGTCGCTCGGTTGCAGCTCAATCTGGCGACTCAGTGGCAGGAGCAAATCGAACGCGCCTACCGGCAAATTCAGGAGCGGGCGCGGCTGGATACGCAAGCCGAACTGGTTACACGGCTACAAACCGATCAGTCCGCTTTGCAAAATCAGGCCAACCTGCTGAAACAGCGCCTGGCCCAGGAACGCGGGATGTTGTCGCTGGCCGACTGGCAACGGCTGGAAACCGAGCTGCGCACCGTCGATGAGCAAATCAATCTGCTCAATCTGGACCGGCAACTGGCGGAAAGCGCCGCGACGGTGGCGCGGGTCCGGGAGGTGTTGCAGAACGCCAGCGCGAGCGCCAATGAAATCCGGCGCAGTCTCGACCTGGCGGCGGAGTTGCAGACCAAACTGCAACGCGATGAAGCGCTATTGCAACAACGCGCCACGCTCTACGAGCAACAACGCCAACTGATTGAACGGCGCGACAAGCTGACTGGCGCCAACCGCCGCTTGCGCGACGAAGAACTGCAGATGGTTGACCGTCTGTTGGCCGAAATGAATCAACGGACGGGACAAATCCAAGATCAATTGCTGCAAACCCGAACCATTGCGGCGCAGTTGAATGACGATTTCCAGAAGCGGTTGCGGCAAGATTTGCTGACGCGCCGCCCTTATCCCGCAACTGCCAAAGCGTGGCAGCAGCTCGGACAGGGGTTGGCCGCCGTGCCGGCGACTCTGTTTCATCAAATCCGCTTGAGCGTGGAAGCGACGGTGAGGGCCTTGTTGGATGCGCCACCCTGGCAGTGGCTGACGCTGGCGATGTTGCAGGGCTTGCTCATCTGGCTGTTCCTGGCCGTTCGGCGCCGCCTGCGCCAGGCCTGGCGCCATTTTGGCGAACATCAACCGGGCGACAGTTTTCTCCGGCAACTCATTCAAACCGTGCTGCTGATGGCGAGGGCTAATCTACTCGGGGTCAGCGGAGCCGCCGCGCTGCTGTTGCTGTTGTGGATGGTCGATGCGCCGCAACCAGGGCGGGGCATTCTGATGACGCTGGCTTTGGCCTGGGTTGGCATCCGGTTGCCGGTCAGTCTGGCCTGGCTGCTGCTGGCCTCGCCCAAACTACCTGCCGAACAGCAGCAATTACCCCTTTACCGCCTGTTGCTCTGGACGCTGATCGGCGGCGGCGTCTGGGTGGTTCTGGTGATTCTGGCGCATTTGAGCGATCTGTCCGATATGGTGGTCAGCGCCTTCGACCGGCTTTTTATGCTGTACTGGTTCTGGGTGTTCATCCCGGTATTGCGCATTCGCCGGTGGGTTATAGATCAACTGGGCGTTCGCTATGGGGAGCGTTTCTGGTTTTCCGTGTTGCGTCTGGGCAGCCTGCTCTTGCCGCTATCACTGCTCGGCGCGGCGCTGCTGGGCCTGCTCGGCTATCTGCAATTGGCGTGGCTGGTCGCCGGCGGTCTTTTAATCTTCATCACCATTCTGGTCAGCTGGCTTCTGGCGCGCAGTCTGCTCAACGATTTGATCGTGATGCTCAAAAACTTCGCGGTCGCCCATTCCGGCTATGGTTTATTGTGGACGCAGGACGTGATCACGCCATTACACCGGATTGCGAACCTGCTCCTGTTTCTGGGGGCGGGGGCGGCGCTGTTCCGTACCTATGGCTGGACCGGCGAATCCGCCGTGATCGTCGCATTTTGGGCGTTCCTGGAGCGGCCGCTGCTCACCCTGGGCAACGCGGAGATCACCAGTTGGCGGATCGTCGCAACGATCACGCTGCTGGCGGTGGTGATCTGGCTGGGTCAGTGGAGCCGGGCCATCAGCTATCGCTGGATTCTTTCGCATATCAGCGACTTGGGCGTTCGGCACAGTTTGTCGATTTTTACCCAGTACACGGTGGTGCTGATCGGTTTTTTGGTGATCCTGCAATTCGTCGGGATTGACCTGACGACCCTGGCGGTTTTTGCCGGCGCGGTGGGCGTGGGCATCGGCTTGGGGATGCAAAGCCTGGCCAATAATTTCATCAGCGGCCTGCTGCTATTGATTGAACGGCCCTTGCGCAGCGGCGATATTGTCAAGGTGGGCGAACACTTGGGCGAGGTGACCGGGATTGGGATGCGCGCGCTGACGGTGCAAACCTTTGATAATGAGTCGGTCATCATTCCCAATTCCCATGTAATCAGTAATGCGTTCACTAACTGGACGCATGGGGATCAGATCCTCCGCACCATCCTGTGGGTGGGCGCTAGCTATGATGCAGATCCGCACCAGGCGCAGGCGCTCATTGAAGAGGTGTTGCAACAGCATCCAGCGGTTATAGCCGATCCAGAACCGCTGGTCTTACTGTGGGATTTTGCCGATTCCTCGATCAGATTCCGCGTTCAGTACTACATCGACATTGGCCAAAACCACCTGTTGAAAACTCATCACGAAGTGCTGTTCGCGGTCTGGGACCGCTTCAAAGAAGCCGGCATTCGCATTCCCTATCCGCAGCGCGATCTTTATATCAAGGCGTGGCCGGAAACGGATGAACCCACAGAGATTCTTAAAAAAACCAAT
>Ga0209573_1002593_pt1 | contig 22459 bp, 15 predicted proteins | sample TNRBio252014_DNA_FD_185870 | JGI IMG/M metagenome (GOLD analysis project Ga0209573, IMG submission 185870) | Wastewater treatment Type I Accumulibacter community from EBPR Bioreactor in Madison, WI, USA - TNR Reactor_6/25/2014_ DNA (SPAdes)... | ecosystem: Engineered > Bioreactor > EBPR >...
TGTATTTTATATCCTTCGCGCCGAAATCACGGCCGCTGTGGAATTTTACGCCAGGACGCAGTTTGAAGCGGAAGCCCAGACCATCATCATGCGCCTCCCAGCTCAGCGCCAGCGCAGGGATAACATTTCCTTCCTTGTCGAGGCCGACAAAACCTTCATAGACATTGGCCATCACATCGCCGGCGTTCAGCTCGGAATAGGTGATCGGATCGATCATTGCAGGGTCTGCGTTGATATTGGTGCGCAGTTCGGCAGCCTGCGCCATTGTCGGCAGCGACAGTCCCAGCGCCAGCGCAGAAGCGCAAAGTGCAAGCAGTTTCATTCCAGCGCGCATGACATTTCTCCTCCGTCAGCATCGGCAGCGTTGGCGCTGTCGCGTTGGTAGTTGATCCCCAAAATCATCCGCTTGAGGCGGCATTATATTCCTGGACAGGCGCCCCTTTCACGCCAATCAGCGGCGGTTTCACGGGTTGGCCGTCTATTTCATTGTAATTCCACCAGTCAGCCAGCTACAATCCTGCAATGTGACGGTAGATATTGATATGAAGCTTCGAATTGACGGAGATGCAGATGAATCGCAACCTGGATCGCACTGACGCAAAGTTGCTTGATCTCCTCAAACTGAATGCGCGGGAGGCCACAGCCTCACTTGCCCGAAAGCTGAACCTTTCGCGTTCAGCGGTTCAGGATCGCATCTCGAAACTTGAGCGCGACGGGGTAATCGCCGGATACACTGTGAGGTTGAGCGGCGACGTGTCGGAAGACCGGCTGCAAGCGATCGTGCGCTTCACGGTTGATCCCAAACACACCACCGAAATCATCCGAAAGATCACCAGCACGGCAGAGGCCAAATCGTGCTATTCAGTCAGCGGCGCGTTCGACCTGATTGTCTTTGTCGGCGCCAGCACGGCGATCCGCCTCAACCAGGTCTTGCAGGAATTCGGCGAGATTGAAGGGGTCGAACGGACGACCTCGTCGATCGTTCTGGACTCGGCTTTCGAAAACCGATGACGGCGAACGGCAGCTAAGCGCCAGGCTACCGGATGCGCCTGGCATCAGCCAAATCAAAAAGCCCCCGCCGTAGCGAGGGCCTTATTTGGTGGCGTCGAGGCCTTGTTAACGGCCAGACCGCGTTTTCTGAACTGCTAAGCAGTGAGAGAGGTTAGCGCCGACAAGGTGTCGGACGCAATAGGCCCGAGCATTTTTCCAAGATCAGCAGAACCGCAACGGGGAATCAATACGTCCAATTGCGACGGTGGATTGGCCGGCGAGTTGTGCACCTCGCTGCTACTTGCCGTTGCAGATATTACGCGGCAAACTTCTCCCCAATTCAAGGCGGGAGGGCAACAATGATCCTGGGCATTGATCTGGGGACCAACGGCATTGGTTGGTGCTTGCTTGACCAGAAGCACATCCTGGCTGCCGGATCGCGTATCTTTTCCGACGGGCGTGAGCCGAAGTCGGGCAATTCGCTGGCCGAAGGCCGCCGTGTGGCGCGCGGCGCGGCTCGTCGTCGCGACCGCTACAAACGCCGGCGCAAGGCTGTGCTGCGCACGCTGACAGAATTCGGTCTGATGCCTGCCGACGCAAAAGCTCGCGCTGCGCTTGTGGCTGAAACAAATGACGTCAAGGCCGGCCAGACGGCAAATGACGTCTACGCGTTGCGGGCGCGCGCGCTGGATGAACAATTGCCGCTGCAACATATTGGCCGGGCGCTGTTTCAGTTGCAGCAGCGCCGCGGCTTCCAGAGCAACCGCAAAGCCGACCGCAAGGCGGACAGCAATGAAAAGGGCAAGATAGCGCTCGGCTCCGAGCAGCTGCACTTGGCAATGCAATCAGTGAATGCGCGCACGCTTGGCGAATTTCTGGCGGGGCGGCGCGGCGATGACCCGAGAAGCCGCGGCACAGTGCGGGTTCGCATCGACGCAGAAGCCGGCCTCGACGCGAAAGCGCCCTATGACTTTTATCCCGACCGGGCGGTGCTGGAGGACGAGTTCGGACAAATCTGGGACAAGCAGGCCGCGTTCTGGCCCGCCGTGCTGACTGACGAGCGCAAGGCGCATCTGTTTCGTGTGATGTTTTATCAGCGGCCGCTGAAGGCGGCTATCGTCGGCAAATGCAGCTTCAATCCATCCGAGCAGCGGCTGGCGAAGGCGCATCCGCTGTTTCAGGCGTTCCGGCTAATCAAAGAGGCGAACGAGCTGGAACTTGTGATGCCGGACCAGTCGCACCAGAAACTGACGCTCGACCAGCGCAATGTGCTGCTGACGCTGTTGCGGCAGAAGAAGAGCATCACGTTCAAGACCCTGAGTGGCCGCCTGAAGCTCTCGGAGCGCGGCGCAACCTTCAACAAGGAAGGCGAAGGGCGCGACAAGCTCTTGGGCGACGAGATCTATGCCGCCATGTCGGACAAGACGATTTTCGGCAATCGCTGGGCCGATTTCCCAATGGAGCGGCAATGGGAAATTATCGCAAAGCTGCGCGACGAGACCGAACCGCTTTTGCTGCACGCCTGGTTGATCGACAAGGCCGGGCTTACGGAAGAGGCGGCGGCGAAGGCGGCGGACGCCAAACTGCCGGAAGGCTATGGCCGGCTGGGCCAAACCGCGATGACGGAAATGCTGGCATTTCTCAAAGCCGAGGTGATTCCGGAATCCAAGGCGGCCGAACTTGCCGGCTATGACCACGCGCTGATGCGCACTGGCGACGCGGTGGACGAGCTGCCGAAATATCAGGAAATTCTCGAACGGCGCATTCCGCCTGGCACCAATGAGCCCGGCGACGAATATGACGTGCGTATGGGGCGCATTACCAATCCAACCGTGCATATTGCGCTGAACCAGTTGCGCGCCCTGACCAACCGGCTGATCGGCCGCTTCGGCCGGCCCGAACGCATCCATATCGAACTGGCGCGCGAGCTGAACCAGAGCGACGACCAGAAAAAGGAGGCGACCAAGCAGAACGCCAAAAACCGGCGCGACGCGGAGCGGCGGTCCGTCTTTCTGGCCGAGCATGGCCAGCCCGATAACGGCTTTAACCGGCAGTTACTGAAACAATGGGAGGAGTTGAACCCCCACCCGGCAAATCGCCGCTGCATCTATTCCGGTACGGTGATTTCGCCAAAGATGCTGTTTTCCGGCGCCGTCGACATCGACCATATATTGCCCTGGTCGCGCACGCTGGACGACAGCCAGGCGAACCGCATCCTGTGCACGCGCGCGGCCAATCGGGAGAAGCGCAATTTTACGCCCGCCGAAGTGCCGACCTGGGCCGGACGTTACGACGAAATTCTGGAGCGGGCGCAACAACTGCCGCCAAACAAGCGCTGGCGTTTTGCCCACGACGCCATGGAGCGCTTTGAGAAAGACCGTGATTTTCTCGACAGGCAGCTGACCGACACGCAATATCTGGCGCGGCTGGCGCATGATTATCTCGGCGCGCTCTATCCCGACGAGGAGGCCGATGGCGACGGTGTCGTGAAAAGGCGCAACCATGTCGTGGTGGTGACCGGCCGCATGACGGAAATGCTGCGGCGCAAATGGGGACTGAACAATATCCTGCCGGATCACAATTTTTCCGATCCGACCAAGGGCAAGAACCGCAAGGACCATCGCCATCACGCCATCGACGCGGCGGTGATCGCGGCGACGTCGCGCAGCCTGCTGCAAAGGATCGCAACCGCCGCCGGCCAAGATGAAGAAGAAGGTGCGGAGAATGCCCTGCGCTCGATAGATCCGCCGTGGCCGAGCTTCCGCGACGACCTGAAGGCGGTGATCGATGAGGTCATCGTCAGCCACAAGCCCGATCACGGCACGCTGCCCAAACCCGGCGAGCGCGGCAAGACGGCCGGCCAACTGCACAATGACACCGCCTACGGACTGACCGACGAAACAGACGCGCGTGGCAATTCGGTCGTCGTGCGCCGCAAGCCCTTCCTGACACTGGAAGCCAAGGACCTGCCGTCGATCCGCGACGAGCAATTGCGGGCCTTGCTTGAGGAAGAAACCTTCGGCCTGTCGGGCAAGGATTTTCAGGCGGCGCTGTTGCGTTTCCGCCGAAAGGAAGGCCACGATTACGGGGGGATCCGCCGGGTGCGGATGACAGAAACCTTGTCGGTGATCCCGATCCGCGACAAGGATGGCCACGCCTACAAAGGCTACAAGGGCGACGCCAATTTCCGCTACGACGTGTGGGAAATGCCCGATGGCAAATGGCAGGCGGATGTCGTGACCATGTTTGTGGCCCACCGGCCCGACATGGACTGGCAAAAGCGCCGCCCTCACCCGGCGGCCAAAAAGGTTCTGTCGCTGAAGCAAAATGACATGGTGGCCTATGACGATCCGGGGGGCGGAGGGACGACGATTGGCCGTGTGGTGAAATTCAATACAGCGGGACAACTTTATCTGGCTGGCAACAGAGAGGCCGGTGCGCTGAAAGCGCGTGACGCTGAGGCAAACGATCCCTTCAAGTATCTCTCAAAGGCCGCCAGCGGTCTTCGGGATATCAAAGCCCGGCAAGTGCGGGTCGACGAGACAGGCCGAGTGTTCGACCCAGGCCCACAGGCGGGAAAGAAGCGAAAACAGAAGCGGAGTTAAGGTTAAGAAAAGGTTGCGCTTTTCCAAGCCGCAACCTGCAATTACAATTCCACCACGATGGAACGCGTGGTTGACATCAGCACAGACGGTCTGCACCTGGCGGCGGACCGAGGCTTTTTGACCGTCAATGCATCTGGCGCCAAACAAGGCCGCATCGCGCTTGACGATATTGGCGCTCTGATTGTCCACGCGCATGGCACAACCTGGTCGAACACGTTGATCGTGCGGCTGTCGGAACGCGCGGTGCCTATTGTCATTTGCGGCTCGAACCATTCCCCGGTGGCCTGCGTGTGGCCCCTTCAGGGGCATCATGCGCAAGGCGCGCGCATGCGCGCGCAGCTTGCCGCTGGCCGTCCGTTGTCCAAACAATTGTGGCGGCTGCTGGTTTGCGGAAAAATCCGTATGCAGGGCGCAGCGCTGGCCTTTGCAGGCAAGGAAGGCGGCGCGTTCGATCTTCTGGCGCGCAAGGTGAAGTCCGGCGACCCGGAGAATGTCGAGGCGCAGGCAGCGCGGCGCTACTGGAAAGCAATGTTCGGTAAGGAATTTTCGCGTGACCGGACCGATGACGGCCTGAACGCGCTGTTGAACTATGGCTACACGGTGCTGCGGGCGATCTGTTCACGCGCCATCTGCGCGTCCGGCCTGCACCCGACAATTGGCGTGTTCCACTCCAATAGAACCAACGCATTCGCCCTCGCCGATGATGTCATGGAACCGTTCCGGCCGTTCGTCGATCTCCTGGCGGGCGATTTGCTTCGCGACGGCGTCAGCGCCGTCACACCCGACGCAAAGCGGCGGCTGGCCGCAATCGGGGCCGTCGACCTCGACATGGGCGACGGAACGATTTCACCGCTCAGCCTCGCCGCCGGCAAGCTCGCGCATTCGCTGGCTATCAGCTTCGAAACCGGTCAGGCGGCGATCGATTTGCCAGCGCACCCCGCGACGGTCTGCGCTGCAGAGCCGGTTTGAATGACTGCGCGGGCGCTCAGGGCCAATACCGGCCCGTCCTTTCTCAGTGGATACAGGCTGATGTGGATGTTGGTGACTTTTGACTTGCCTGTCGAGACCAAACAGCAGCGGGCAGCTGCGACCCGTTTTCGCAACGACCTGCTTGATCTCGGTTTCGAGATGAGCCAATTTTCCAACTATCTGCGCTTTTGCAATGGCAAGGAGCAGTTCGAATCCTATGTTCGCAAGGTGGAAAGCGTCTTGCCGCCTTGGGGACACATTTTCATCTTCCAGTTTACGGACCGGCAATATGAAAACATTGTCCGATTCTCAGACCAGAGCCGCCGAAGACAGCAAAAAAATCCCGAGCAGATCGCATTGTTTTGACTGGATTGCTGGTTTTCCAGACGCCGATAGCAGCGATTTCCTTAATAATTTCAGGAAGATCGCTACGTATCGAGCTTAGCAGTTCAGAAATCGCGGTCCAGCAGCAACGTTGAGTACCCAATGCGTACGGACCAGTCCAGCTTAGCAGTTCAGAAATCGCGGTCCAGCAGCAACTATCTAAAAAAGATATCATTTCGTCTTCGTAGCTTAGCAGTTCAGAAATCGCGGTCCAGCAGCAACGCACTCCTTGATCTCCCCACTGAAGGGGAAAGCTTAGCAGTTCAGAAATCGCGGTCCAGCAGCAACGAAGCGAATTTCGCCACAGAAATCGTCGCAAGCTTAGCAGTTCAGAAATCGCGGTCCAGCAGCAACGGCCCGGAGTTGATGTTTATACAGCAGCTCAGCTTAGCAGTTCAGAAATCGCGGTCCAGCAGCAACCCGATCGCACAATCGCAACCTGCAAGCCAAAGCTTAGCAGTTCAGAAATCGCGGTCCAGCAGCAACCAATCCACATTTTCGTTTCCTGACGAATGAAGCTTAGCAGTTCAGAAATCGCGGTCCAGCAGCAACACGCGCGGCGCGTGGGAGCTCGAAATGCTGAGCTTAGCAGTTCAGAAATCGCGGTCCAGCAGCAACGAGTTGAATGAGCGCAAGCCCCAAGACAACAGCTTAGCAGTTCAGAAATCGCGGTCCAGCAGCAACTGGCTGTAACAGCCTGAGACGGTTCCGCGCAGCTTAGCAGTTCAGAAATCGCGGTCCAGCAGCAACTTGTTCCGCTGGACATGGTTCTGGTTCAAAAGCTTAGCAGTTCAGAAATCGCGGTCCAGCAGCAACGACACCTGGTTAGGGGCCGAATGTGAAGCGAGCTTAGCAGTTCAGAAATCGCGGTCCAGCAGCAACCTCATCAAGAGTGGTAGGGTCCGCCAATGAGCTTAGCAGTTCAGAAATCGCGGTCCAGCAGCAACCGCGGCGTTTCCGCTACCTGTCAGCCGCGCAGCTTAGCAGTTCAGAAATCGCGGTCCAGCAGCAACACCACGATGTCATCCATCGGGAAACCGATTAGCTTAGCAGTTCAGAAATCGCGGTCCAGCAGCAACCGGCCGCCACGGCTTAAGCCGTATCAAATAAGCTTAGCAGTTCAGAAAACGCGGTCCAGCAGCAACATTCCTGTCCTGTGGGGTTCTCCCATACATAGCTTAGCAGTTCAGAAAACGCGGTCCAGCAGCAACACAACGGAATATTCGCGCACGGCCATTCCGAGCTTAGCAGTTCAGAAAACGCGGTCCAGCAGCAACCTGTTCAAGTGGACATGGTTCTGGTTCAAAAGCTTAGCAGTTCAGAAAACGCGGTCCAGCAGCAACGGTCGCCAGGGCGACCAATCGAGTGGCCGAAGCTTAGCAGTTCAGAAAACGCGGTCCAGCAGCAACGCGTGCCTGCGAAGGCGGCGTGCTCACTGGAGCTTAGCAGTTCAGAAAACGCGGTCCAGCAGCAACTTATCCACCAACGACTTGATCGCCACGTTGAGCTTAGCAGTTCAGAAATCGCGGTCCAGCAGCAACTTGATTTCGATTGCGAGTTCCTTGGCGTCGAGCTTAGCAGTTCAGAAATCGCGGTCCAGCAGCAACCAAGCAACTGTCCCGGATTCCGCAGCTTGGAGCTTAGCAGTTCAGAAAACGCGGTTCAGCAGCAACCGCGCTGTCCTTCAACGACCAGAATACTGAGCGGTCAACGTCTTCAGCAGCGAAGCGTTGTACGAGATGGCTGAGCCCGACACTATCGAGCACAGCTTCGACCTGGGGGGCGCTCTGCGCCAATGCATTCACTCCATCGTTCCGCAGCGGTCTTGCGGGCAATTGTTGAATCTGGCCCGCCTCCCCGCCCAGATTCAATGGGACTACTAGCTTCTCTATCCCAGGGACGGCATCTGCGCATCAATCACGCAGCGATGGAGCGATTGCTGGTTCGCCAACTATCGGGTTTGCGCCTTTTGGGCGGCGTTCTTCACCGCCTGGACCACGATATTCGCGTTGCCTTTCGTGTAGAGCTGTCCAACCTTTGTCTTTGCGTCAGGAATGCTTACGCCCCAAAGGCCCGCCAGCAGTTCCATTTCTGAAAAACCGTGTGAGGTCTCGTCCCAGAAACATTGCTCCACCTTCCGGCCGGTTACGAGAACCTCCTCGAGGGTCTTCTTGCCCTCAGCCCCGTTGTGGATAATTTTGTTACCCGCTTCCACCTTTGCCTTGTCGATACTGAGGCCCCAAACAGCGCTCATCAGCTTGGCGTCGCAAAAATTATAGCCTTCGCCAAGAAATACCATTGTCGGATCGCTCGCCGAATGTGCTTGCGGGGCCATCAGCGCCGCCACCATGGCGGCCCCCGAAACGATTGACAAACGGTGTGCGACCCCAGTCTTGCGACCAATCGAACGTGACATGATCTTCTCCATTGCAAGCCCCTATCCGACATCGGCGCTGGTGCGGGTGCCCTTTGTTTCGGCGTGCCTGGCGTCGGAAGCCAGGTGTTTGTTCATCCACAGCTCGACGTCCTGCGGGGTGTGGAAAATTCTTGAGATGAGGTGCGGCAGGCTGGTTGGAATCTGCTTGGGGCCGGTTGCCGCGGTGACCATGCACCAATTCAGAATTGCCTCGAACAAGGTTGCCGCTTCCAGGATAGAGTGAGCATCCAGCGTGGATGGCAGAATGCGCACTTCAAAGGTCGGCTTCTGGGGGTTTTGTTCGACCATGTTCACGAGATTAAAATCGCAATATTTGGTCAGACCGACCTCGCGAAGAGCGTCGCGCGCTTCGGCCCAGGTCAGACCGACAAAATCGGGATGGCGGACAAGCTCTTCCAGCATTGGAGGCCAGCCGCCTAACCGGACACAGTGGTGATTCGTCCCGACCAGCCGGCGCAATGCCGGTCCGTGCCGGGACAACAATTCGACGAGCCGCGAAAACGGTAGCGGATGCGAGAGCGCTGCGGCGTCGAAATGGATATGAACGGCGCCTTCACGCGGTACAGTGTAACCGGCGGTGCGAGCGGCGGTGAGGAGGTGATCGAGCGTCTCGCGCTGACCGACAATGAGCGGGGCTGTGACGATCTCGCAAGGCCGCTCACGCTCGCCAGGCATCGGCGCACCGATCGCCAGCGAGACATTGCGGCGGTCCGCAACCTTGACCAGTCCGGCTTGATGCTTTTCGAGTTTGGTTCCGAACAGCGCCGCGAAAGGCAGCAGCACTGTGTCCAGGGGTTCATCGGCGCGGCAGTGCTCGACCACCAGCTGCAGCAAACGCGAGTCGTCGCTGACGATCCTGTACCAGCCAGGCTGCGGCGGCTTGTACGGATCAAGCGTCTGCTTGATAGTGACGTCGTCGACAAACGAGGCGTAGGGCGCGCCGTCCGCAGTATGGACGCGAAATCCGGGCGTCAGGTTCTCAAAAGTCGGTTTGTTGGGCACCAGGCTTGGCTCGGATTGCGGGTGGAAGAACCGCTCGAGCGAACCGCCAATGTCTGCCGCAACCTGCCGGGCTAGCGCCTCGCGCGACTGGCCGGGCGGCGCGAGCAACTCGATCTCAAAGCCCATCTTCCAGGTGAGTTGCGCCTGGTGGCCGGGCAAACGCGCGGCCTGGTCTGCCGCTGGACGAATTTGCATGTTCATGGCCGGTCCGTCACATTTACTGGCATTGTTCGAATGTGCCGGCGACCAGCTTGCCCACAGGACAGATGATGCCGCCCCATTGGTAGCCTGTCTGGTTGCGGCCAAACCGGATCTTGAACCAGGGAAAACCGTCCAGTTCGCGGTCAGACATCGCGATTGCGGTGATCGGATCGCCTTCCTTCAGGCTCGCAACCCTGGCGAAATCCAGGCCCGGGCCAGACCGGACGATCCCGCCCCAAGACCTTGCCGCAAAGCTCTTGAATTTCGACGTCCCGCCTGCAGCGCTCACATTTTCCGGAACCGGATCGAGATCATCGCTGGTCAGCGCAAGACAGCGCATCAGAAACAGGTCCAGCGGTTTGTTGAGTCCGACAAGCCCGAGAGTTGCGCTCCCCTTGCCGCCGACATTGTACCGGACCGATGAAACGCTCTTCAGCTGTTTCCACAAGGGATCGGCGGCTTTGACTGGAAATTCGGCGCCCGACAACCGCTCCCCGCTATTGTCGACCAGCGCCGCGCCTCGAAACGTGCGGTCGAACCCGTTTCCGACAAACCTGACCTGCGTCTCCTGCCCCGGGACCATTCGACTGACATCCCAGCCGACGAGCACGTGGATCAATCCGACGGGCATGCTTGAGCAGGCGGCGAATACCTGACTATTGTCGGTCTCGGGAACGGCGAGGGTGAGGGTGTACATCGTGCCTTCGCCACCCTCGCTTGAACCGGTGCTCCATTCCATGCCGTTCGGGTTCGTGGCTATTGCCGGCTGTGTTGCCTGCGGCTTTGTCTGCGCCGGATTGCTTTTCGCCGAAGCGCTATTTGAAGTCTTCAGAGCCGGTTGATAAGCGTTCGCAACAAGTGGTTTCGTCTGCCTTCCGGCAGGCGCAATCGTAAGCTGCTGGAAGCGCTCGGTGCGTGTCGTATATTTCTGGAAAGGCTTTCTGTTCTGCGCGAACAGCCAGACGATCCCAGGTTGGGACTTCACGTCGGCCGCTACTCCGGCCTCAAGCGAACCGGCCAGTTTGGGACTACCGCCCTCTGGGGTGAAGTAATAGTCGATCTTTTCCGGCAGGCTGTTTTTCAGGCGCAGCTGGATGCTGCCTTCGAACTCGCTTTTCTGGGCTCGCGCAGCAACAGAGAAGTGCAGCGTAGCCAGCGTCACCGCGACGAACAGAAGTAGCTTGTGCATCACTTGGTCTTTCTCTAACAGTCACAGAATTGCTTGAATTGTTCCGCAGCCGTATCAATTAGCCGGCACCCAGGCTTTCTTCTCGACCGACCCGTCGTCTAAGCGGGTTTCATCCCCGCCCGGAACATAGACTGGGGCTCCCTGCGCCGCACCTGAGGCCATCTCTTCCTCTGCAGACGCATCATCCGCATCGATCGGTTTCATGGACTCCGGGGGATAGTAGATGAGGCCGAGCACGGTTCCGCCTGTGGCCGCCGTGATGACGGTGCCCGCGACGATCCCTCCGATCTCGATCCTCCCAAACTTTGTTCCCCCCTTGGCCGACTTTCGTATGGAGCGAGCCAAATCAGCGGGGACTTTGTCGTAGCCATTTGCAACCAGTCTTATGTCCTGCGCTCCCGCCGCAGCATTCGCATTGCGGCCAGCCTGCGCAGCGTTACCCAAACCCTGGATATTCGCTACGTTGGGGGGCAGGTCGACCCGGTTGACATTACCAACCACAGGCACCTGGTTGATATTTGGAGCCTGACCATATTCGTGTGAACGAAGAACGGGGAGTGGACCATAGTTCCCCTCCAACTCCTTGGGCCCCGGACCATAGTTCTCCTCTAACTCCTTGGGCCCCGGACCGTAGCCACGTTGCGCTTGCCTGGCGCCATCCGCGCCCTGATCCAGCACCTCATCCGAAAGCAGTGTTCCATAACGGCTCTTCGCCCCTCCGGCTGCCTGTTCCAGCGCCTCGTCCGACTGCAGTGTTCCGTAGCGGCTCTTCGCCCCTCCGGCTGCCTGTTCCAGCGCTTCGTCCGACTGCAGTGTTCCGTAGCGGCTCTTCGCCCCTCCGGCTGCCTGTTCCAGCGCCTCGTCCGATTGCAGTGTTCCGTAACGGCTCTTAGCCGGGTCGATGACGTCATCCGCAGGGTCATAATTGTCGTCCGACAAGGCTTTCCTGTAGGACCCCTTTGGCGATTCGACGGCGCCATCCGGCGGATTGTATCCGGGATCGTAGCGTGGAGGCTCCGGCAGGGGGCGCCTCGCAGCAGCAGCAGCATCCCCAGTGCTCTGCGCGGCGTCATCAACCGCACGCGCGCCCTTGGACAGGCCCTTTGCCGCGTCCACTCCTCCTTCGATCAAGTCATCCGCGCTTTTGACCGCCCCTTTGATAATTGTTGATCCCGGCCCGGCTTGCCCTTGCCCAACCGAACAGGAGACGAACGCTCCGGCCAGAAGCAGGGCCCGTAGTGCGGAAAATCCATTGGAAGATCTCATCGTCTGCCTCCATCATGCCTTGTTGAAAGTACCCCTTGCAGGCTCATCTCATGCCATTTCATCACAGTGGCCCACCGTCGAACCTGAGCCGTTGCACGGGCTCCTGTCCGGCCTCGAACCCGCCCTTCCATTGGTCCTGCTGGGCCAGAAGCCAAGCCTGACCGGTATTGCTCGGCTGGGTGGCCTGGAACCCGGGATTGAGCGTCATCACCCAAACGGGATCGGCGCCATCCTGCGAATCCATGAACACATCCAGCGGCGCCAGCGACCTGTTCTGAATGATGATGCGGACCACGCCCTCGGGAAGGACCGCTGGCGATTTTGGTTCGTTGGGATCAATGGTCACAGTCTCAAATTCGGGCTCAGCGTTGTCGCCGTCCGCCGCAGCCGCCAGCAATTCGTCTGCGGATGCTGGTTCGACATCAGCTGGCGGCAACAATTCGCCGCCCGTCACAGCCTGTTCGCCTTCTGCTGGCAGGAGATCGGTTGCGCCATCGACGGCCATTTGTGCTTCATCGGGCGCGGGCAACAATTCGCCGCCCGTCACAGCCTGTTCGCCTTCTGCTGGCAGGAGATCGGTTGCGCCATCGACGGCCATTTGTGCTTCATCAGGCGCGGGCAACAATTCGCCGCCCGTCACAGGCTGTTCGCCTTCTGCTGGCAAGAGATCGGTTGCGCCATCGACGGCCATTTGTGCTTCATCAGGCGCGGGCAACAATTCGCCGCCCGTCACAGCCTGTTCGCCTTCTGCTGGCAAGAGATCAGTTGCGCCATCGACGGCCATTTGTGCTTCATCGGGCGCGGGCAACAATTCGCCGCCCGTCACAGCCTGCTCACCTTCTGCTGGCAGGAGATCGGTTGCGCCGTCCGCCGCCGCCTGGCCCTCATCCGGCAGCAGCGCTTCTGGGTCTGCCGCAATGGTGGGGTCAACAAGAATGTCCGGCGTCTGCAATGGTTCATCCAGAGTCGCTGGATCTGTCATCTGTTCTGCGGCGATATCTTCCTCGCCGATCAGCTCCGGGTTCTGGTCGAGCGGCTGCTCGTTCACAATTTCATCGGCTGGTTGCAACTGACCATCTTGAGCATGCGCCGGGGCAATTGCGATCATCAACGAAACCGCAGCCGCCAGCGGCAAGGGAATACGGTGGGTCGATGACGGATTCGATATTACTTCTCTCAACGTTTTCATGGCTTTACATCCGTGCAAACAGGATAATTGTAGGCAATAACGGTGTCGGCGATGCCGGTCGGGTCGAGTGACGTCCACGGGAAGTCTACATCCACGCCGGCCTTGGCCTCGGCGCCCTCCATTACCGTGTTGACGACCGCGTCGATCTGTTTGTCGTCGACCTTGGTAAGCATGCGCGAAATGACGATCTGCTTGATGGCGTCGCGAAGCTTGAGGTAGCCAAAATCGGCGGACGTACCGCTGTAGCCGTAGATCATGACGCCGATGGTCGACCCAATGGCCGTATCGATGGCTACTTCCTTGACGATCGGAACCTTGGCCATCCGCGTCAACGCCGCCTTGACGCTGGCCTTCAGCGACCGGCGTGCGGTTTCCTTTGCTGCGGCCTTTGCGGCGATTTGAGCGCCGGTTTTGCCAGCGGTCTTGGCGGCGTTTGCTGCGGCTGATCCGCCCCCGGCCGTGACAATCGTCAATGCAATGCTGCCAGCGGCGATCAGCGGCGCGGTAACCTGGTCTGTGATGGCGCTGTCGCAGGCGCTCTTGTCTGCGGCGCAACCCATGCCGCATGAATAGGGCAGTTTCGCCGGACATTGGTTCCAGCACACTGGACCGACGCCAGTAAAACCGTTGCTGCAGCCGTTGTAGCAGAGCCCCGCGTCCCGCTGCATGCCGGATGAGCAGGACATCAACTGCCCGACGCCGCGATCATAGCTGGGCTTCATACAGGAGACGCCGAACTCGACCATGTCGGACGGGCAGACCGGCGTGCAAAGATTGGTCAAGACCGGCGCCGTCTTATAGCCCGCACGGCAATCGGTGTAGACCATTGTATTAGAGTTGTAGATGCCGCAGCCGTCGCGGCGTCCCGCCGAGCTCGCCTTGCAGCGCGCCAGTGCGTCATTCATGTTGAGTGAATCGCCAAATTTCCAGGGGAAGGCGTAGCGCTCATAGGGGGCAGGCTTGTAGCAGAACAACCCGCCGTCATCGGTGTAGCCGGGAGGGCACTGGCGAATGCACATCGTCACGAACTGCTTGTAGCCCGGTTTGCAGTTCGGGTAGCACAGGCCAGCCGTGTCTTCCGACATGCCGGCCGGGCAAGAGCGCGGAACAGTACCGGCTCCACGCCCATAACTGTCGCGCCAGCAGAATTGCGGCCCCTCTGGCGATTTCTGTGAAAAGTCGCCTGCCAGTTCTGCGATCATTTTTTCGATGTTTATGCCATTCATCGCCAAAAGCTCGTCGTCGGTCGGGTTGTAGGGCAACAGGACCGCCTCACCAGGGGTAGCGCGCACGAAATAGGGAATGTCGCGCCCAACCGACTCATTGGTGTCGCCCTTGACGAACCAGATCTGCGTTTTCGGCTGCAATCTGTGGGTCACGCTCTGACCAGGATTGATCAAGTACAGGGTGTGGAGTTGCTTTTCCGCGCCCTTGCCGATGGATTTGGCGATGGCCACAACTTCACCCGAACTGTTGGTGAACGAGACCGGCACGCTGCCTGGGCCGGCCTCGGCAGCGGCCAGTTCATTCGCAATATAAGGCAACATGATTTCCCGATCGGGCGCCGTATCGGGGATGACGTAGCTTTGTGGCACGTCCTCCTCGGTGCCAGCCTTGACAAACCAGACCCGCGTCTTCGGCTGAAGTTGTTGGACACTGGTCTCGCCCGGCGCTACCTGAAACAATCGAACCTGCATCTGGACAACGTTGTCGGCGATGATGCCTTCGAGGGCGAAGTCGCTTCCATTGCGGAATGTGACCGAAACGCTGCCTGGTCCCGCCTGCTGCTGCCTGACCTGTTCGAGTGTCGGCCGGGTGCGGATCTTCGCTGTTTGGGGTTGCTCGGTGGTGACCTCGTAGCCTGGCGGAAGCGCCTCGCCCGTCTCTGTGTTGAAGAACCTGAGTTCGCTGCCCGGCAGCGCCTTTTGCGTTACGATCTGGCCGGTTGGAATCGTGAAAAGCGTGATCGCCTTGTCTGCGTCGTCTTCGACCGTCACCGCGACCTCTGCGTTGGCTTCATTTTCAAACTGGATTTCAACGCTGCCCGGGCCGCTGTGCTTGTCGCGCATTGCTGCAACTGCCGGGTCAATTGTGGGTTTCGGCGGGACTATGTTGACCTTCTCCCCCTTGACGCCCTTGGTGACGTAGGGTTCGCCAATGTCGGTCATGGTAATTGCGTTGATGAAGCGCAAATCCGTCTGAGGCAGGACGCGATGCGAGACGGTTTCGCCGGCGCCGATCTCGAAGAAATTGTGAACTTCTTCGTTTGCAAAAACGACTACGGTCGCCGTCTCTTGTAGACTGTTGGTGAAGCGCACAGGGATGCTGCCGGGACCCTCCTGCAGCTTCTGCATCTTGCTTTTCTGCGGCTCGTTCTGCTCGACCTGCTGTTGCGGTTGCGCCTTTTCCAGCGGGGAAATCGTTATCTCCTCGCCATCCAGGCCCGCCACTTCGTAGGTCGGCGCAACCAGCGTCTGTGTGCCCGTCCCATAGAAAAAGAGCTTCGCACCGGGCAATACGCGCGCGTCCAGAGAGGCTCCGCGCTGCACCTCGAACAGGACGTGTCCCTTGTTCTCGTCGTCAGCCACGATGACAGTCACATTGTCGTCAGTGGCGTTGATGAATCTCGCGCCGACGCTGCCTTCGCCGCTCTGTTTCTGCTGCATTGCAGAACGGGCGGCAGCCCTTGCAACCGGGATGGACACGGCTTCTCCGTCAGAGATTTCGACAACATATGGAGCGCCGACGGTTTCATCGGTTCCAGACTTGTAGAACCAGAGCTTCGTTCCCGGTTGCGCGCGCTGCTTTATGCTCTCGCCGGCCGCCACTTCGTAGAGCGGGAAGCCGCTGTTGTTCTCGTCGGTCGCCACCACCACTACCGGATCATCGGTCGTGTTGGTGAACAAGACCGGCACGCTTCCAACGCCTGACTGATGGTCTTGCATCGCCTTCAGCGCCAAGTCCGCTTGTGCGGGTTCGGTCGCTTCGCCAGCTGCGGCGGTTTGATCAGCAAACGGCACCGAGACGGCCTGATCCAGCATCCCGGTAATCCTGTAGCCGTCGCCGACCCATTGGCTATCCTGAAGAAAACCCAGCGCCGAAACACCTGCAGGGATCGCGACCCGCAACGCCTCGCCAGCGCCAATCTCGGCCAATGCCTGCATTGAACGGTCGTCAGCGATGCCGACAACTGTGATCTTCCCCTGGGTCGTGTTTGCAATGGTTATGGCTGTTTTGGCGACAGGGAGTGTGTCCGATATTCTGCAGATCGGCGGTTGAGAATTGCCAACCGGCATTGGCGTCAATATTGCCGGCTTGTATGAGAATGGCGTTGCGCTGGCTGTGTCGGCGATCAATCCTGCGAGGAACGCCACCGCAGTCAGGCATCGAACGAACATCGAAAATGTGCAGGCCATTTGCCATCTCCAGCGCCAGTCGGTCGTCTCGCTGATCAAACCCTCCTTCATTTCCTTGCGGCGGAACATCAGGCGTTCACCTGAATTTTAGGTAGTGCGCCGGCATCGCCTCTGCTGCGGCATTTGCCACACCGTCCGCCGCAAGCAGGTTTCGGCGAGCCTGGCCGGCATGGCGAGCTTGCGCGTGAGTGGCAGGTACTCGCCAGATCCGGGATCGGCTCAACATCGCGTTGGCTTCCTGATAGCCGAGCAATGCCCTTGCGATCGACCAGCAGCGCCGGTGCATAGGCGCGCTGCACTTCCACCGCTTTTGGTGGCTACGCGCGCCGTTGGCAAAGCCAGCTGACGTCACTTCATTTCGATGAGTCCGCCAGTTAGACTGGTCTCGCGCTCACCCTATTGAATTGTGAAACCTCCATCCATCATCAAGGCGCGCCATTGACGATCCTGGCCTCAGTCGAGGCGAGATCGATCGCAGCAGCTGCGGATTTTGCCCTTGGCCTACGCATCAACGGATTCTATAATTCAAATGATGGGACACTGCTTTCTGATAGATCACCGACATTATTTGAGATGCGTAGCCATCAAATATTGAAAATATTCAATATTTTGGTCAATTTAGTTGTCGGACGAACTATTACAAAGAAAGTCTTGGCGTCAGTGCAATAAACATGAGCGATACCGCAGCGTGTCAATACTTCCGCTCAAATCGAAGAAATCCTCGATCAGCGCCATTCGGGTAGCCGAACTAGCCGGCGTGTCCCGGTCGGCCGTCTCGCGTACATTTACCGATGGAGCCAGCGTTTCCCCGGCGACTCGGGAGAAGGTGGTCGCGGCAGCAAACAAGCTCGGATATCATGTCAATCACTTGGCGCGCGGACTGATCCATCATCGCTCAGGCATCGTGTGCCTGATCGTTGCAGAAATGCAGGCGCCCTTCCAGGCCAAGGTGGTCGAGATCGCAACATCTAAGCTCCAGGCAATCGGCAAGGTCGTTATGGTGCTGAATACTGCCGGTCAGCCAGGGAATGTCGACGCCGCACTGCGACAGACTTTGAACTATCGAGCCGACGCAACTGTCGTCGTTTCCGGCGCGCCGCCAGCTTCGCTGATAGAGACCTGTATCGAGAATGGACAGCGCGTCATTCTGATCAACCGTGACGACCTGCTGGAGGGGCCGGAACTTGTTCTGGTCGAAAATGAAAGCGCGGCGCGCGAGGCATGCCTTATCCTGCGTCGCGCCGGCTGCCAACGGCTTGCTGTCGTCAGTTCGACCGCCGGCACGCCAAGCATCGTAGCGCGCGAGCGAGCCTTTGTCGCAGCCGCGCGGGAAATGGGCTTGGAGGCGCAGACTAGTCGCGCCGGGCCAACAGGCTACGCAACCGGAAATGAAAGCGCTCGGCAGTTGCTGGGAGCGTCCAACCGGCCCGACGGGGTCTTTTGCGTGACTGACCTTCTGGCGCTCGGTTTCATGGATGTGGCGCGGATGGAATTCCGGCTCAACATTCCCAACGATCTTTGTATCGCCGGATTCGACGACATCCCCCAGGCCGCCTGGCTGGGCTACAATCTGACGACATTTCGTCAGCCGATAGGCGAAATAGTCGACCATATCGTTGGCATCATCGAAAGGGATGAGCCAGAGGCCGCACCGCCCATTCGCTTCCCTGCGCGAGTAGCCTGGCGCAAGAGCGTCAGACCCTGAGAGCGAACCTCGGGCAACCTATCGCAACGGCGGCGATTACCTGGTTTGAAGCGGCTTGATCGCGAGATCGGGCAGCCTGATCTCAAAATCCAGATTGGGTTGTCGTCCGAGATAGGCGTGCATCATGCGCAACAGCGTAGCGAAGCGTGCATCGAGACCATCCCCGGCGATCCTAGGCGCCGCGGCGCTCAGCCGACGATAGAAAGCGAGCCGCTCGGGCGCAATGTCGTCATGGCTGAGTTCGCCGGCCTTGCGGAGTCGGTACCAGTCCTCGACGAACGCAGATAGGCTAAAGGTCGGCACACCTGCCGGCTCCAGCGCCAGCAGGTCCACCAAATCAGAGATTGTGCCGGAACTCACAAAATCCACCATGTCCTGCGGCCATTCGCGCGGCAGGTAGCGCCGGTGCACAAGGTCAACGAGATGCCTATTCATGAACTGGCCGTGGTCAGTGGCGAAACTTGCATGGGGCGCAGGTTGCGCCAGCTTCACAGCTTCCGCCTGGTAGGCGGTGAAAGCCGCGTCGTGGCCGCGCGCCTGCCGCAGGGAACGCGTGCGGACTTCAATGCGGTCGTTGTGGATATCCATGATTTTGAATCCCGGTCCATAGCCGACGGGCGACGGCGCCGCGATATTCACGAAACGACCCGCATCTGTCTCGTGGCGGGCGGTGTCGTTGACATGCAGGTGGCCTGAGAAATGGATCGTGACTCCGGTGGCGGCGAATGCATCCGACGCCTCGCGGGACGGCGCCCGGCGGGCCAGACCCGTTGCGCCAAAAAGGGCGGCTTCCTCGCCGGAAACGCCGCCAAGCGCGTCAAGTGCGGGGTAATGCGAGAAAGCGATCAGCTGCTTATTGTTAGCCCTTGCTCGCTCAGCCACATCTTTCATCCACGCGAACAGGTGCCTGCGATGTTTGAGGACCGCGGGCCAGCCGCCGTCCGTAGGGTCGAGGAAACTCGCGGAAGCGCCAAAATCGCCCGCGCCGTCTCGCGGCGCACAGACATTGGCGTCGATCGCAAGAATCCAAAGTCCTTCGACCGGCTCGACAAGATACGAAGCGTCGATCATCCGGCAATACGTTGCGCCGTCCGGACTGGCTACGTCATGGCTGCGCGCCAACCAGTCGGGATCGCAGCCGAACGGACTTTCCCAATAGATATCTCGTGGTTCCGGTTGAAAGCCGAGACTGGACATCATCGCAAGCGCTTCCGCCGTCCCGAGTGTGGCGGCTTCGGCGCAGTCGGCGCTGCGCACCATGACCGGCGTTCCGTCCGCCGCGAGGAAGGTCTTGTCCTGCGGCCGGCCGGCAATGGCGAAGAGATCATGGTTGCCCGGCGTCATCAGCACGCGAATGCCGTGATCGCGGCGATACTCCTCGATGATGGCCAGGGCGGCGCGAATATTCGGCCGCTGGCCATCATCCGTAAGATCGCCAACAATCAGCACGATCTTCGCGCCGGCAGCTACGACCTTGTCGAGCGCGGCGCGGAAAGCCGGGATGCTCTCGTTGAATACGCGTGTCGATGCGGCCGTCTCCCCGAAGCTGCGAATGGCTCCTTCAAGGCCGGAGCCTTTTGGAACCCAGGCGCAGTCATGGACATGCGGATCGGCGATAACGCCAATCCTGATCATTCGACAGCCCTGACTGGTTCAGCGGCACGCACTTTTTGAGCTTCGACAAGACGCACCCAATCTGCCACGCGCTCGGCCGCCGCGATCAGCATTGGCTTCGGCGTCTCATGCCATTCGTCCGGCCGCAGCTGACGCTTCTCCCTCACATGATCAATGGCGGCGGCGAGGGTTGGAAATTCGGCAGGGATCTGCAGATGCAGCAGCAGCGCTGCGAGAACCACCGAGCGTGAACGGCCGGCGCGGCAGTTCACCAGCAGATTGCCTCGATCTCTAACGGGATAGCTGGATCTGTCGGGGATGACCTGCGCCAGAACGCCGAGCAGCTGGTAGTAGCCTGCGAGGAACAGTGTGTCGGGATTGCCCGGGCCGTCGACAATACCGAGCTTGTAGTAGCGGATCGGGGCCGGGCCATAGCTGGCGCCGCCATCGTGTGACACGGCGTCCGAGGCCGGAACATAATTGAAGTCCAGGTTGACTGCGGTATTCAGCACCGTGGAGATGCCATTTTCTCTCAGCAGCTTCAGGTCAGACGCGCCTTCGCGGCCGCCGATAAACAGATCAACGCCGAAACCCGGCAATTTCTCGTAGATGCGGCTGATAGGCGGGCGATCGTAGTGTCGGGTGACTTTGTCCATTATGGCCTCGTCCGGGATTCCGAATCGGGCAACAGGTCCGGCCCGGTGAGAAGTGGTATGCCCGTAGCATCCGAAAGAATGGCTGCGACTTCGCGTGAGGCCGCGAGCACCGGCGCGCCGGCGGTCAAGCCTCCTAGCCCCAGGAACGGCCCTGTTACGCCGCCTGCCTCGCGCACCAGCAGCAGCCCGGCCAGGCAATCCCAGGAGTTCATATGTAACTCGGCATAGCCGTCGCTGCGGCCATTGGCGACATAGGCCAGTCCGAGGGCCCCGCTAGCGCCGCGCCGGACGTTGCTGCCCGCCTCAAACAACGCATTGACCGCCGCGATATAGCGGGCGCGGGGTCGCCGGTTCGACCATCCCATCTCAAACGAACTCGCGGCCACGTCCGTGGTGGCGGAGACGCGGATTGGCCTGCCGTTAAGGGTAGCGCCACGGCCAAGTCGAGCGAGATAGGTCTCATCAAGCACCGGATTGACGATGGCCCCGAGTTGCGCCTCGCCATTGGCCACGAAAGCGACGGAAATACAAAAATGCGGGATTGAGCGGGCGAAATTCGCCGTACCATCGATAGGATCGACCACCCATGCCTGCGCTCCGGGTTCGCCGCCGCTTTCCTCGCCCAGGAAGCCGTCGTCGGGGAAGGAGGCCGCCACTTGCGCCCTGATGTAGCTTTCGACCTGTCCGTCAGTCTCTGTAAGATAGTCTTGCGGACCCTTCATGCTGACGGGCTGGGACGCTTGGCGCGCGAATCCCTCGCGAGCCAGTTGAGCGGCATCGCGGATCAGTTCGCGCAGAAACGCTTCCCTGCGATCAAGCGCTCCGTTGTCCACATTCATACGCTGGTCCTCTTCGGTTCATCGTCTCAATTTCTGGCGGAACAATTATCCGCCAGCGTCGGGCGGGCCGGGAGGGCCCGCCCTTTGCCGGTCACCGCTTGTAGTGCACGCGCCAGAAATCCTGCCAGTCCTGACGGCTGTCCCAGTCCTGCAGGCCGGAAGCAGGGTCGTAGTTCAACAGCGCATCAAGGTGCTTGCCGATTCCAGATGGCTCATCGGCGGGCAGCCCGACGGAGCGATTGGAGGACAGCTTTCCGTCCTCGGCCTGGGGAGCGATGCCTTCCGCTGTCATGGCGTAGTGGATAAACAGCTTCGCAGCGTTCGGGCTGTCGCTCCCCTTGACGATGACGGCCACCGTGGGATTGCTGAAGCCGATGATCGGATCAACTCCCGCGCAAAGACCGAGCGTAAAGCCCTTGCCGGCATTGTCGCGGAATTTGGCGGCGGAGACGAGACCAATGAAAGGCTCGGTCTGGCCGGGAGCAGCAACGGCCTCGGCAGCGGCGGAATCACTATCGGTCAGCAGCGGACCGTTGGCCGCCAGCGCGGCGACGAGGGCCTGAGTTGCGCTGCCTAGATCGGTTTCCAGCTTTTTCTTGTACTGTGCCTCATAGGCGGCGGCGATCTTGTCGTCGATGCGGCTGCGCATCTGGTTGAACCAGTCGGTATAGGACGGCTTGCCGAGCGGATCCTGCATTGCGAACTTGCCCTTCCACTCCGCCTCGGTCAGCTGCCAGATATTGGTGATCGGGCACTTGTCATAAAGCTTGGTGTTGTAGGCGAGGATGTTGGGGCTGGAGACGATCTGCAGTGGGTCCTGCGCTGCGGACGGAATGTCCTTTGCGAGATCCGGCGGCACCCAGTTTTCAACGAAACCGGCCGGCGCCAGCTGGCCGATCACCGCCGAGGGATCCGAGATGAAGGACAGATCCGTCTGGATGTTTCCCGCCTGCGATTCGCGGATAATCGTTTCGAGCTGCGCCGTCGCCTTCGATTT